>OCZT010003607.1_pt1 | contig 15769 bp, 18 predicted proteins | sample 1539031 | NCBI WGS metagenome assembly OCZT01 (sample SAMEA3539308, study PRJEB22396) | soil metagenome | biome: tundra; feature: field; material: soil | place: USA | collected 2010-05 | depth 0.15 m | reverse complement strand
AACAAGTGCCAGTTAGAAATCAAAATTTATCGGGTTTATGCTACATTGCTTGGGACACCACGCTTAACATCGGAAAGCTAGGTGATGTACAGAATCATGTACTTCGTCTGATTTTGGATGGTGTTGAAACACAACCTTCTCAACAGCCGCAAGAGGTAGACCCTACAAATTGTCCTGGCCTTTACAAATTAAGTTTAGCTGCTTTTGAAATGGATGCAGCTGTTGTTGTGCTGCATGGAACTTCCTCAACCAATTCAGTAATAATAATTCCTGTTCAATTAACCACATCTGTCGTAGCTTCCCTCACAGCGGCTCAATTTAATGTTGGAACTCAAATTTGGACCAATCAGCAACTCGCACTTTGGTCAGCAGATGCACTTGCAGATATTGCAGTGAATGTACCCTGCATTTTTGCAAGAGAGTGTTTGCCTATTATACAAGGGAAAAGTGTTTACACTCTTCCAGATTACGTTCGTACACTTCGTCGTGTGACTTGGAGAGGCAAAAGTTTGGAGCCTGCAAGTTGGGAAGAATTACAACTTCTCACTCCAGCAACAGTTTTCTTGGATGTTGGTTCTTCTGCTAACATTGAAACTTCAGTAAGTAGACCATTATTTTATGCGATGCACCCGACTAATCCCTACGATATTCGGTTACATCCTTGCCCGAACGAAACGTTCACAATAAATGGTGAACCTGATCCTTACTCACCAATCCCTAATTCTCCTTCCTGTATCATCGACTACTGGAGAGAACCAGACACAACAGGGACTAATCCACTGATTTCACTTCCACCCTACATTTCTCGTCGCACTCAAAAAGCTTATGTTCTTTCAGTTGCATTTGCAGCTGAAGGAAAAGGCCAAGATGGAAATGCCAGCAACTACTATGATAAGAAGTATCAATTTCTTCTGGATCAATTTCGTGCTATCAATGAAGGATGTTTTATAAGTAAAAAATACTCTCTTGGTGATGGTATGTTGGACCCACAGAATTATAGGTATCCACGACCAATGTTAGGGCCAAATTTCGAACGAACGATTTTTTAAGGATTAAAAACAATGCAAACGGAACAGACGGATCTGAAAGGCGTTATTCAACTTCGTGGCTCCCTAAGAATTGCTCTTCGGGATTTGGAGGGAAAGATTCTTCAAGAGCGACTTATCAATAATTTAGTAGTAACTCAAGGGAGATCGTGGGTACTTGGTCAATTACAAAGTGTAAATCAGCAGACTGCTCAGGTAATTGGCTGGCTTGCAATTGGAACAGCTTCAGCAGCTCCGACCACGGCTGATACTCTACTTGGCAGTGAAGTAACTCGAATTGCAATCGGAACTTGGGTAACTTCTACACTCTCAGCGAATCCCCCAAATTGGCAAGCACAGGCCAGTTTCGCCAGCAACGTTGGCAACACCACATTAGCTGAAGTTGGTCTTTTCAATGTGTCCGCTGCCAACTCCGCCACAATGTTGGGGCATGCCACATTTACTTCTTTCTCGAAAACTACTTCCAACACTCTTACAATCTCTTATACGATTTCTGGATAAGGGAGAGAATTGAGGGGGAAAAATTAGGAGGGAATTAGTGATTGTATCTGATAATGTGATCATTGCCAGTATTGGTGCAATAGCAACAGTTCTGGTATCAGCAGTTAATGCAGCATTCGCATGGAATTCAAATACAAGGAGCAAGCGTAATGAACAACACTTACTCGATACAAAAGCTGATGTTGTGAGACTAATTACCCAAACTGATGGAATAACTGAAAAACTTTGTAAGGTTACTGGTGAAGCGGAACACGCAAAAGGAATGCTGGAGGGTAAAAGAGATATACTAGAGGGTGAAGATGGTGTACCGGATTTCGTTTGCAAATATGATAAACCCGAAACTTGTAAATTTAGGGAACCTGAATAAAAGGATATAATATGTCTTCTGAAGTAAAACATAACATTGGTCCCACTCTGATGATCGCAATTCCTACTCTTGGACGACCTGTTCCTTTGCAGTGGGCACTTAATTTTAAAAGCATGTCTCCTCCTATAAATTTTAATTGTGATTTCAATATCGTGATGGGAAAAGAGATTGGCTATGCGAGGAATGCTCTTGCAAAAGCCGCCCAAGAAAGAAAATGTAAGTATATCTTCTTCCTTGGTGACGATGTAGTTGCGCCCCCACACACACTCCGCCAGCTTATCTATCGAATGGAAAACATGCCAAATGTGGATGTAGTTGGTGGTGTGTATTGTGCAAAAGCAGATCCGCCGGCGCCACTTGTTTTTGTGAAAAATGGTGAAGGTTCTTATTGGGATTGGAAGATAGGCGAATTCTTTCCCTGCAGTGGCTTGGGGATGGATTGTACTCTGATTCGAGTTTCGTTATTTGAGAAACTCGAAGAGCCTTGGTTCAAAACTGTGGATGATGACAAATTCATAGATGGTGTAGCGGCTGCCGAGGCTTGGACTGAGGATCTCTGGTTTCTTAAAAAAGCCGCTGATGTTGGTGCTGGAATTTTTTGTGATGCTTCTATAATCTGTGAACACCATGATGTATATTCTGGAAAGAAATGGGAACTTCCTTCAGACTCTCTTCCAATGAGACAAAAAGGTGTTTTAAAAGATAAAAAATGTTTACTCCTTGGTTCCCAAATCCCTCTTGCTGATGATTCTTATGACATTACACGTTGTACACAATCTCAAGAGCCTGGTGCAGATTTTCGTCTCAGCTTTGATAATCTTCCTTTTGAAGAGGAACAATTCGACTTTACAGTAGTCTCTGACTGCATTCTTGATTTTGAACGCTATCTCCCAGAATGGAAAAGGGTGACTAAAGTTGATAGTAAAATTGCTATAAATCTTCATCCACTTCTTGATACAATTGGAGTTTTGGCTACTTTTGGTGGCAAATTGAACGGATCTTTTCTTGAACTAACAAAAGAGTAGAACATGCCAAATCAATCTGTTGAGGATGCCTTCACATTGTCTGATAGTGTACGGTTTTCGACATTTGGATTGGGATTAACTCTAAGTGATAATTTCAATTTGTCAGATTCAGCTCGAACCTCTCGTACCCAAAGTACTCCTCTTTCTGATACTCTTTCTATCTCTGATACTCTGTCAGCAGTCCTAAATCTAGCATTGGGGTTTTCTGATGCAATTTATATTTTTGATGCTTTGTCAGTAACTGGTGGTACAACAAATCTACTTATAACCAACTTGCGATCAGATACATTCTATCTATCAGATTCTATCACTTATGTAATTTCAAACTCACTTATTGTTTTAAGTGACAATATTTTACTCTCAGATAAAATCAAAGTTATACTAAATTCAGCTGGAAATAGTTACCTAAGGAGGTATCTGAATGATGTTATTAACTGAAGAAGATGATGAAAAAAATACTGAATTGGAGTCTGACGAGACGGCTCAAATGGTAGAAATTCAAATTGAAGTGAGTGATGAAATCGTATTAGAAGAGGAAAAGTGAATCTCACACGTACTAATTGGCCAAGTGGTTGGTTACCAAATAACGATGCAATAAATGGAGATCCAAATGGTCTTTTGCGGATGGATAATCTTCGCATTGACAAGACCGGAGTTCTTGGTTTAATAGATGGTCAGCAAAAAGTTGGTGGTACTGGATTTGGATATTATGCATCTTTCTTTTCAAAGGTAATCCTTGGTATAGAGTATATTTGGACGGCCACTGGGACACCCCCAAACTCAATTCGTCGATCGGCATTTTCCCCAATTGCCGGCGAAACGGATATGGCAATTCCTAGTGGGGGAACTCCAACAAATTTCTGTACATTTGGGGATGCTTACGGATATACTTTAATTTGTGCTGGTAAATTGCGTGTTAAAGATCCTGTGAGTTTGGCACCCAAACCCCTTGGGCTTTTCACACCAACTAATCAAATTACAAAAGAAGGCCCGGTTGGGACAATTAATTCTGCAGTAAATCTTATAATACCCTGCCCAACTTTTACTGCCACTGGAACTGGCGTCAGTCCTTACATGGTTTTAGATTCAACTTGGTTTACTGGTGCACTGTGTACTGATACACCTTTTGGAGTAGATACAACATATATTGGTTCGGGCCCTACATTTGATCCTGGATCGGATATAATTTCATTTCCTTTTACTTGCTGGGGTAAACCAACAACTATAATTAAGAGAGTAGTTCTTGATTTTATTCTTGATGGTGATCCAACTGATCAAACAACTTACGATAATTACTACGAATTAAATTTTGATTACGACCAATTGCAGGTTGGAATATCTACTCAAACACCACTTACAGCAAAACGAAGTAATGCAGTTCGATTCGGAACAGACCAAAGTAAGAACTGGACAAAAGTAATTGGTGTAAGATTTTTAGTTGTTGCAACTGAGGACGCCAACGTTCAATTTGGTGACATAACTATTATTGGGGGCCTTGATGGAGGTTTGAATGGTGTTTATAATTATCTCCAATTAGATGTTTGTGATGACGGACATTACGAAGCAAAAAGTCCGACTGGGGCATTGGGAGTAGAAACTAATTCTGGTACACGTAGTACAGATTTTACCATAATAAATGGATCTGTTACTCTCCAACCAGTTGTTAATAATCCGAATGCAACTGCACATTTTTTCTTTAGAAAATCCTCCTCCAATCTAGGTATTGATCCAAATACGGGGATGTCATTAAATACATCCACTTTAAATTTATTTAATTATGTGGGACAATCAGCTTTGGGGGTTGCTTTTAAGGATACCCTATCTGATACTGAAATTCTTCAAATGAATGCTGATGGTACTCTCCTCCCAAATCTTTATTTACAAACACTCAATTCACAAGATATCTCAAATCCACTCTGGGAAGATATCCTAGCTATTGAAGGGATTTACAACGAACGCATGTTGTATATGACCTCTGGCTCTGTATATCTATCAGATAGGTTGAACCCTGATGCAGTTGATACACGTTATACATTAAAGCCGAGTGGAGATCCAGGAGAAAAGAACCTTTGGTTTAAGAAACTTACTAACAATGTTATAATACTGGCTACAACTAAAGATCTATACGAGATTTCTGGGACTTTGCTTGATCTCCCAGATGGCACTATTGATGTAAATATGCGCGCAATTGGTGAAGCTTATCCGCCTTTAAGTAGAGATGTTTGTCATTTGGATAACGGACTTTATTACATAGCGGCTGATGGTTTGCGAGTTACAGCTGGTTCCAACAGCATTAATGTTTCGCCCCAGCTTCGCCCACTGTTTCAAAATGTAATCTTAACCGGCACTGTACATACAACTGCTGTACATGGAGTTCCTACAGTTGCAATTTATGATGGAACTGAAGTAAATTACTCCATAGCGGCTGTTCGTGGTCGCATTTATTTTTCCATACCCTGTCAAGATGGTACACGCCGTTTGTATGTTTTTGATACAGTAACTAAAACATACTCTCTTTTATTTACGGATCCCTTCAAAATCTATTCAACACAAGGTGGAGAACTCTTTGCATCTTATGGGGATGGAACTTCTTGGTTCTTGGATTCAATACCTGGTTATGGATTGGATGGAGAACAAGGACTTCAATTCAAATTACGAACTGTTTTTGATACAAACCAACAGCCAAGAAATCGTAAAGATACTTTTACCCTAAAGTTAATTTTGGATACTGGGGGACGCGATGTCTCTGTTGATATACAAAAGGATGGTAAGGGTGTATCGGAGACGGATGAGGCGTCGTGGATTAATTTGGGGCATTTTTCTGCTAATGGTCAACAGACAATCTACATTCCACTTTCAGCAGCCGCTGTGACCTTGGGTTTCCGCTACGCCTTGCAACTATCGGATGTGAATGGTGTTTACACATTTAAGCTTTATGAAGCAACAATAGAATATGAACCCCGTCCGGAACAGCTTGATTACTTACGGATTCTCCCTACAAACCTTGGAGCGATCTCTCGAAAGCGCTGGACTACCTTCGCTTTTGTTATTGACACTCTTGGAAATTCCATTTCGTTCACACCCTATCTTGATAATGTGGCATGGGGACGTGTTGCCACAATTGTTAATGGGACAAAATTAACATTTATCTTTTACTTTGAAAGTGAAGCAATTGCAACAGATATGGGGGGGTTGTTGTTTGGTGGTGTATTTGAATACTATGGATTAAATTTAGAAGAGTGCGTTAGTGAAAAACTTCCATCCCCAGCGACATTTCTTGTTATTCCCCCCAATAATTATGGGACCCCTAACCGCAAAAGGCACACAAGCTACAAGTTTCAAATACTTACCCGCGGTGCAAATGTTCAATTTACTCCACTCTTGGATGGGGCTTCTTATACACCCGCAACGTATAATACAATAATTAAACAAACAGTAGATTATTTCTTTACTCAATCTGATGGCGATGTAATTGGAGTGGATATTGGTGGAACACTCAAATCACTTACTAGCACGCCTTTTGAATTTTATGGTACTATCCAGCCACAAACTGTTGAAAATTTACCTGACCGACTAGAGTATCTTCGAATCCCAAACTCAAATTTCGGTGTGGCCAGCCCTAAGCGAATACGAACATTACCTTTGGTGATTGATACTAGGGGTACTAATGTTACCTTTACCCCAATTGTAGATGGTGTGCAGCTTACACCTTCAGTTTTCAATACAACAGCGAAAACAACAGTTCTACATTATTTTAAAACCGATGTTTTTGGAATCGATTTTGGGGGTATCCTTCAATGCGCCACACCAGCTTTCGAATTTTATGAGATGGGGACTCCAGAAGATGTAGAGGTCCTACCAGTAGCTAAAAAATATGATCAACTTGGTCCCCAAAGATTTGACAAGATTGGAAAGTTTTTTGGATTTCGTGTACGTTTAATTGCAACTGGATCCACAACCAGTATTCCTTATACTATTTGGGGGGACGATTCTGAAACTTACCCAACATATTCGAATCCAAGATTCTCTGGAACTTTTCCTGTAGTACCCGGACTAGATATGGTGTATGAAATTCAATTCCCTAAAAATGTAAATACAGATATCTTTAGGCTTACTCTTGGGCCAACTTCCGATCCATTTTATCGTTACAATATACTTGTAAGAGTTCAAACTTCTGGTATGCAAGGACAAAGCAAATGGGTTCCCATTCGATAATTAATCCAGGTCCAGAACCAATAGCGTACGACAAAGCACGACATGAGAAAATGCGTCTTCGCCCAAATGGAATGTATGGAATCCCAAAGTTTTTTGTGGATGGTTCCGCCCCGTCTCGCTGGTGCGATTGCGGCTGTGACAAATTAAAAGTTTGGTGTCCGAATCGTGCGAACAATAAATAGCCTCTCTGACGCACAAATCATTCTTAAAGAGCTTTTAGATTGGAAAGACACACAGATTTCCAAAGCGAAGGACCAGCGCGGCTTACAAATTAAAAATGCCGGTGATGCAACAGACCCAACAGATTTAGTTACACTAAGACAGCTTAAGCCATCAAGTTTATTCATTAAAAAGAAAGTTGATTTAGCTGCTGGTGGTCCTTTTTTGGTTGCTTGCTTCTTACTCCGCAAACCTGCAGCAGGAGAAATTCTTTACGATTTCATCCCATCAATTCGCTGTTCATTTCCAAAGGGACTGGTTACTTCAACATCTCGCGTTGAGACGAATCCAACTGCGACAGCGGTGTACAGTTTTAAGAAGGGCGTTCTAGCATCTGGTACTTATACCTATACCATATTTGGCACACTTTCAATTTCTACTAGTGGTATTGGAACATGGACTTCATCCGACATAGTTAATTTTAATGGTACCACCGACGCATTGCAATGTGTGGCTCCGACTTTACAGGATGCTACTCTTGCTGGTGTGGGAACTTGTTTGAAGGGAACACGATAATTTATGTTAAATCTCCAGTTTTGTGATTCTTTCGCGCATTACAACACCGCAGGCATTCCTCTCAAATGGGACAGTGCGGGCGGATCTATTGAAACAGGTTCGGCACATTTACGTATGGGTGGTCCACAAAGTCTCCGTATTCAAGCTGGGGATTCTCCATCAAAACTATTATTTGCAAGTGGATATACAGTTACCGGATTTGCATGGCAAACTGAAGTTCTTTCTGGGGAAGTGATTTTTGAACAGTGGGCTGTTGCTTTAGTTTATCCCTCACCACCCGAGCGGCAATTATTTCTAATTCAAAATTCTGACGGAAGTATCTCTCTGTGGTCTGGAAATGATCCTACTCCTACACTGATTGCGACTTCTGCTCCTGGTGTACTTACGGTAGATACATGGTGGTATATTGAACTTTCTAGTGAACTGGGGCTGCTTGGAACTCCACAATGTGCGGTTACAATTACGGATGCCACTGGAAATCCTGTACAAGTGATAAGTACTTCCGGTTTCACAACAACTCAGCCCAACTTTGATACGATTTTGTGGGGTGGTCCAACAACTCCCAATTATGCTTGGATCGATAGTTTTTATTTTCTTGCAGGGTGGGATGGTTTAGGAGATCCAACAGCAGTTTTCGGTGCACCAAAAATCTACGGTCAATGTGTACCAATTTCAGATGGTGTGCCGTATGCTGGTGCTTTCAGCCAACCTCAGCCAATTCCATTTCCGGATACAGGACCGCCTTGGTTTTCTTTGGTGAATTCAATTCCACAGGATACTTCTACTTTTATGTTGGAGAATGAGGTTATTGTCGCTGGAGTTGAGCAAGGATTTCCGGTACAGGGACGGGGTTTCCCAGTAGATGTTAGTGCTGTACCTGTTGGTTCTCCAATTGTGGCGCTGCAACTTTCAATCCTATACTCATTTATGGGTGGTGAGATCATCGCTTTCAATGGTTATCCTGCGCGTATGATTGGATATACCGGCCAATTAGGCACCGATTTTTCTCTAGCAGGTGGTAATGCAGTACTTGCTGATATTCCAAACATTGTAATTCCATTTCGATTTTATGAATTTGGCTTTATATTGAATCCTCAAACTGGGCTACCTTGGGATCTCACAGAATTCACCGGGCTGACTGCATTGCAATTTGGACCGTGGGTTGGAGAGCCATCTTAAAATGCCAGTTCCAGGTTATGTCGAAGTCGCGCAAGTAGTAGTAGAAATACTTGTGCCTACAGTTATTCCACCACCACCGCCACCACCGGACACAGATCCATGGCTTTGGGTGATTACGTAAAAATAGGAGAGTGAAATGGCAAGTTTTGTTTTACCAATCATTTCGGGCTTAGCTGGTTTATTTGGTGGTGGTAGCACAAAACAAACCAATACTAACTCAACAACGAATCAGTCTCAAAATCAAAATCAGAATTACAGCAACACTAATACTTCCACACCAAACTTAAATCCATTTCAACAGCAACTTGCGCAGATGTTTACGCAAGGTTCGATGGATCAATTTAAAAGTGGAACTAATATGGCTCCATATACGAGCCAGGGATTACAACAGATTCAAGGACAGGGAAATGCAAATTCAAAAACAATTGCAAACAATTTAGCTTCGAGAGGTTTGAGTTACTCTCCAGCAGCTGCAAATTCCACCACACAGAATACTCTGAATACTGGCGGACAAATGAATAGTTTCCTTCAGGGTGTACCACTTCTTCAACACCAATTACAACAAGGTAATCTCCAACAACTTATGCAAGCATTTTCTACTCAACCAACTGGAGTTACAACTTCTGGAAGTGGGGATGCAACTGGAACTAGTACAGGAACTAGCACAATGAATGGAACTTCTACGCAGAGTACTCCTGGTGGTGCGTTGGCTGGATTGTTTGGTGGTGCTGGTGCTGGATTAGCTGCACCAGCATCCGGGAATAGTAATTTATCTTCGATTTTGAAAATGTTTGGAATTGGCTAGGAGAAACTTATGCTTGAAGATGCTGCACAATCCTACAATCCTATCATCCAAGCGATGATTGCAACTGCCAACTTGCAGAAACAGGGACAACAGCAAGATATTGAGAAGGAGCGAAACAAACAACTCGCTGACCAATCAAAAGCTTCGCTAGCTGCTGAAACGAAACGCATAGAAAATGAGCATGAGCACCAACAATCTCAAATTGAATTGATGGGAAAAGCTCATTCCCTTGCTGCTGAAGCTCAACATATGCAGACAGCTGCTATGTTAAGAGATTTGGCTGCTAAAGGTGTGGATGTAGGGAAATTAGGCTTATCTGGTCTTTTTAATGGTGGCCAAACTATGGGAGCAAATCCCAAGGATCAACTAAATACTCCACCACATGTACTTCCACAAGATGCAACCCCTGTTCTCGGTGATGGATCTGGCTTTATTGAGGGTTTTAATCGCTCACTACAGCAACAGCAACCTCAAACACAAACTTCTGACAGATTGAATTCTGATCAAGATATTTCATCTGCATTTCCAGGTCCAGAAGCTGAAGCAGCACGTGTTCGTGGACTTGCAGGCGCACAAGCTGGTGGAGCGGCTGAAGCAGAATTACCATTCCAACAGAAACTCGCTAAAACAAAATTCGAAAACGAGCAAGCGCTTGGGACACAAAAATTCGGTTTTGAATCAACTCTGCAAAACGCGCGAATTTCTTCTGAGGAGAAGGTAGCGGCTGCCCACATCAATTCCGCCGAGACAATTGCAAAGCTTTCTCGCTCTTCTCAGGAAAGAATATCGGCTGCTACAAATCAAACCCATTTGCAGGCTATGGGGATGGATCCAAATACAAATAAGGGAATGGTTCAAAGTATGTTGATAGGTACAATGACTGGGGATTATGACCTTAATCCTTCAGTTAATCCATTAGAACGTGTTGTTTATGATAAATTACAACAAATAGGTGGACATTCAGTTAGTAAGAAGGAAGCTCTTGGGCTTAGGGAAGCTCAGAAACTTGTTCCACTTTTTGACAAATTGGATACTCTTGCAAACCAATTCCCAACAAGTACCAGCGGAGCCTTTGTTCAAGGGCACACTGTGGGACTTGCCAATACTTTAGGTATTCCAACTGATATCCAAAATAAAATTAATATCATAAATTCCCAAGCAATGAATGTTGGAAAAGCAACTGAAGGAATTACTGGGCGACCACTTGCACAACAGATGAAATTGGATTTGGACTCCCTTGCAACACCTGGAATTACAAGACCCCAATTTATTGAGCGTATTAATAATCTTCGACAAAACTATATTAACAATCAAGACAATGTGTTTTTTAGTGGGATGCCCAATTTTCAAAAAGAACTAATCAAACAAAAATATGGTCTTGTGCCTATTAGTGCCCAAAGTTCACAAACACAGCCACAATGGTTAAGAGATGCACCAAAGAAAAGTAAAATTGGTGGTACACTTGATGAAGCTGCCAGTGTAACACAAGGGCAGCCAATCTACAAGTAGGACAAAATGCCAGATCAATACCATGATGTAGATGGAAATCCAATTGTTGTGAATGCTAAACCAACGTATCACGATTTTGCTGGAAATCCAGTTCAAACACAACCTTACAAAGATCCAATTACAACCGCTACAGAGAAAGTTGCTCCATGGTTAGGGAGAGCAGCAACAGAAGCATTACCAGCAATTGGAAGTTTTGCCGGCCCCGGCGGAACTCTAATTGGAACTGGCATTTCTCAAATGATGAAACGTTCCCGTCCTGATCTTTTTGGTGAGCAACAAAGAGATTTTAATGGGGATTCATTAGTTAATGCAGGAAAGGAACTTTTACTCAATAATGTTCTGCCTGCCGGATTGGGAAAACTAGGCGGGCTGGCTCTCAAAACTGATATGCAGGGAATTGGTGCGACTGTAGCGTCTAAACTTTCCAATTTCCCAGCGGTACGCGAAGGAGTTGTAAAGCAACTTACACAACAAATCAATAAACGTTTGTACCCTGAAAGTCAAGTTATTGAGCAGGGTGCAGAGAATGCTTCTGGGCGTTTAGGAGAAATGCAAGATACTATTAGCTCTTTAAAGGAACAATATCCTGATTTGCCACCTACTAAATCTTTAGAAATAGTTGGTGGTAAGCCACAAGTTGTAGAAACTCCAGGTGGTCCACACCCACAAGTTCAAGCCGCTATGGATCATTTGGGTGATGTTTTTGGGCGGAATAGAGTTGGTGGAATGCTTCTTAGAATGCAAAAAGAAGCCACAGCATTTGATGGGGATATTGCGAGAACTCAAACTTACAAACAAATTTCTAGTACAACCCTCTCTGATATTGTGCATGTACAAAATGCAAAAATGACGGCTGGACCACAATTTACTAACGATATCGCTGTCAATAAAATACTTACTGGTGCTGGAGATCCAACTGGAGGTACAATTGATGCGACAAAAGCACTTGGAGAATTGGGGGGGAAGAATTCAGAGATTTACAAGGAGGCAATGAATCCAGCCTCTTACGATAGCCTTAATAAAATGTTAGTTAAAATGAAAGGGCTAGAAGATCATAATATAACCGACACAATTATCTCATTTTCTAGTCGAAGATTAGTTTGGAATTTAGCTGGCGGTGCTGGATTAGGCGCTTTAGCCGGTCATCCTATAACTGGAATTTTGGGTGGAGCGGCTGCCGAAACTCCTGTTCTTACAAATCTTATGTTACGTAAAATTATGCAGAATCCTGAGACTGTAAAACTTGTTACACTCGCTATGGAAACTCCCAAAGCGGCCCCACAAGCAGGATTTTTGCAGAAAGCCCTTACACAAGTTTTGCCCCGAATTATTCAGGGCGAAGCTGATTTGGCTGCGATGCCACAGCGCTAGGGAAATTTTGAACATCACAATGTCGTTGAGAAAGCTTATCAACTTCATAACATAATCTTGGTATATCTTCTTTTGGTCGTGATCTGCATATTTCTTCTGCTTTTTCTTTAGTCACAATCCAAGCTTCATCAAGATTACACGTATATCCATGACCATCTATACGCCAAAATAGCATGCAATTCCCAACTGATTTTTTATTCTGAATATAATAACTACTCATCTCAATCCCCCAAATAGTCACACACACCACACTGTACTTTTCCCTGCGAATTTCTGAAAACTACTGATCTTCCATCTCGTAAACCACTGTGCCCCCGTGGACAAATCGGCGGTGGTTTTACACCCAAGTAACGTTTAATTTCTTTCTTACTTACTTCAAATAAAACTGCATCGTATTCTGGATATTCTTCGTGCAGTTTATCTATAGCTGAAGCGGCTGCTTGAAAATTTCTTTCAATCCTCTGGATTTGATGTCCATCTTTTAAGCAACCAGGAACTTGCACTAGATATTCAAGAACTTGTGTCATCCGCCATTATCCCCTTATTCAATCTATAGATTAACTCATTACATAGTTTAATTAAATATTTTGATTGACCTTCCGACAGCCGCTCTGCTCGAATTTCCCGCTGAAAATCAATCATCCGCTTAGTGAATCTTCGAAAATTTTCATCTTTTGCTTTTCCAAGCATTTCCTGCATTGCATGGTTGCGGCCAAAGACTTGGGTGTCACTCATTCCTTGACCAACTTTTTCCATCGACATTCATCTCAGCGGTAATAAAACCTAATTTCATCCTATCTAATTCAGAACAAAATTCATTTAATTTCCCTTCCACTGTTGTTGGATCAATTTCAGTAAATTTTCCAACATTTGGATCAATCATTATCCTAATCTCTATTTCTTTCATTTGCTCCTCATTTCAAATCAAATTTCATCTTGCATTTGTCAGTTACGACGTATCCCTCAATCATTCCATCTAATTTCATTTTAATAAGCTCAGCTTGCACAAGAGTACTGATGCACTTATCGAGTAAGTCTGCATCAAAAATGTGAACAAATCTCCCGAGAAATTCTGATTTTGTGATGTACTTTCCTTTGCTGCTCCAGATACTCTCAATGAGTAGAGCAGCTACTTCTGAAATTGTACTTTTTCCACCCGCCATAACAAATCCTTGATAATTTGGTAGAAGCTCTATACACAGAGCCACACTTTCTATTATATGACATTTTTCTATAATTAAAGTATTTGTGTAATTCACTGCAAGTATCATTGCCAGCTTTAGCACTGACGTATGAATTCGTCCGGAGATACCACTTCGATCTGATTTATGCTCATAAGAGCGGCGAAATGGCACATACCAATCGTTGTAGGCTTCTTCAGCCGCTGGAGTGATTTGAAATTCCCCTACAAGTTTTGCGAATTCTCTAAGTTTCGCCTCAAGTTGTTTAAGTGATTCCTCCTGGTCTCTAATTGAAAACAAAGAATTAGCAGGGCGGAACTCATTAGGTCTAATAAGAAAAGTACGACCCAACAAACCCCCAAAAATAGCCTTACCATCATAGACATCCCTCAAAAGTTCTTCGTTGGAAGCTGCTATCAAGCTAAAACAAATATTCTTTATACGAAAAACCCCACTTCCTCGCAAGCGGCTTGTGTATTCCTCTTTGAAATCATAGATATCGGTGAGAATTTTAACGGCTTCTGGATCATTAACGATTCCTGCAGAAAGCTCACTTGCGGAAAAGAGGGCACTTCCTCCTGAAATAATCTTTCCTGTGACCTTATCGGTTTCTCCGCGAGAAAGTTCGTCAAGAATTCCTTGAATACTAGATCGTCCAGAGATAACTTTTGTGGATTTTGCTCGCTTAACAAGTTCTTCACATAATTTAATCGGATGTCCTTTGCGATGCACCGCAGAGTCGGCAAGAAGCAAAGTGTAAAGATTTGGATAGACCCGGTGATCACCGAGTGTTCTGAAGCAGTTATCTCGCAAAACTGCTCCAATAGCTGTGTAGGCGGCCCATTTCCAGAAACTTCCAGGGGATTCATAATACTGTGTGTGCTCCAGAAAAAGTTCTACAAAGTTCATTTTGCTCAGTCATAATGAGTGGGAAGCTATTCTGTTGTTTTGGTTGGATCATATTCAAAAGGTTGGTGCTTGCCAACATTTTTATCCTTATCATTTTCATCATACCTTGCGAAAAGCTTTACCCCTTTTGGTTGTTTCTCTGCTTCTCTATCCTTACCGTTTTCATCTTCCTCTTTCTCGGCAATCATCCCCGCAATTAAAGTTAAATAAACTATTGCATCAACAATTCGACCTTCAATTGGTTCGGAAAATTCTTTTTGTGTACGACAGAAGCTGGCAATTCCGTCCAAATGCTTTTTTACGTATACCCAAGCCACTTGAATATTTGTTAAACCAAGCTCGTCAGCCGCTCTGTCGAAATTGGCAAAGCGGGATTCAGAATTTGCATATTCTTTTCCTTTTGTATCTCCCATTCCAACTACTTTGTTTAGTAGATCATGTTGATATTCGTTGAATTGTTTGTGTGTCATTCTGTGTTTCCTTTCAATTTTCTGGCTTTGTATTTTCTAAGCTGCTTACAGGTTCTGCATTCTCTGAAACCTTCAGAGTTGTAACATAAATTTGGCTCTTCTAATTTGTGTCCTCGCCTACATACTTCTTTCTTTCTGTCTCCCATGAAGTTTCATTGTATCCTAGAACTCTTTTATTTGCCAAATTACAGCTTTCACTTATACAGATATAGACTGTCTCTCCATCCCTACTATTCTGTATAAGTACCGATCCGCAAGACCTACAGCGTCTCATAGTTTCACCTCTTTCATTTCCTGCCAATTGGTTTTACTGATTGCAACTTCACAAGGGATTACAAGCTCGAAATCTCTTGGAAGTGAGCAAGTGCGGAAGTCAATTCCAACTTCAATACTTCGTTTGAAACATTTTCCATATTCTTCTTCGTGTCCACTTCGGACTTCACTTAAAAATCCGTC
>OCZT010003606.1_pt1 | contig 15772 bp, 17 predicted proteins | sample 1539031 | NCBI WGS metagenome assembly OCZT01 (sample SAMEA3539308, study PRJEB22396) | soil metagenome | biome: tundra; feature: field; material: soil | place: USA | collected 2010-05 | depth 0.15 m | reverse complement strand
CCACCACCCACACCGGCAGCCCCGTCGCCTTGTCCTTCGCCTGCACGAACCGGTCACCGCTCGACGCGTCGAAATCCCGCATCGGCTCGAACCCCCCGGCCGCGAACGCCCCGTGCGTGAACACGTTGCCGAACTCCACCGGGATCGGACCCTGTAGCGCCATTCTTTTCTCCTCCGGTTCGTCGCCAGTCGTCCTGACGACAACTCGACTTATTGAGTAGAGCGTACCGTGAAACGCCTGGCTCGACAAGTCGAGTTACCGGGAAGTTTTCACTCGGAGAACGGGTAAAGATCCTCTAGCTCATGAAGATCACCGGGAAGGACGGCGTCGACTACCTGTAGCGGGCGATCGTCGGCATCGTAGACGGTCAGGAGCAGGTTAAGCACCGGAGCACGCTTGCCGATCTTGAGGAGCCTGGACTCCTCAGCCGTCGCGAGCCGGGCACGTATCCGCTCGGCCACATGATCGAAGCGGAGCCGCTTGAGTGCGTGCAGGTGCTGGTGGATTCCCCCGGGGACCGGATCAGGCTTGGCCAGATCGGTACCCTCGGCGACGTCCAGCGGGAACCAGGACGAGACGAGCTCGGACGGCTCGCCATCGCGCTCGATGAGCTGGCGGCGAAGAAGCGCGGGGGTCTCCGTAGGCGTACGCAGCAGCGTGGCCACGGCAGGGGGCGCGGGTGCCCGCCCAACATGAAGGAACACGCCCTGCCCCTCGTCAATGAGCAGCCTGCCCGGCCGCGTGTGGTCAGCTAGGACGGCACGGTTGCGCACGAACGAGCCCCGGCCGTGCTCGCGATCGATCCATCCCTGACTCCGCAGCACTTCCAGCGCGCGCACGACGGTCGGCCGGGACACGCCGAACTCGCGCACGAGCTGCGTCTCCGATGGCAGCAGCGCGCCCGGGGGATAGGTCCCGTCACCGATGCGCCGCTGTATCGCATTGACGATCTGCGCATACTTCGGCGGGGAGAACTCCATGTCCGCCATGACAACCGCCTAACAACTCATCGACTCGACTTGTCGAGAAGCGTAGCGGCTAGTGTCACTCCATGTCACTAGGTCCGGGAGATCACGCCCGCGTCCCAGTCGAAGCGCACCCAGACAACCCGGGTGATGTAGTCACCTTCGACGCCCCAGTCACTAGCGAGGGCACGGATGATGTCGAGGCCGTGGCCCCGGCTGGGATCAGGGGCAGCTTCAAGCCAGGGACCGCCGTTGTCTTCTACCTCGATCCAGATGTAGTCGCCGGGGTGGATCTCGGCTCGGACAGTGAACTGTCCGCCCGGCAGGCGGGAACCGCTGTGCAGGGCCGCGTTCGCCGCCAGCTCCGAGGCACACAAGATCACGTCGTCCGCCATTGGGCAGCCGTCAACTAAACCGCGAAGATCGGCGCGTACAGCGCCGACCTGCTCAGTGCTGCCAGGGTAGGTCGCGCCCGTGGTGCGCAGCGCAATAGCTTTGGGGGCTGGCATGTGCATAAGGTCACCTCGTCCCGACAACTGGGAGGACGCGCCGCTCAGGACCACTACCAGCGACTCCTTTCCTCCAGTACTTGATCCGGAAAGCGGGACCATCGGCCAGGCCCGGCCCCGCTGCCTGCTACCGCGCTGCCAGTCCTGAGCCTTCGCAGTCAAGGCACTCAGTCCTCGTCGCGCCGTTCGAGGCGCCCCTGACTAGCTGGCTCGCGACCCAACGCCGGGACCCCGTGAACTTCCACCCCCGGCCACGGCACGACTCGCAAACGCCGCGCTCAGCTACCCGTGCAGCACTCATGCCGCCAAAGATCGCGCATCTGCTAGGCCCAGCACATAACCAGGCGATATCCCCTGACGGCATATAGGCTCGCAGTCAGTCACGCCTTGCCAACGCTCGGGAACCGGACCTGACGGAAAGGGACGACGGCATGCCCGGCCGCGCCGCCGACTTGATCGCGATCCCGGACTCGCTCTGGCAGCGAGCCGAGATGATCGAGGCATTGCGCCGCCGCGACATCGGACGCGTATTCCACCTCTTACGCCAGTACGCGGGCGCGAGCCAGACCCGGCTGGCCATCGCGTGCGACATGACCCAGCCGAAGATCAGCGGGATTATGCGCGGCACCGCGAAGGTGGAAACCCTCGAAGTCTTCGAGCGGATCGCAGACGGGCTGAACATGCCTGGCCCTGCGCGCATTGCCCTTGGCCTGGCCCCGAAGGCACCTCCGGTCACCAGTAGCCCCGATGCGTCCCGCCAGCCTCAGCGTCCGGACATTGCTATCCCGCCACGGAATACCCGCTCGGCCTTGAATGCTTCCACGGTTTCCGATCTGCTCGGCGCACATGCTGACGACGGGGAGGAGGACGAGGACCCGGTGCGACGGCGAACCTTCGTCGGCCTTACCGCGACATCATTGTTCGGCGCGATCCTGGCCGACACCGCACGCGGCCGGGCCGATGGCATCGAGACCTTCGCCGCGGTCCTCGCCGCGTACTCGCCGGACAGAGCAGACGACGCATTCGACGCGCCTCCTGACATCGCCGCCCTGGCCGCCGCCGTCACGCGAGCCAAACGCGATTATCAGGCCTGCCGGTACTCTGATGTGATCAAGGAACTCCCGGCGCTGCTCCCACGGTTGCAGTCCGCCTGCGCCGTGCTCGACGGCACAGCCCGTCTCCGGGCATGCACTCTGTCGGCCGAGGCACACCACGTCGCGGCGAGCATCCTCCTCAAGGCTGGTGATCAAGGCCTGGCCTGGCTTGCGGCCGACCGCAGCATGCAGGCCGCCCGCGCCAGTCAAGATCCGGTCACCATCGGCTCAAGCGCCCGGATCGTCACCCACGCCATGATGAACAGCGGCCACTTCAAAGCGGCTACGTCCACGGCAAGCACCCTCGCCGCGACCCTCGATCGGGATGTGTCATCACACGATCCCGAATCCCTGTCGGTCTATGGATCACTGCTGCTGCGCGGGGCGATTGCTGCCGCCCAGCACGACGACCGCCACCAAGCCCACGAGCTGCTAGCCGAAGCCGAGGACGCCGGTACGCGCCTGGGCGAGGATCGTAACCTGCGCTGGACCGCGTTTGGCCCGACCAACGCCAAACTGCACCGTGTCAACATCGCCGTGACCCTAGGCGATGCGGGAACCGCGATCGACGTTGCGCGCACCATCGACCTCGGCAAGATCACCGTGACCGAACGCAAGGCAAGTTTCCTCGTAGACACCGCCCGCGCGTTCCTGCAATGCGGAAAGCACGACAAGGCTTATCTGGCACTGCGGGCCGCCGCGGAGATGGCACCCGAGGAGATCGCCGGGCGGCCCGCGGTCCACCGCATCGTCCGGGACCTGCTCACCTCGGCCCCGCCCAGCACCCAGCGCCAGGCGGAGGATTTCGCGCACCGGATCGGCGTCACCCGGTGACCTCGCCCGCCCGGGTGCTATCCGTCATCGTGTGCGGCGCTGGCCCCGCATCCGAAGTCGGCACCCTCGTCAAGCTCGCCCGCGAACGCGGCTGGACGGTCCAGGTCGTATCGACCCCCGCCGCGCTCGGCTTCCTCGACCTGGCCGCTATTGAGGCACAGACCGGCAGCCTGGTCCGCAGCCACTACGGCAAGCCCGGGGAGCCGAGGTCGCGGCCAGCCGATGCGATCATCGTTGCCCCGGCGACCTACAACACCATCAACAAATGGGCGCACGGCATCAGCGACACCTACGCCCTCGGCATCCTGGCTGAGACCACCGGCCTTGGCGTGCCGATCGTGGTCCTCCCGTTCGTGAACTCGGCGCTAGCCGCCCGTACCCCGTTTTGCCGCAGCGTCGAGGAGCTGCGCCGCGAAGGTGTCTGCATCCTGCTCGGCCCCGGCGGCGTCGAACCCCACGAGCCACACACCGGGGACGAACTCATCGCCAGCTACCCCTGGCACCTCGCCCTCGACGAAGCCGAACGCCTCAGCCCGTAGCGAGCACCGCCGACCGCAGCGAACCGCGCAGCAGCGAACAGTGCCTGTCTAGCGAGCAGTGCCGTGTTGCCGAATTACGCCGTACTAGATCAAGGCGGCAGCGCTCCGCGCCGCCGCGGCGTTGCCCGCCACCGGGCTCTGCCTCTTCGAGGCCCGCCCGGCGCGGGCACGCCTGCTGGCAGATGAGGTTGCATTGATCAAGACAGTCGTCAGCACAGCGTCGGGCCGGGGAGGGTAGCCGCATTCCTCGCGCCCGATTGTCCCAGTCGCGGCTACCAGGTCAAGGGCACGCTTCGCGCGTCGCTGCGCGATCGGCTCTCGCCGACCCTGGACCTGCCAACCGCTCACAGGGCCCGGCAGCTATGAGGAAGACGGGAGCAGACCAGGAGCCAGCCCAATTGCGCGAGTTGCGCCACGGCTGACGGGCGTCCCCTGATACTGCACTCGTCGGTTGCCCGATGCGTTCGGCTTCTGGGCCGTACTGGATACTAATAACAAAGAGTGACTCGATAAATCGTCACAATGAACTATGTCGCGCAGTGTGCCAGGGCGGGCACACTAACATGTGATCGAACACTAGAGCCAGCCATTGACCGGAGGCACGCGAATGTGCCCGCATACACCGCCCTGTCCAGACGCCCGAGCGCTGGATCGTGAAGCGGCCCATACCGTCGTAAGCCACCCTGAGCAGGGCTGGAGCCTGCTCTGTAACGGCATCGTCGTATTCGAGGACACCGGCGAACTGCTCCCTGGCGGGGCCACCATCGCACCGCACCGTCCGACCGACCTAGGCGTGCAGCCGGCGATCGTGCCCGCTGCCGGGACGCAGCAGGCGATTGCGTCGTAGACGTTGGCGCGGCGGCCTGGCGTCCCGCAGTCTCTGAACAGGGTTCAGACTCCATCCACGTGCTTGCCCCCTTGTGACCGTTCGGGGTTAGCGCCGATTTTTTCAGCCGTCGAGACCAGAAGTCCGGGGCGCCAGCAATCGCACCAGCTCATCAAGGTGCGCGAGCACTCGCTCTGCATCGTCTTCTGAACTTGCACGAGTGGCCGTGTTCAGCTCCCTCAGGAGCGACACCGTCACTTGTTCCGGGTCGCTGTTGTCGCTATGCCGTCGGAGAAAGGCGATCCAGTCATTTATAGGGATACCCATGGCTTCCTGAGCTTTCGCCGAGGCTATGAAGTCGGTCATGAGCCCAGTGACGCGCGCCAGTCGGCCGAAGTTCCCGCCCCGGTCATACTCCGGCGTATCCGCGATCTGCATATCCTTGGTGGGGTACGGCCGGACGCCTGTAGGCGAGTTGATGCCCCGTGGATCGTTGGTCTCCCGCACATGTTCCCACCAGTGGTTACGGAACTCCGCCGCATGCTTGGCGGCGGACACCCACGGCTCACGGGCGACTGGTGTACCAGACAGGACATTGCTGAGATGCCACGGGACGACTGTGATCAGGTCGAACATGGAACAGGCCTCGGGCGTCGTCTGGAATCGGAGACTCGGCTTGCCTTCCTTCGACAGGAGATACCAGCCTTTTAGTTCGATTCCCATGGCGATGTCGGGTTCGGCGGTGCCACGCCGGACGAGCCGCACGTCGGGGAAGGTCTGGGACTGCCGCTCAAACCTGTAGCCTAGCCAGCGCTCGTCGGGATCCCAGATGCTCCGCATCTTGTTCAGCGTGTGTACGACTTGGACTTCGATGCTTGTGCCCAGGACAGAGTTGAGCGAGAACAAATCGGTAGCGTCTATACCCTCAATGCGGGTACCGAACTCGAAGAACCCCGGTAGCACCAGGAGGGCTCCGCCTACTCTCTGGGCAAGCTCAGTACGAGGATCATCCTCAAGTGATTCCAACTCCGGTAGGGGTGCGCCTTGGTCTGGCTGATCGGTCATGCCCGTGTTCTACCAGTTCCGTCGTGAGCACGGAGGCGACCTACGCCGGTTCATCGCCTTCTGGGTCTCTCCCTGCAAGGGCGTCATCGAGACGCTGCGCCGCAATCTCGGCGAAATCGTGATCAATCTCCGCGACACACGGGAAACGTCCCGTCTCGACGGCTGCAACCGAAGCCGAAGCGAGACCACCGAACGGCTCCCAAACCACGTCGCTAGCGTCCGTGACCGCGCTGAGGATGCGGTGCATGAACTCGAGCGGCTTCTGGTTCAGGTGGGCGGCCGACAGGCTGCTTGGGTTATAGACGCGGGGCGCTGCACGTCTCATCGTGCCTTTGATCCGCTCAACGCCATGCAGGGGCGCCAACTGCCAGACGTTGGTCACTCCGTGCGCGTGCCGCCACTTATGCCGCAGCGCATCCCACTCCTTGGCCGTGACCGGACTCTGCCCATCGAGCGAGTAGTAAGGCCAGCCAGACTCAGAGCCACGCTCGTTCGCATAGGAGGCCAAGCGCTCCATCATCTCGCCCGGAGGCCAGTACCAGAGCCAGTCCTGCGTAAGGTACTTGCGGGTTGCGGCGTTCCGAACGCCGCATGCTTCGTTGGCCTTGGTCAACGGGAGCCCGGATCGCCGCCACTCGTGGCGCAGCCATTGCTGTACAGGCATCAGTCCGTCGGCGCCGTGGACCTCGAAGCGCCGCTGGTAGAAAACGCAGATCTCGGTCACAACAGGGAAGCGGCGTATCGTTTTGCCGTTGACGTTGCCCGCGATATGGGCGATTCCCTTGTCCCAGGTGACGGCCTGGACGTACTCCCAGCCACTTTGAGCAAGAAGTGGGTGAACCGTCGCCCAACCGACTTCAGTGTTCCAGAACCATAGCGTGGTCGCTGGCGTCGCATACTGACTCCAGGCTTCGACGTGCGGTCCATACCAGTCGAGCAGCCCGGCGACGCCGATGGTGTCCCCATGGAAACCCCGGACGCCGTAGGCTCCATCGCTAATGATCGTGGCAGGCGCTGGCCAGCTCCCGTAGGCAGCTAGCGCATCACCGCGGTGTAGCAGGTAGGCAGGCTGATCCACGTTCGTCTCCTCTAGGCTGACACTACGGGCCATACCTTGCCGGTCCAAGATCGGGCTCGGGGGTGTCTACGGGCATAGACTCAGTCTATGCCCGTAGACAGGGCGTCAGCAGCTAGTGTCTACACCCTTAGACTCGTTTTGTGTCGCCTATGGTGGATACGGACGATCTCATCGATGCGCGAGGGATCGCGGAGCTGTTGGGGCTGAGCCACTCGAACAGCGTCAGCACGTACCAGAAGCGCTACTCCGACATGCCACGTCCAGTGGTCGATCTAGGCGTTGGTCGGCCTCGCCTTTGGTCGCGCAACCAGGTAGAGGGCTGGATGCGAACGCTGACGACACCACGGCGAAGATGACGCCGCCGCCCGTTGTCCGCACGCTGCCTGCCACGTTACCGAACCAGAACTGTGTCCGATTCCGGCCAGGATGCAAAGCACAGGCACGAGGGCTGATTCATGATCGCTGTATCTGGAGTCGTGCCCGTGGCGTGCCCGATCGGACGGTGATTGGCGATGATTCACGATCGCTCACGGACACGCCACGTCGGCGCTCACCTGCGGCGGGTGATCACGTACTTGCCGCCCTGGTACCAGTCGAGTGCCGCGAGCCCGGGCTGATATGCGGCACCTGCTGCCTCCGGCGACGGGCGGCACAGCTCGACATCAGCGTCAGAAGCCCTCGACCGCGCCGCGTGCTTCGGAGTCCAGCACGCCCCAGCTGATCAGTTCCTCAGTGAGGTCAATGGGCGACTTGTCATAGATAACCGCGAGCGAGCGCAGGTCCTCTTGACGGATCGAGAGCACCCGGCCGTTGTAGTCACCGCGCTGGCTCTGGATGGTGGCAACGTAGCGGGCGAGTGGTCCGGCCTTGTCTTTCGGCAGTTGTCCCATGCGCTCGAGGTCGATCACGAGCTTCGGCGAGGGTGCCAGGGGCGTCGGCGTCGCGTCGCCGGGCAGCAGCTCGGATACCGGAACGCCGTAGAATTCTGCCAGCTCGGCCAGCTTCTGCACGGTCACAGAGCGGTCGCCGCGCTCGTAGGAGCCGACAACGACGGCTTTCCACCGGCCGCGGGATTTCTCCTCGACCCCGTGGAGTGAGAGTCCTTGCTGAGTGCGGATGGCGCGCAGTCGCGCGCCGAGGCTCTTGGCGTATTCAGATGGCACGATCGTCGGCCCCCGGCCTCTGTTAGCTTTTAGTAACTGGTTACGGACCGTGACGGTAGGCCGCAAACGCGGCGAGGTCAAGCCGAATCGTACAAAGCAGTCAACTACGCCCCGATCAGCGGGGATGGACAGCAGCCAGGGTCGTGCCGCAGCGCAGACCAGGCTGAGAGCCTCTCACAACCGTCTAACAGACTGACGGGACGGCACCGGACTCAGCCGTATGTACCGGATGCCCGGCCGACCCTGACCTGCGGATACGGACTCTGCCGTACTGGCTGGACATCCTGCACTGATCTACGGATCAGATGGCGCGGTCGTAGCGTGCGAGCGGAGCCCAGCCTTCTTATCGTCGATGCGGTTGCATTGGTCTCATGATGACAAGTGATCCGAGTGTCCGGCCCGCGGAGCCGCCGCCTGGACGGTTCTGGATCTTGAAGCGGATCATGCCGTTCCTCCAGGCAGCGATTCTCGGATTCCTGCCGTGCCCCGACCTGATCGGCAGGAACAGGATGCGCCGATCGGCTCGTAGGCTCGTCATCCTCAAGTCCTGGCCGGGCATGGAGGCCACCAGCGCCCAGGCTGCCCAGCTCGCGATGATGCGTCTGCTCTGGCTTCAGTGCCAGACCCGCCGTGCGGTCAGAGGACGGCACCGGGAGGCCTCAGCCATGCTCGCCCGGGCGAGCGTAGAAGCGCTGTTTCTCGGTCTTTACTGCCTGCGCGTGCCTGAGGCTGTTGCCCAGTTGCATGCAGGAAACCTCAAGGCGCTAGGAGACGGACTTGCCTATTTTGAGGAAGTCGGCATCGTGCCCGAGCGCGTCATCCGCGACTGCGTGGCCAGGCTCGGCCAGCCCAGCCGTAGGTACTTGGGAGTCTGGGACATGGTCGAGGCTATTGACGCGGCCAACGGCAACAAGGAGGCGCGCAGCGTTTACCGCAGGCTGTACGGTCCGCTCTCTAACTTCACAGTGCACGCCAGTGGCGGAACTCTCCTCCGCCATGTGAACCGCAAGGGCGGACTCCGCTGGCGGCCCTCCCGTTCCTGGGCGAGAAGATCACCGGCCAGGGTGGCCGACGCTGCGGCCGGTTTGCTGGCAGCCGACCTGGCCATGCGTGCGAATGTTCCTCACGAGAAGTTGCTCGCCTATGCGAACAAGCATATGAGTCGCACGCTTATGCCGATGGCGGTCATGGCCTTCACAGGGCTGGGCGGCTCAGTGCAGCCTGGCCGGGTCCGGGAGGGCATCAGGTTGGTAAAGGAGATATATGCCTACCTGTGGACAGGCGCGGCTGCGGCGGACTCGGTCGATGTTCGCGCGGCATATGTTCGAGAACGGTTCGCCTCCATCCTCGATTACGACGGCACCGACATTCCGGAAGGCGCCTTTGATCCGTTCATCGACTACATAGCAGAGAAACTCGCCCGTGCAGTTCCCGACGCCGATACGCCGGGTGCGCCCCGTTCGCCATAGACGAGGCACTGAGCGAATTTGAGTCACTCCCCCAGTTGATGCAGCACGGGCGGGCGATACCCACCGTCCATGAGCGTGCCCGTGGCGTGCCCGATCGGACGGTGATCAGCGGTGAATCACGGTCGCTCACGGACACGCCACATGGGCGTTCACTTGCGGAAAGCCAGGTCAGGCGGCGCTGTCCACGATCTTTGCAAGCAGGGGGTCAGGGGTTCGAGTCCCCTTAGCTCCACTCAATCGGTCCTGATGTCTGGCCAGGTCAGAAGCTCTTAGAACAGGTTCCATTCTAGTTGGTCGGGTGGGGCTTGCTGCTGATTTGGGGGGAATTTGGGAGATCAACTTCTCCCTGTCTCCCGGTGTCGGCGGCTGTTGGGGCGTCCTTCGTGTGTCGCTGGCTCGGCTGATTCGTGGGTTTCGCCGCGCAGCGGTGCCAGTAGTTCGTCGAGTAGTGGCACGGGTGAGTGCGGGTGGATGGCCGCGCGGTCGCTGAGGGATTCTTCCCATCGGGCTTGGAGGGCAGCTGTCAGGTCGTCGCGCATCCGGTGCGAGGCGTGAGCATACAGGCCGCGCATCCGCGGCACCTGGTGGCCGAGCCGCTGCTCGGCGAGGATCTCCGGGATGCCATCCTCGGCCATCCAGGTCTTGTGGCTGTGTCTTAAGCCATGAGCGGTCAGACCGGGCTGGATCGGGAGCCAGCACGCAAGCGGGATGTCCGCCGGGATGGCCTGGATTCCCGGCCGCGGGGCGGTGCATAACCGATGGCAGGGCTGGTGCCCGTGCCCGTGCCCGTGCTTGGCTGGGCGGGCGGCCAGGCGGCGACCGGGACGCCCGGCCAGACGGTGGCGTCGGCGATGACCAGGCGGCCGACCCGGCCCGGTGCTGCTTCATGGCGCCCATCGCAGGCCGGGCGGAACACGCGGCGGGCGTAGTTGCTACGCCTGTAGTGGCCACCGTCGGGGCCGAGGAATACGTAGTGTCCGCTGCCGCCATGCTCTCCGGCGCAGGCGCACCGCCGGCCGGGATGATCCCGTACTTGGAGCGTGATCAGGTCCTCCAGGAACCGGGGAAGGTCGACGGGCAGCTTCGGCTCCCACTTCGGGCTGCGGTAGGAGCCGTCCTTGGGCGGGAGCCGGTGGAACCTGCCGTTGAGCTCGCGGAGCTGCCATTCGACATGGATCTCGCCCGGGCGGAGGTAGTCGCGTTCCAGGCCGATCGTTTCGCCCCACCGCAGGCCTTCTCCGGGGGTCCCAAGCCTGTAGCGCGACGTTGCACCAGACGCTTCGCGGAGAGCTTTTGCAACACGTATTCGTGGGTGTGGTGCTCGTTGTCGCTGCTGCTCTGACGCCTGCTGTCTCGGGACAGGCCGCTTCGTGCAACACCTGTGGCGTGACTACCCGATTTTGATCAATCGCTGGCCTGCTGGAACCGTCAAGTCGTCCGGTTTAGCCTGGTCTGGACCCCAGAGAACATGCCCGTATAGGCGATCGTCAGGATCATGGTGAAGTCGTCGTCCCGGCCGGACAGCAACGCGGCCCGCTCGGCGAGCAGTAAGGCTTGCAGCGGTGTTGCCCACGCTCGCTGCGGGTCACGTTCGAGCCTGCCTTTCCGCGCTTCTCCGCGTAAGCCATGGCGTTCTCCTTGTCAGTTGCTGGTCGCGTTGGCCGCCGGCCCCCTGGGGCCGCCGGCGGCCGGTAGGGCGCTGCCTCTGGTGCCGGGCGGTGGCAGCGGTGCGGTGTCGTCTGTCAGGCGGTCCGGCGGCCTGGTCCGCGCTCGCGTGAAGTGACCGGCTGGCGCGCGCCGGCCCGCATGATCTCGGCGATGTCGTCATCGCTGAACCGCAGGTGCTTGCCAATTAATGTGCAGGGAATCAGGCGGGCCGCGGCCTTGGTCTTAAGCCACGACTCCCGGACCCTGAGAATGCCCGCGGCCTCTGCGACAGTATGGAGCTGACCATCCATTGTCATCCACCTCAACCTGCACTGAAATGGCCCCGCTCCTGGTGGGTCCCCCTACGCTCACCTGGTGCGACGGGATCGTGCTTCAAGTTATGCCAATGATCCGCAGCCATGTCAAATAAGGCAGCCATGATCAAATAGCTACCAGAGGCTAAGATTAGTCCGGATGAGTTCAGCACAGTTCTGTTGAGTTCATTTAGTGCCGCTGCGTACCGCCCAAAAAAGTATAGCCGAGATGTGAACTTTCCCTTTGGCCTGCGGGCGACTCGTTCGTGCTTGCTGTGAACGGGTCATCTGGCTTCTACCGTGCTGGGTGGATCTCCGGTCGGTCGGTCGGCCGGAGGCATGATGGCTGCGGGACGCTCACCGAGCACGGCAGCGAGCCGGGCCACGGTGCGGCCCCGGCAGGAAGGGTGGTCCTGGCGTCCAGCCTGCCGACGGTAGCCACGCTTATCCCGGCCCGGTCGGCCAACGCTTCCTGGGACATGCCGCGCTGACGGCGTAACTGCCGTAGCCGCTGACCATCTGCGACGACGATCCACGGCCGAGCACGGTTACTGCCTGCGCTGGCGGGACGAAGGACGGGCGGTGAACTCATGGCGCCACGGCGAGCGCCCAGACGGTCTTCCCACCTGCTGGGGTCGCGTATGAGCCCCACTGTTCGCTGACTATCTCCACCAAAAGCAGCCCGCGGCCGCCTTCTGCATCGGCGCTGACATCCGCGCGGACTGGCGGGTGTGGGCTGGCGTCCCAGACCACGATCAGGAGTCGCGCGGCGTCGGACAGGAGCCATAGCCGTATGGGGAAATCACTGCCTGCGGACCGGGATGCGGCGATGGCATTGGTCATCAGCTCGCTCACCAGGAGCTCGGCGTTTTCGGCGAGCACGGCCAGGCGCCATTCCCACAGCACCTGCCGGGAGTGGTAGCGGGCACACGGCACCGCGCTGGGCAGTGCGCCGAATTCTATGAAGTCCCGCAACGGCCAACCGAGGGCTAAAGACGTCCCATCGGGTAAGGAGGGCGGATCCGGCACCGAAGTCCCGCTCTGTGCGGGTAGCGGTGACCCGGCGGCGCGCACAGCGGTCATTCCGCATCCCGTGCCACGGGTATGCCTCGCTGGGACTCGCGGACGGGGTCGTGATCTTTCATGACGGGCACGCTAGAGCCACTGCTATGTGACAGCTCGCACACGGCGTGCGACCCCTGTCATGCTGTTCGTGAGTGACTATGAAGACACTGTGTGGTGCAGGTGATCGTGAGGCTTCGGCATGGATGACCGGGAGATGGGACGGCGCATTGGGTACTGGCGCCGGCGCCGGAAGCTGACCCAGGCGGTCTTCGCTGACCGTATCGGCAGGTCCAAGAGCTGGGTGGAAAAGGTCGAGCGCGGCGAGCGCAGCGCGGACCGGCTCTCAATCCTCGATGCCATCTGCGGCGTCCTCCAGATCGATATTTCCGCGTTGATCGGTCAGGAACCCGCCCGGAGGGCTGCCGCATGCATCGATGACAGCGAGGTGGAGCGCATCCGGTCGGCGCTGGAACGGTATCCCTTCGGGGAAGGGGGGGCCGAGAGCCCCGATCTGGCCGCGGTCCGTCGTCGGCTTGATCACGTGTGGGCGGCGTTCGAGTTCGGCGACTATCAGGTGATGGGTGCCGCCCTCCCTGGGCTGCTGCACGATGCGCAGCTGGCACACGCTGCAGTTGGCGGCGACGAATCGGCCCGGTTGCTGGCGGAGGTGTATCAGGTCATCGCCTCGACTTTGCGCAAGCTCGGGGAGTACGCGCTGGCCTGGCTAGCGGGAGACCGGGGCATCAGCGTCGCGCAGCAGGCCGGGGACCTGGCGTCAATCGCGGCGGCAGGCTTCAGAGTCGCGAACGCGTTGCTGTCCATGGGCCGCCCGGGACAGGCGCTTGACCTGAACATGTCCCTGGCTGACCGGTTGGAGCCCGAGTGCCAGACCGAAGAACTACGTGCGCTCTACGGCCATGTGGTGTTGCAGGCCGCGATGGCCGCCGCCGCATTAGGCGATCAGGGCAGGACTGACGAGCTGATCGCCGAGGCGAGCGATGTGGCCAGGTTCGTGACGCCGGGCAGTAACCATTACCGCCTCGCGTTCGAGCCGGTCAACGTGACCCTCCATGAGGTAGGTGCGCTGGTCGTCCTCGGCGAGAACGGCCGCGCCGTGGAGGTAGCGGACGCGATCACCGGAGAAGGATTGCGGATGCTCCGCAAGGAGCGGCGGGCGGCGCTGCTAGTCGATACCGCCCGCGCTTGCAGCCAGGCAGGCAATCGGGACGAGGCGCTGCGCCGGCTGCTGGTCGCAGAGGAGATCGCCGCCCCCGAAGTGCGGTGCCGGCCGGTGGCCCAAGCCACCATCGCGGATCTGCTGCACCGCTGCACGGGCACGCCCCCGCTGCCGTTGGCCCGCTTGGCCGAGCGGGCAGGAGCCCGCCCATGAGAAAAGGCGTGCTGTACGTGATCGCGTGCGGCGCGCCCCCCGCTCGTGAGGTCGGCCAGCTGGTGCGCCTGGCCCAAGACGTCGGCTGGCAAGTCTGTGTCTTGGCCTCTCCTGCGGGCAGGCGGTTCGCGGACATCCCCGGCCTGGAAGAGGCGACTGGCTACCCGGTCCGCACCGAGTACAAGAATCCTGGCGAGCCGGATGTGCTGCCGCCCCCGGACGCGATAGTCGTCGCCCCGGCAACGGTGAATACGATCAACAAGTGGGCGGCAGGGATCTGCGACACGCTGCCGCTGGGCATCCTGGTCGAGGCGATCGGCAAGCGCCTGCCCATCGTCGCGATGCCGTTCACCAACCGCGAGCACGCAGCCCATCCCGCGTTCCCGGAGAACGTCGCCATGCTGCGGTCGTGGGGCGTGACAGTCCTGTTCGGCCCGGAGGTATATCCGCTGCACGATCCGGGGACCGGCAGCAGTCACCTGGACCTGTTCCCATGGGCGCAGGCAGTCGAAGCCATCAACGTGCGGGCGTCTGGGGCCGGACTTCCGACCCCTGACGTAGCGCAATGACGCAGCCGCATCTGCCTACGGGGATCGTCTTGTCTTACGGATCTTGGTCGCACGATCAAGGACTTCGGTGAGGGAAGCTCCAAGGAGAGGAGGCAGGTCCCGGGCCTCGTCGCAACATGGAGGCTTGAGCCGTCCCGCGGCGTCCGGCGGGTCCACGCCGAGCAGGCGGTACAGCTCGGCGTAAACATCCATGATCTGGTCGTCATCGTCGTGGGGGCCGACTAAGAGGATCCACGCTCGGTGCGGTGACTCGAATGCGACAACGACTCTTAACGAACTGCTCAGGTGTTTAACGCACATGTGGTCTAGCGGTGTTGGACCGCTGAGCCGGTAGGCAAGTGCCCGGCAACCACGGGCGGCCAGGTCGTTCAAGAAGTCGTCGAATGACTTCGATTGCCCGCGGTCCAGCGCGTCTATCTGCTGCTCCGCACGAGGCGTGGCCACGACTTCGGTAGGCACGCCCCGGACTTTAGCGGCTTCCGGCGCCCTCCGGAGGTAGCGGGCGGAGCACACGCCCCTCGCCCCGGCGCATTTGCTCGATGCTCTCCTGGAGGTCGCCGCGCTCCAGCAGCGCCGCGTCGGCGAGGCGGCGCCACACCTCGTCGAGCAGGTCCCGGTCTTTACCGAGAGACCGCAGCTCGCGGACGATGTGGCTGATGGCGTGGACGCTTTGGACGTCCAGCAGGAGACGGGGGGTCCGCTGGGCGATGGTCAGCACTCCCTCCGCGGCCCACGCCCGTACGGTCTTCTCGCTGAGGCCGAGCAGCCGGGCGGCGATAACGGGCCGGATGGTCCCCTCTTCGGCGAGCGCGGCATTCGATACCGCCAGAAGTTTCGCCCGGCGCTCGTCGTCGTCGGCGAGGGTCTCGGCCACCTCCTCGACGGCTTCGACGCGTTCGAACAGGCTGCGGACACGTTTCTCCTCGACAGCGATGGTCATGGCAGCCCCTCTCGGTCGGCTCACTTCCGAGTATGAGGCAATTTCTCTGAAGCTGCCAGTGGTGCGGTCTGGCAGTGGCGCTACCGGGTTGGGCCGCGCGGGCGTGGCGGTCCGGGGCTGCGTGATGGGCGGGAGCTGGGCTGAGCCGGGCTGCGTGCTTCTTGAGCTGCGGCGGCCAGCACCGCGCTGATCGGAACAGGAAAATCACGGTCGACCCGGTGGCCGGCCGTCCGGGCCGTGGCGCGCTGCCTCGGCGGCCGCGTGATCCGGGTGCCTGTTGCGGCATGCAGGCGCTCGGCCGCCT
>OCZT010003605.1_pt1 | contig 15772 bp, 13 predicted proteins | sample 1539031 | NCBI WGS metagenome assembly OCZT01 (sample SAMEA3539308, study PRJEB22396) | soil metagenome | biome: tundra; feature: field; material: soil | place: USA | collected 2010-05 | depth 0.15 m | reverse complement strand
TGACCTGAGTCGTGGGAGCCTAGTCATCGCCAGGCCCGTTAGAACGGCCGCACAGTACTGGCCGCGGGTCCGAAGTCCCGGCACGCTTCCAACGCGTGATGTCGGCACCCGGTCTCCCGTCGACACGGCGAGATAAGTGTAGTCTTCAGCAACGATGAGTCAGCAAGCGGGGCTACTTGCACTGCGCGACTTCCGAGGCAAGTATCTCGGTAGGCTGCCTCAACGTGAATGCAGCGCCCACGAGGTCATCACACTCGAGGGGTGCCACGGCGTTAGGTTTCTCAAGGAGGCGCCGACGGCCGGCATCGTTCATGGGCGACCCCCCGTTGGTCGAGAAGATCCGGGGGATCCTCCATATCTTTGGGTGATTGACGACTCTGGCGTGCCCTACATCCTTGATCAGCCCGTGATCGTTTTGGGTTACTCGGGCCCTAAGCACAGCAACTTGACTGGCGGCGGTCAGGCATTCGTTGGTGGCGAGCTCTGGTTCAAGAGCGACCAGGAACTGGTCGTTTCTGGGGCATCCGGCAGGTACCCTCCAGAGGACGAAGCACAGCTAGAGGACGCTATCGGGGTGTTCCGCCAATTCGGTTACGAGACGACTTCAATGGGTTGGGAAGTCGACAGCGCCAAACGCTATCTCGAGTTGCCGACATGACGCGGTGGCAGGTGGTCTTCGAGGATCATCAGTCGACTTCGGAAGTGGAGGCTGCGCAGCGTTCCACTTTCCGTTTTGGCCGGAGCCCTGGTCAGCTGGCCTGGCTTCCCGAAGGCCGTGGCTCAAAGGGGCATCTCATGACAGCCTGGGAGGCCTACGATGCATACGGTTTAGAGGTGATCGAGGAAGCGAAGGAGCGAGGGGCTGCAATCCTCCTCGCATCTCCGGGAGCGGCGGAGAGATCGATCCGCGCTCGTCGAGACGAACTGGGACTCACGCAGACGACCGTTGCTGGCGCGGCAAAGGTTGACCTGCTCGATATCGAGCGAGCGGAGACTCCAGGGCAACAGGCATCTATCGCGCTTCTTGAGAAGGTGGCAGTCGTTCTTGGGCTCGATGAACGCCTCCTGGCTTTCGATCCGACAACGGGGGCTGATTACGAGCTAGCCGCCCGACTGCGCACCATGCATGGAAATGTTGGGCCTGGGACCGAGTTCGACGAGCGGACCGTCGTACACCTTGCAGAAGCTGGTTGGGTGATCAGTACGCAGGACAGACTTCGGGATTGGCTCTTGCCCCCAGGTAGCTGGCCGGGTTTCGACCAGTCGGCTGACTATGGAAGCAGAGAGCAACCCGCGTGGCGAGTAGGCTACGAACTGGCGAGCACCGCCCGGCGACGATTGGGATTGGGGAACGAACCGATCGCCTCTCTTAGAAAGGTAGTCGAGGAGACTCTCGGCATCCCCGTCGTGCAGATTGCTCTTCCGCCCGCGATTGCTGGCGCCACCGTGGCCGTCAAAGAACGCCGAGGTGTGGTGCTGAATACCGTCGGCATGCATAGCAACGTTTGGGTTCGTCGCTTTACGCTCGCACACGAACTCGGGCACCTGCTATTTGACCCGGCCCAACGGCTGCTAAGTGTGCGTGTTGATAGTTTCGAGGCGCTTCACCTCAGCCCGGATCAGGTTCGAGACGAAGTGGAGCAGCGGGCCAATGCCTTCGCTATCGCCTTCCTGGCGCCTCCTGACGGCGTTCGTGGCATCGTCGGGCCGCCAGAAACCACACGCGAACTCACGATAGATGATCTCCGGAAGGTAATTACCACATACGGGATTAGTGCGACGGCCGGGCGCTATCACGTCGAGAACTCCTATTGGCGAAGCCACAAGATTCCGAACGGTCGAATCGAAGAGTGGCCGGCGGACGACCAGCAAGCGGCCGAGGATTGGTCGCTTGACTATTTCATTCCGCGTGCCACTCCGCCCTCGCGTCGCGGTCGTATTGCCGGGCTCGTAGTGGCAGCGGTCGATAGAGGACTGATCTCAGACGACACTGCAACCCGCTACTTGTCTTGCTCCATTGAGGAGTATCACAACGCCGCGGAAACCATCCGTGAGTTGTTCCCAGTCGCGACTCAGTAGCGGCGCGCTGACAGCGCACGATGCGCGGATCGTGCCCGTTCCGGGCGTCTCAGTTCTGGACGCCGAGGTCTTGTCGAGCAGCCGTGATGAACTCGGTCCGGGCTTGCTGGAAAGAATTCCGAGCCAGTTCTAGATCGGCTCCTTCCACCTCGGCGAACTTCGCCGCAGCGTCCGAGGCACTGGCCAATGGAACGCCCACCGTGTTGGGAGCGGCCAAGACCACCTCCGAGTAACCCTGGCGCAGCCGTGGAACGAAATCGTCGCCGACTTGCGCGTTCTCGCCGCCCTCCTCGCCACGTCGCGCATGCGCCCAGTCCAATTCGGTCAAGAGCGAAAGGAACTCGGCTTAGACTCGCCTCCTATCGACACGGGCTCTTTCGAGTTGCTCTCGGGTAAGCCGGGCGTCATCGCGGTGAGTCGACCAGATCATGGTCACCACAACGCCTACCATCGATATCACTGCCCCAACGACGGCTGCCAGCAGCTCCACCGGTTGTCTCCTTCAGATCCTGAAATTGCCATGGTCAATGCTACTGGCCTCACCAACTGGGGTGCCCCGACCCGACAATTCCGGCAGAACCAGCGGCATACGACGATGTTCGCATCGTTTAGCGTCGGATCGCACTCCAGGGACAACGAACCGAAGCCGGGCGGCCTTTGCCTAGGCGGGGCTAAGCCCGGGCGGCGACTAATCTCCCAGCTGTTACCAGGGTAAGATCCGAAGCGTCTGCCGTGGGGCGGGCGGAGTCCGCGTCTCGGTCGTCGCGGAGACCAATTCACATGACCATGTTTTTGGCGCCGTTTGATTTGAGCACCGAGGTGGGACTCTTCCTCGACGCCTCGTTCGTCGCGTCGGCCGATCTGCACACCGAACCAGGACTCATGCACCCGGACTCGCCCGGCGGGAGGACCAAAGTGACGGAATCCAGCTCAGCGAAGCCCACAAGGGTTCCAAGGTCGCCGTACCCGGAGACTGGCGGTCCGCTTTGGCGAGATGGGAGCTGGGTGTGGGCGCCCCTGAAACGGGCCTGGCTTCAGGCGAAGCCTGAAGAGGTCGTACGCCAGGAATATGTCTGGCGCTTGCACAGCCAGTACGGGTTCGCGCTTGAGCAAATGGCTCAGGAGCGGACGATGCAGACTGGTCGTGGGTCGTCTCGCGCCGACATTGTGATTGCCGCTGACATCGACTCCCTATCTGCGAATCGGGACTACCGCGTCGCTGTTGAGACCAAAGCCGAGAACGTCACGATACGTCTCGAGGATTATGGACAAGGCGAAAGCTATGCCCGCGCTGTCGGGGCAGAATTCCTCGTGCTCCACAACAACAAGGAGACGTCCTTCTTCCGACTCGTACCTGGCGCGCCGGGCGAACGCATTGAGATCACGACCATCCCTCGCTCCACGGAGTTGAGTGATCGCCGCCGTCTCGAGGAGATCAGACGAGCCACAAAGGCCTTCACGAGGGACGAGTTTCAGCGTCTCCTGTATGAGTGCCACTCAATCCTTCGCGACAACCACAAGATGGATCCTGGCGCAGCCTTCGACGAGATCTCGAAGATTCTGTTCATCAAGATGGCTTTTGAGCGGACAGAGCGATCAGAGGTCTTCACGACGCAGCGTCTCATCGAGATTGCCCGAGCCAACCTCATCGACGACCAGGACGATGTCTCGATCCTGGAACGGCTATTCGAGACGACCAAGCGTTACTACACGACCGACCAGCTCTTTGCGGACGGCGAGACGCTCCGAGTGTCGATGGCCACATTCCGTCGAATCGTCTCGTTGCTAGAGCGTTTCAATCTGTCGGACTCGGGAGAAGATGTCAAAGGGATCGCGTTCGAGAAGTTCCTGGGAGAGACGTTCCGCGGCCAGCTCGGCCAGTTCTTCACGCCGCGGCCCATCGTCGAATTCATGGTTGAGATGCTCGACCCCATGGAAGGGGAGCTTATCTGCGACCCCGCAAGCGGGACCGGCGGCTTCCTAATTCGGGCGTTTGAACATGTCAGGGGCCAAATCGAAGCGGACGTCCAGACGCTAAAGGCCGCCATGCGACAGGACCTAGAGAAAGAGGCGGCCGCGTCTGGTTGGTCCGAAGATGAGCTGACGAGCCGGATCGAAGCGGGCATAACAGCGCTGAACCGAGATCTCGATCCGAAGATTGAGCAGTCTCGGTTGTACGCACTGAGTCACGACTGCATCTTCGGCTTGGACGCAGAGCCGAGAGCGGCCCGGACTTCGAAGATGAACATGATCATGCACGGGGATGGGCACGGAGGCATTCATTATCACGATGGCCTGGTAGACGTGAACGGGATCTTCCCTGGCCGCTTCGACGTTGTGGTTACGAACCCGCCGTTTGGGAGTGCGGTCGGGGCTGACCAGATAATCGGGGCGACTGAGCAAACCAAGGTCGAAGACGACCCGAAGGTACGTCAGGATCTGGGCAAGCTCCACGGTGCCGAATGGATCGCCCGAAACACCCTGCTGCTTGACTCAGTCCACGCGCGTCGGCCCATTCTCGCCCTGTTCGACATCGGGCGCGACCCAATCGCGGGACCGATGAGCACATCTCGCGTTCGTCCATCGCGAAGTTCCGAATCCTTGTTCTTGGAACGCTGCCTGGCCTTGCTCAAACCAGGTGGTCGTCTAGGAATCGTGCTACCGGACGGAGTCCTCAACAACCCGTCGGCGGGTTGGCTCCGGGACTACGTGCGCGGCCGCGCCAAGCTCCTTGCAGTCGTGTCTGTTCCGCAGGAGGTTTTCGCCAGCGCCAAGGCAACTGTCAAGCCATCGCTGGTCTTCCTTCAGCGTTTCACGGAGGCGGAAGCGAGGCTCTACGAGGCTGCCCTGCGGGACGCCGTCGCGCGGATGAGCGAGGAGGCGCAAGGCGGACCGCCTGTGCTTCACAAGACTGATACTCCACCAACGCCCGGTGGACTCCAGGAAGCAATGCGCACGAAGCTAGGCAAGCGTGCGAGGAACGCCGGCCGCCTCCGGGAGCTCGTCGACGAGCAGTTCGAGTTTCCAATCTTCTTCGCTGAGGCGAGCTCCGCGGGCATCACTGCGACAGGGGATACGGGGCCTGACGTCGCCAACGACCTACCTGCGATCGCTGCCGAATACCGGAGGTACCTGGCCGATCCGAGGTCCTACGTGGGTGTGGGATCACCGGACGCCGCCCCAACTCCACCGGGTGCGAGCGACCCGTCGGATGCAGCCTGATGCGAACGACTGTCGCATCTTCGAGAGGGCTCGTCAGATGGGATGCGGCCCTGCAGTTTGATCACGTCATGTGGGCGCGGAGCGACGCGGTTCTCCAGGCTTTCGGACACGTCGCCAAACGGAGAGTCACACCTGCGGACGAGACTCTGCCTCTTGGATCGGTTCACTTTGGAGGCGCCATCAGCCTCCGACCTGCCGGGAGGAAGCTAAAGAACAGGTCATTTGTCGCCCAGGCCGGTGATCTCGTCTTTTCGCGGATCGATGCTCGGAATGGTGCAATAGGCGTTATTCCACCGGGCTCGTCCCCGCTAGCGTTTAGCAACGAATTCCCCATCTACGACCTGGCCGGAATTGGGAGGCTGATTCCTCAGTTCGCCGCATTGGTGTGCCGGACTGCCCCCTTCTTGGAGTCTATCCGCTCAGTCGTGGTTGGCCATACGGGCCGGCGACGCCTCTCGCATGAGCTCTTCGAGAGAGTTGAGATACCTGTTCCCGGACGCGACGAACAGGAAGCGATCCTGCACCTTCATGAAGACGGGATGGCAGATGCGGAAGCGCTTGGGGTGCGCGCGTCGTCTGTCGTTTTGTCGGCTGTTCAAGCCATCGAAGGTCGCCTTGGGTTGGATGTGCCGCACAGAAGAAGGCTAGACAGGCCCTTTGTGCTCTCGTCTGCCAAGCTCGGCGAGAGATGGTCGGTAGAGAACGCTTTCTTGGCATTTGAGCCACCAACGCGTGTCGCCAGCCGGTTCCCGCTCCGGTTGCTCGGCAACCCAGATATTGCTGACGTCGCGTACGGAGTAACCAAAGGCCCCGGCAACAGGTCGTCTCGGTATCCGCGGCCATACCTCCGAGTCGCGAATGTTCAGGATGGCTTTCTGGACCTGTCAGAGGTGAAGACGATTGATGTCCCGCCTGAGAGGCTCGCCAGCTATCGCCTGCAGGCCAAGGACATCCTGCTCTGCGAGGGGAACAGCATCGAGCTAGTCGGCCGGCCAGCCATGTGGAAAGGCGAAATCGAGGATTGTGTCCATCAGAACCACATCCTTCGAGTGAGGACGAACCCGGCCACCCTCATGCCCGAATTCCTCTTTGCCTACCTCCAGTCGTCGGCCGCCCGCCAGCACTTTCGGGATCGGGCAAAACGGACTACGAATCTCGCCACAATCAGCAGTACCGACGTTCGCGAGCTGCTGGTGCCCTCGCCTCCAATTGACGAACAACTCGTCGTGTCTGCCCTCTGGGAGACTGCTCAGGCCGAGCAGGCCGCACTCCTAGCCAGGGCGAATGAAGTTGCTTCTAACACCTGGACCGCGGTCGAGCGGGCTATAGTCCACGGCCTGGTTGCGGGCAAGACGCCCGGCCCGCCAGCGGTCTAGCTCGCCGTACTCTGCCGCTCTGTACGGGCAGGTGGGGCGCCCACTCATGCCGGCAAGAACCCGTGCGATTGCTCAGTGGGTCTCAACGTGGTCGCACGCTATGAGCAGATCGTCGATAAACGGAACGTGCAGACCCAGGCGACAACGCCTGGTTTCGGGATGAACGGCGCTCGCCAGCGTTTGCGGGCGGCCCCCTCCGCTGCCACGTCGTGACAGCTAGACCGGCCGCGTCAGGGGCTCTAAGCAGATCGGCCTCTCGCGCTGTCCTTCTATCGGATAGCGTTGCTCCGACACGCAGCTTGACTGCGGGCACGGAGAGGTGCGGACGTGAGCGACGAAGAAGCGCGGCGAGCAGCAGCAGATGAAGCGCGACGGCAAGCCGAACGGGAGGCACAGCGGCAGGCTGAACAGGATCGACTCCGCAAGATTTCCGAGTCCGAGCGGCCGGACGTGACCAAATCCATGTTCTGTCCCCATGGCAACATTGTGGGTAGGTGCTCGCGGTGCAGCAAATAGAGACCGCAGGGGAAGAGCGTGACTGAGCCCGGAGACGCAGCCCGACAAGACGCACAACTCAGTGCAGAGGTAATCCGTCGGCTGAATGACAGATTCGGACTGGCGACCGAAGAGCAGCTGATCGAGGTTGCCGTCGCAATTCTGACTGTTGGCCCGGTCAAGCGACGACGGATACTGTCGGCACTGCTCATCGCAACAGCCCAGCATCGTAGCGGGCAGAAGGCAGGCGAGTCGGCAGCGTATGCCGATCTGGCGCATGACGACTCCTTCGTGCTCAAGTCGATGTTCTGCCAGCACGACTTTCTCGTTGGGAAATGCCCCCTGTGTTAGGCCGGTGGGCGAGAGTTGGGGAGGTTCTAGGCGTCGGCATAATCGTCGTCTTGTGCCTCCCGTTCTTCGCGGGCTGGCGCCCCGAGTTCAGCCCGATCAGCGGAGCATTCACGACTGAGCGGGTTCAATTGCTGGTGGTCGGGCTGATCTCGATCTGGTGGGTCCTGATCTGCTTCGCGTTCCCGTTCATGCTTCACGGTCGGGCCTGGATCCGCGACAACGCAGGTCGTGAACTTATGGCCCAGAACATCGAGACTCGGACTGATAGCCTCACGATTGCGGGGCTTGTCCTTGCCGGTCTTGCGATTGGTCCAGCCACAACTGTGGGCCGCGCTTCTGCGCCGCTCGTTGCGGCGTTCGCAGCCTTCGTGGCTGAATGGGCGGCCGGATTCAGCCCTGGTCGAATGTCGTCGACCCTGGTTCGCGACACGCTCCACTGGATCGGCCTCGGCTGCGTCTTGGCAGCCGTATTCGGCATGGCCGTGGCGCTTGAGCCTGACTCGTACGGCCCAAGAGTGGCGGTGGTTGGCGGGTCATTCGTGGTCAGTGTCTACTCATTCCTCCATGCGCGTGCCCATTGGAGAGGCGCCGGCCGGATTGATCCATCGGTGACACCTCCGAGCGGGTGAGAGTGGACAACCACGCGCTGACGCGGCTTGAACTCATCTTGCAGTTCGCGTCGTTCTTCCTCGTCTCTCCAGAGCTGATCGGGCTCAGGCGTCTGCGACGTGCTGAGGAGCGGATGGAGAGGGGCCTCGCGGCCAGCCGGGCAAGGTTGATTCGCTTGATGTCCAGGGCCCGCTCGACAGCAGTCAACTTCCTGTTCTTCGCAGTCTTTGGCGTCCCCGGGTGGGTGTTTCTCGCGATTGCCGTCCTCGCCCCGGCCCCGGTCTTGATCGTCGTGACCTTGACACTCTGGTTGCTGCCGGCCTATGTCTATAGCAGGTTATCTGCCTACCCCGGCCCCGGCATGAACTTGCTCGAGCAAGCTGGGCATCCCTTAAGAGTCGCCCTGTTGCTGGTGGGCTTGACTTCTGTCGTCGGCGTCTTGCCTGCGCTCGCCATTGCCGTGGTCCTGATCGTGGCCGTCGTTATCGCATCCTGCCAGAGCGCACTGGCATTCATTCGCTCGGCGCTCGGTGTGCTTGCGCATGGGCCGCGCTTGCCCCGCCTTCTCACAATCGTTGGCGTTCTGACCTTTGTGATCAGCTGGGTACTTACGTATTTGCAGGCCTAGGAGGTTGACAGCGGGCGCCTCAGTCGTGGGTAGTGCCCTTTCATGACCATTCGATCGTGATGAACCACTACCTGCGTCGCGTAGTCACGCAGGCTCGCGCCTCTGGCCTGCACACATAGGTGTCGGCGGAGCCGGAGTTCAGTCGGCAAAGGGGCGCATCCATCGGGCCCTTGTCACGCTTGCTGTCCGGCTTGGTTGCTGCGACATCGTCGAGTCCAAATAGCTCCCTTGCCAATTCCCAGTTCGCCGACATCGAGGCGCGTTCCATCGGCCCGTACTGGTGGCGCGCTCTATCCGTGTGCGTCAACCGGAACTACACTGGCCGCGTCGGATTGGCGAGATGATCATAGGTGGGGACAATGGCGGATCGCCTGGGTAGGGAAGCGACTCTTCTGGATCTGGCAATGCGCGAGCATTTGGCCTTGCGTCAGGAGATGAACGACCTGCGGCGCCAGAGTTTCACGATCGTGACGAGCACTCTCGTTGCTGCAGCCGCCGCTTCAGCTGCGGTGGGCGGAGGTATCTTCGGGACGGATCTAGGCTCGCGCGGGATGCTGCTGCTCGCCATAGCCGCCGGGATGGACGGTATTGGCCTCTGGGCCGTCGGTGTTCTGAACGCTTGCAAGATCATGGAACTTCAAATCGACAAGACAGCCAACGCGATTAGGACAATTGTGCTGACCGAAGCCCCAGAGGCCGCTGCCCCTTTCTTGTCGTTTCAGTCGGACGTCCGAGGGTTCACGCACCGTGCGATGGGGCTCAAGGACAGGGGAGCGCTCGCGGCGTGGCTATCGAGCTACGGCCTCTTTGCCGTGATGGGTGGCCTCGTGGTGTGCTTGACGCTTTCCTTGATGGCCCTTGGTGCCTGGCTGGTTCTCTTTGAGTCCCATAACCTGACTCTAGCTGGTTACGGGGCTTTGGTGTTTGACGTGCTCCTGACCGTAGGGCTGGGCTTGACGTCGTTCATTTCCAACATGGATGAAGAGCGATGGAAAGGCTTCTTCTACGGCCCACAAGAACCGCCGATTGGTACAACCGTTTCAGCCGCGTCGCCGGGCAAGCCCAAACGGCGATGACGCTTAACTCATCATCTATCCAGTCCATCAGTGCTTCAGGGACTCTCATGAGTAACACGGAGGCCAATACGGACTCAAGCCTGGGAGGAGGCGTCGCCACAATGGCCGCACGTTCCAACCCGTCTCCAGTCAGGAAGGTTGGCTCATGACGGAGCGCGTCTTTCCTGCAGGGTTTCTATGGGGCACGGCCACTTCAGCTCATCAGGTTGAGGGCAACAACGCCAATAGTGATTGGTGGGACTGGGAGACGCGGGTAAATACGCCCTGCCCAGAGCCAAGCGGTAACGCCATCGAGCACTACGAGCGATACCCCGCCGATGTCACCATGCTCGCGGGCCTGGGCTTCAATTCATACCGATTCTCGGTCGAGTGGGCTCGTATCGAGCCTGAGGCAGGGCGCTTCGACGATGATCAACTAGACCACTACCGCAAAATGGTCGCGACGGTCCGGGAGGCCGGGCTGATACCCATCGTCACTCTCCACCACTTCACGGTGCCGCTCTGGGTGTCGGCCGAGGGTGGCTGGCTTTCAGAACAGACCCCGAGCCTCTTCGAGCGCTACGTGCGCCGCGTGGTCGAGGTCCTCGGCGACCAGGTCGACTGGTACTGCACGATCAACGAGCCAGGCATCGTGGCCTACGGCGGATACTTGGGTGGCATGCCCTGGCCACCCGGCTTACATGGCCTCAAGAACTGGCAGGCGGCGACGAAGGGCCTGATCGAGGGCCATTTGAGGGCGCGGGCCGCGATCAAGGAGCTCCGGCCTGGGGCCTGTGTCGGGATGACCCATTCGATGGCGGAATGGGAGTCGAACAAGGGCGGCCTACCCGCGATGGAGCTGGCCCGCCGCATGGGCGAGGATGTCTATTTCGAGGCATGCGCGGACGACGACTTCGTTGGCGTTCAGGCCTACACCCGCTACCGATTGGCGATGCCAAGGGTCGCTGGCTGGGTGACGCGAGCCGCCCTCGCAACATCACCGACCCGGCGCCTCGTGGTTGAGCTTGGGATCGCGATCCAGCGACGCGCGGCCGACCGAATTAATGCCGCCGCTGCAACCGGTGGCAGCCTGAGCAGCGGGGGAACGCGCAGAACTCAAATGGGATACGAATACCGGCCAGAGGCAGTCGCGGCGACCGTCCGGCGTGCCGCCAGCCTGCTGCCGGGCAAGCCGATCATAGTCACGGAGAGCGGCGTCGCCACGGCCGACGACCGAGAACGGGTCGAGTTCATTGGTGAGGCACTGCATGCTCTGCATGCAGCCATCTCTGACGGGATTCCGGTCCGCGGCTACATCTACTGGAGTGGGTTCGACAACTTTGAGTGGAGTCTGGGTTACGGCATGACCTTCGGTCTCATTGGCGTGGATAGGAAAACGCAAGTCCGCGCACCGAAGGCGTCTGCGAAGTTCTTGGGCAACATCGCCCGCTCGAACAAGCTGGCGACGGCCGAGTAGGTCGAGGTCCTGCGTCGGCAAGGTGGACTCGTGCACTGACTCCTGAACCACCGTTAGGAGTAGCCGGCCGTGTAGCTGTCGCCAGGCTCTCGCATGACCAACTCGTCGCGACGCTTCCGAAACGCGTAGCGGCCGATCCGGCGCTGCTTCGACCGCAGGAGGCTGCGGAAGCATCAGGGCGTATTGACCCACTCCTGCACACGCTCCCATGAAAGCGCTTTGCCGCGGAACAGGCACCGATGCTTTCTTCCTATGAGGCCAGGCACGGCTCAGCGCCGACTGCCGGACCGCGGACCACACAGAATCCTTTCGTTGTGATCTTGTCTACGAATGGCCTCCCGGGGCTGCGTCGTCGATTCCGGTGACTAATGCCTCGTTCGTATTGTCGCCCGGCGATACAGCTTCGGGAGATGACGTGGCCGCTGCGCGGTACGCCACAGCCGGCCGGATCGCAATCGCCATGACGACGCTCAGCGCAACGGCCAGAACCGACGCCCCTGCCCACCCGAGCAGATGTTGGATGGGTAGCGCGATGGAGCCGAAGACAGGGCTGCTGCCGGCCTCTGGGAGCGCGCCTCGACCCAGGGCAAGCAGCGCTCCGAGAGCGACCGATCCGTAATAGTCGGTAGGAAACGGTCCGATCCATCTCTGGAACCACCAGATCTTGGCCCGCGGTAGGGGAGAAGGATTGAGGAAGAACCAAAGCGCGTCCCAGAGGACGGCGAAGGTCGCGAACGCGGAAAGCATGGTCGCTTCGAGGGCGAGCGACCAGCCGACAATGATCAAAGGGAGATGGAAGAACACAAGAAGGGTCGCCCACAGGAAGGTGTGGTACCCGGTCAGCACCTTGCCGTTGAGGATTGCGCGCAGCCACGGAGGGCCAAACCGCCAAGTCGGTAATGCTGCCGCCCAACCGTTGGGGCCTTCGATCTGGACTTCGAGCGCAGCGAGAGTGACTGCCCCCACGGACAGCCATGCCAGGATTGGTACATAGCCCCATGGGTCCGTGGCAACGGCAGGAAGTGAAACCATATGACCATTATGGTCCTGGGGGACCGTCCACGTCGCCACCGGCAATAGCGATCTCCGGATGGGTTTGGACAACGTGGAGTCCTGAAGCGTCGAGTACGGTGCTCGCCGAACCCCAGGCGGCTGAGGCTTTCACGATCAAGCCATGGTGTCGGCGCCGGCCGACCTCTGCCGTGCGGATGTCACCTGCCCGCAACCTGCCGGCTCGGGTACTATCGCCCGAGCAGTACTATCTGCCGAGCTATTTGCGGACTTGGGCCGATGAGACTGCGTCCGCTATTCAGACTGGCCCCGGGGGAGGGGACCGCTAGGGAAGATCGGCGCCAGAAGCGCCACCAAGGGTGATGAGCCCGGAGGGGTATCTGTGGGTTTCAACGCCGCGCGTCGTCTTCGATCTCGTGTGCTCGGGCGGGCTGCCAGCCTGGCCACGTGCGCAGTCCTCGTGTCCATGTCCGTGCAGATGGCGCCGGCGGTAGCGGCCGCGGATAAGTCAGCTGCTGGCGCAGCTATGCCCGGCCCGTCCGCGACGTTGCTGTCCAAGAAGGCCGCGCCGACCGAGATCGTCTCGAAGCGGACTGCCTACAGCGATACATACGACAACCACGACGGCAGCTATACCGCATCGGTCAACACGAGCCCAATCAACTACAAAGCTGCGGGATCGACGACCTATCAGCCGATTGATACCGCATTCGCTGACATCTCCGGTGGCAATGGCAGGGTCCGCGCCTCGCATATGGCCAATCCGGTCGAGGTAGGCGCCCCCGACGACGCTTCGGGGTTTGTCAGCATGGACACAGGCGAGGGAGTAATTCGCCTGTCCCTCGCGCCCGGCGTGAAGCCCGGCAAGGCTGGTTCACGGCCCTCGCGCAAGGGATCACAAGCCGATGTGCCCGGCTTGATGCCCAACATTGACTTGCAGACGTCCGTAGAGAATACCGGCATCCACACCTATTTCGTCCTGGCCTCGCGCCCCACCAGCTCCTCGTTCAGCCTCACCCTCGACACCGCCGGTCTGACCCCCTCTATCGACTCAGGTGGCCAAATCCAGTTCTTCGATGGTAAGGGCGCTCAAGTTGCCACCATGCCCGCGCCCTACGCCACTGACTCGACGGTCAACGTCAACCTCGGGTCTGGCAACACGACCTACAACTCCTCCTACTCGCTGGCAAAGCAAGGCCCCAAGTATCTGCTGACGGTTTCGGTCGACCCAACTTGGCTCGACAAGGCCACCTACCCGGTCTACGTCGATCCGAGCGTCATGGGCAGCTCGCAGGTCTGGAACAACAGCGTTTCGGACCTCTACACAGGCACGACCTTCTCGAACATGTACAACTCGTACTGCAAGGAGCTCAACTCGCCCTGCAACGAGTTCTTCGAGGGTTACGACCAGTGGCAGCAATGGGGTGCGTACCTGCGCTTCGACCTCGCCGGTGCGGGCATCCCGGCAGCTTACGTCACGTCGGCCTCGGCGACGATCCTGCCCTACCATCAGTGGGTTACATCAGGGGCGATCACCTATGTCTCCCTGGTGACCGCGGGCTGGGACCCGAACTCGCTCACCTGGGACAACGCCCCGTTCCACAGCAACCCCTACTCACCGGCCACGATCAGTTCGTTCTTGGGCAGTGAAGGGAGTTCTGTCAATATCGGCCTGCCTCTCAGCACCGTCCAAGGCTGGGTGTCGAGCCCCTCCTCCAACAACGGGGTGTATCTATACGGGCCAAAGGGAAACGAGAACGAGTGGAAGCGCTTCGTTTCTAGCTCGGACACGACCGGCGCCGCGCAGCCTGTCCTGAATGTTACCTACACAATCCCGAGCGCCACTACGGCCAGCGTGGGTTGGACCATCGGCCGAACGCTGAACTGGACCTACAACCCCAACGGTGGCCCAGGCGAAGCCGCCTTCCGGGTCCAGGTCGCCACGGACTCAGCCTTTACCAATCTCATCACCGACACCCCAGTCCTTGCCGGTCCGGTCACGAGCTATTCGATCCCAACGGGCACTACCCTCACTGACGGCGCAACCTACTACTGGCATGTGACCGTCTCGGACGGCTTCACTGGGTCAGCGTGGTCCTCGGCTGCATCGTTCCGCTGGGACGTCAGCGCACCCACCTGGAACGGTTTCACCGGTAAGAGCGCGACAGGGTCCAAGAACGATATCTCGGGACCGCCGTCGGGAACGTCCTTCGACTTCACCTGGAACGGCGCAACCGACACTGAATCCGGCTTTTCTGATGGGACTTCACCAGGACTGTCGAGGCTCAATTACCAGCTCCAGTCCGCTGCTGTAGCGAGTCCGGACACCTGCGATACAACCTGGAACCCTACGACCTTCGTAGGCCCCACCCTGGCTGCCACCGCGACGAACTTACAGGCGCCGATCCCGACAGCGGGCTGCTATCGACTCGCCGTTGCCCCGATCGACTACCTGGGCAACGGTGGAGCTGACAACTACCAATACTCGGGCGCCATCCTGTTCGACCCGGCCGCACCATCTGCCCCGACCGTGACCGCAACTGCCGGCAATGGCTTCTCCCAGGCCCAGGGCTCGACCACAATCGTCTACCGGCCCGACATCGCGGTCTCGATCCCGCTCACCGCGAGCAACACAGACAGCCTGACGGATCATCCCTCGGGCGTGGCTTCGAGCACGTTCAGCAAGCCCGCCGATACCGGCGCCGGTACCAGCGCCGCGAACTGGGCTTCGACAACGGTCGGACCGGAGCAGACCACCCTCACCTGGACGCCGCAAGCGACCGGCACCCAGCCTGCAGCCACCACCGTTTCGGTCACTTCGACCAGCGGTGCGGGTCTCGTCTCCACGTCGACGACGGTGACCCTGACCCCCGACGTTGCGCCCCAGATCGGCCCCACCGATGCGCCGGGCACCGATGCGCCGGGCACCTATACGCCCGCCACCGGCTCCATCCGCTACCAGCAGAGCAGCAACAACACCCTGGCCTGGACCGTAACCCACGTCGGCGGTGCCGACCTGCCGTCGGGTGCGACAGCGACGGTCAACCGCTACTCCACCCCGGCCAGTACGAGCCAACCGGGCTCGTGTGACAATCTGCCGACCGCCAAGCAGGACGAGTCGTCGAGCCCCGCTATCGACGCGAACGACAACGCTACGGTGACCGACTCGAATCTCGCGAGCGGCAACTGCTACTACTGGACGATCAGTGTCACCGACAACCTCGGCCTTGTCGGCTCGTACCAGAGCGGCTGGCTCATGGTCGACACGAGCGTGCCGGTCGTTCCGAGCGTGACCGCGGTCGGCACCGGTGCCTCGGCCCCCTACGTCTATCAGTCGGCCCCCGATGGGGTCGTGTACGTCAACCCGCAGGGCCCCGGCAGCCTGACCCTGACCGCGGCTGGAAGTTCGGCCGGAACCTACTCGGGCATCGGCTCGGCGAGTTTCAGCTCGTGGGCCGCAGGCCACGAG
>OCZT010003604.1_pt1 | contig 15776 bp, 13 predicted proteins | sample 1539031 | NCBI WGS metagenome assembly OCZT01 (sample SAMEA3539308, study PRJEB22396) | soil metagenome | biome: tundra; feature: field; material: soil | place: USA | collected 2010-05 | depth 0.15 m | reverse complement strand
AGATTCAGCCGCTCGCCTCGATCGCCAAACGCGAAGAGATCATCTACGTCCACGGGCAGGAGTCGGACCCCATCGTGCTCGACCGCCGCTCACCCGTGCTGCACCTGGTGCAAAAGATCCGCGACGAGAGCCACCGCTTCGCCGTCACCTACCATCGCAAGCGCCGCGAGATCCGCGACCGCGACTCGGAACTCGATGCGATCCCCGGCGTCGGCCCGCGCACTCGCCAGCGCCTGCTCGAACATTTCGGAAGCGTCCGCGGCATCCGCCAGGCGGGCATCGACGCACTAACCGCGGTGGTCAGCGCGGACACCGCCGAAAAGATCCAGCACCACTTTAACGCCAAGGACGAGTCTGTAGGCGACCCCGCCCTGCGTGTTCTCAACTAGCCGGGCCCGCCACTTCGCACTGTGCTAGCGAGTCTTCAGGCCACCTTTACCTTTGCCCATTTTGCCTAATTCGTCCAGCGACATGTTGCCGCTCATGTGGATGAACGTCAGTTCTTTTGGCTCGGCAGTCAGGATCACCATTTCACTGCTCTCATGGTCCGTCGAGGTGCGCGAGCAGATGTCGGTGGAGCCGTCCTTTTCCCGCACGTGGATAGAGCAACTCCAGGTCCCATCCGTAAGTTTCTTCCTGTACGCTTCGACGTCCTCCATGCGATACATTCCAGGCTTGTCATAGGTATAGGTGTGGATAACCATGAACTTCATCTTGCGCGCCATGTCGGAACCCCCACCCTTGCTTCCGGGAATCATCCCCATCATCTTCGGATCGAGGTTGATCTCGGTGACGTCCGAGGCTCCCTGGGCAAATTTCTCGGTGCCGGCGAAGAGGTCGTCTTTGACCTGTGCGGCGCCCGCCGCGGCCATGGAGACGTTTTCCGCCTGCATGCTGAAGTCGGGCGCCGCTACAAGGGACTTCATCACAATCAACTGCGCATTCGCCATTGGAGCCGCTGCCATCACCATCGCTAACATCCACTGCATCGTCTTCTTCATTGCTCTCTCCTCGTATTCTGAAATTCCTTCTGCCTAATCCCTGTTAGTTCCCTATCCGTACTCCGGCGCGCTCCAACTGCTCCCGCGTATGTTCCAGCGCCTTGTCCGTGATCCGAATCGCTGCGTCGAACTGCTGCTGCGCAAGTTCCGCCTGTTCATGCTGGTGCCGGACGTAAGTCTGTTCGGAGAAGACGCCGGCCAGCAATACCGCTGCGATGGCCCCGCTGGCCCAGAAGCGCGCGCGGGGAGCCATCGTAATCACTTTCGCTCGCACGGGCGCTAACGACTGAATGCGCGTCAGCGTGCGCTCGGCGAAGCCTTCCGGCGCATCTACACGTTGCAGCGCCTGGGTCAAATACTGTTCGAGTTCAGCGAAGGAGTCCCCGGGCTGATTCGATTCTTCGGACTGATTCAAGTCTTCAGGCTGGTTCACGGAAATACTCCTTCATAGTTATGACCGCCTTGCGGCGCAGCAACGTTAGACCGCGGTGCAGTTGACTCTTGACGGACGCGACCGACTGGCCGAGCAGCATGGCAATCTCATCCGGCAGCATCTCCTCCTGGTAGCGGAGGACAATCGCGACACGCAGCGACTCAGGCAGCGCGCGGAGAAGCGTCTCAAGCCTGGCCTGCGTGCTCGCGCTCAGCGTTGATCCATCGGCGTCGACATGCTGCTCTTCCATCCACTCCTCCGCGGCGGCCTCGGGCCGGATAGCCTTGCGGCGAAGCGCATCGATCGCGCGGTGTTTGGCCGTCCGGCGCAGCCAGAAGCGGACGTGATCTTCGCTTGCCAGCCTTTCGCCGCTGCGGTGCAATTCGAGAAACACATCCTGGGCGACCTCTTCTGCGATGGCGTAGTCCCCGATAATGCGCAGGGCGAGCGAGAAGACCATGCGCTGGTGGGTCTCGATCAGTCTGCGGAACTCGTCGTTTGCGATTGCCATCTACGCTCTCATCCTGCCTATACGCAGAATCGGGTGCCACGGGATGCAAAAAGTTTATGTGAGGGGCTTTTTTGGTGTGCGGGACCCCGACAAGCTGGTCGGGACGGAGTGGGTCGGGACGGACTAAGATCAGGTTGGGGGTGGGCATGTTTGAACGCTATACGGAGAAGGCACGCCGCGTAATCTTCTACGCGCGATACGAGGCCAGTCAGTTTGGGTCGCCATACATTGAGAGCGAGCACTTACTGCTCGGCATCCTGCGCGAGGACAAGGCAACGACGCGCCGTCTTCTGCCGTCGCTTGAGTCAGAGGAATCGATACGCAAGCAGATTGAACGACATACGACCATCCGGGAAAAGGTGTCGACCTCGGTTGATCTACCCCTCTCCAACGAGTGCAAGCGGGTACTCGCATACGCCGCGGACGAGGCTATGCAACTGACGCACCGCCATATCGGGACCGAGCATCTATTGCTGGGGCTGCTGCGTGAGGACCGTTGCTTTGCGGCAGTGATTATGACGGAGCGCGGGGTGCGGCTCGAGGGGATACGAGAGGAATTGCGAAAGACGACGGAAGAGCAACTTATGCGGGAGCAGAACCCGCCAAGGCAAATTTTGGAAAGGGATTGGAGGATAGGAGACCGGAAGCCCTACAGCGGATTCGTCAACGAGCCGTTTCTTGATTTCATCGACCCAACCGTCAAGCACTCCATGCAACAGGCGCTCGTCAGGGTAAAAGCAAGGCTCGGGCTCGAATACGATCTGGTCATTGGTGGAAAGCGTGTCCGCACCGACGCGAAGATTGTCTCGATCAACCCGGCGCGGCCCGGCGAGGTTGTGGGGGTGCACCAGACGGCGGGCGAAGAGCATGTGGAAAGCGCGATGCAGGCGGCCCAGGCGGCCTTCGCGACATGGTCTCGCACGCCTGCGTCAGAGCGCGCCGCCCTCCTCTTCCGAACGGCAGCCCTCGTTCGCGAACGCAAGTTCGAGATGTGCGCGTGGCTGACGTATGAGGTGGGTAAGAACTGGGCCGAGGCAGACGCGGACGTCGGCGAGACAATCGACTTTCTGGAGTTCTACGCCCGCGAAGCGCTGCGTTTGGACGGTGCGACGACGCCGATCCAACTCCCCGGAGAACGGAACCGGTTGCGCTACATCCCGCTGGGAGTCGGTGCGGTGATCCCACCGTGGAACTTCCCGCTCGCGATCATGGCGGGTATGACCGTCGCAGCCATCGTGTGCGGAAATACCGTGATCCTGAAGCCGTCGGGCGATGCGCCGACCATTGCCGCGATCTTCTTCGGCCTGCTCGAAGAGGCGGGCGTCCCCGACGGCGTAGTCAACTTCTGCCCCGGCTCCGGCGGAAAGTTCGGCAGCGCGGTCGTGGCACACCCCGAGACACGATTCGTAGCCTTTACCGGATCAAAGGCCGTAGGACTGGAGATCCACGAGAGTGCCGCAAAGGCTCGCCCGGGACAAAAGTTCATCAAGCGGACGGTGCTCGAGATGGGCGGAAAGGACTCCATCATCGTCGAACCGGACTGCGATCTCGACGCCGCCGCCGAGGGTGTGGCCGCGAGTGCGTTCGGCTTTAACGGACAGAAATGCTCGGCGTGCTCGCGAGCCATTGTCGACGCGGCGATTTACGACGAATTCTGCAACCGGCTGCGAAAGCTCGTCGCGGCGATCAAGCAGGGCGACCCTGCGGAGAATTTTTACGCGGGGCCGGTCGTCAACAAGGCGGCTTACAAGCAGATCCTGGACTACATCGAAATTGGCAAGGCGGAAGGCCGCGTCATCGTCGGCGGCAAAGCGTTCCCACACGCCGACAACGGCTTCTACATCCAGCCCACTGTCATCGCCGACGTAGCCCCGACCGCCCGCATCTCGCTCGAAGAGATCTTCGGGCCTGTGCTGGCGGTTATCAAATCGAACGGCTTCGACGACGCACTCGCCATCGCCAACAATACCGAATACGGCCTGACCGGCGCAATCTACTCAGGCTCACGCGAAAAGCTCGACCGCGCGCGCGACGAGTTCCACGTTGGCAATTTGTATCTGAATCGCAAATGCACCGGCGCGATGGTCGGCGCGCATCCGTTCGGCGGATTCAATATGAGCGGAACGGATTCCAAGGCGGGCGGGCCGGATTATCTTCTGCTGTTCACGCAGGCGAAATCAATCGCCGAAAAGGTTGGGGTGGCGAGCGAGCAGGCCGAAGGAGAAGAGCAGCGCATGGGGATATGAAAATTCCTCAGGCGGATTTCGCCTGCAGTAGATCGCTGGCGTGGGCCGCGGCCTCTGCGAGGACGCGATGGTGGATGGTGAAGAGCGCTAGTTCGAGCCGGTCGGACACGCCCGTCTTGTCGTAGATACTGCGCAGGTAATTCTTGATCACCTGCTCCTTGGTGTGGAGCTGGGTGGCGATGTGCTTGTTCTTGCAGCCCTGGACGATCAGCGCGACGATCTGCATCTCTTTTGGCGTCAGACGGTCGCGAACCCGCGCCCCGACCGTGTCCTGGGCGAGAATCGAGGTGACGTTGGAATGCTGCACACATCGCTGGCCGGCCGCGACGCGGCGAATGCAGTCAATGAGGTTCACGCCGGGAACGTCGCGAAAGAGGACGCCATTGAGCGCGCGGGCAAGTTCTGGGGCGATCTCAGCGCCGTTTTCGGCGATCAGAATCGAGCGGCTATCGGCCGCGTGAGCGCGAGCGACGATAATCTGCGCGTCAAGTTGCAGGCTGGAGGAGAACAGGAGTATCGCGCCCCGATGCGCGTCGAGGGCGCTCAGGAGACGGCCCAGGTCTTCACATTGGGCCACGATGCGCATGTCGTCTTCCAGGGCTAGGACGCGGGCTGCACCCGCCCGGAAGATCGCCTGATTGTCGGCAAGGATGATTCGATTCATCGGTGTGGGCCTCCTTAGGCGCGCGGTGCCGCCAGTCCTCTCATCGGCGGCACTGGCACGATACAGGAGTGCTGTCTACAATTCGTACAGCATCCCGCGAAATCCGAGCCGGGTCAACCCAAGACTAATCTGACTGGGGCGATTCTTCGAACCCAGTTTTCTGAACCTTCTCCGGACCGGGGGGAATCGAATCAAAGCATCGCGTGCTCGTTCGCCGGATGCCGGCCCAGACACAGGATAGCAACGCCACCAGCTTATGCCGAAGCCAATTCTTCTCGCCATCGACGACGACACCAGCGTACTCGAAGCAGTGGTGCAGGATCTGCGTCGGCACTACGGGGAGAACTACCGGATTGTCCGCGCGGCGTCGGGTGGCGCGGCTCTCGACATCTGCCGGCAGTTGATCGAGCGCAAGGAAACGGTCGCCCTCTTCCTCTCCGACCAGCGAATGCCGGGCTTGACTGGCGTGGACTTCCTGCGGCAGGCGATGACAATGTATCCGGAGGCGAAGCGCGTTCTGCTGACCGCGTACGCCGATACCGAGGCTGCGATCCGCGCGATCAACGCCGCCAAGATTCACTACTACCTGAATAAGCCGTGGGATCCCCCGGAAGAGAAGCTCTACCCCGTGCTCGACGATCTCCTGGAAGCCTGGAAGCAGGGCTACAAGGCGCCGTATGAGGGCATCCGCGTGATCGGACTGCGCTGGTCGGCGACGGACCACGCGGTGCGCGACTTCCTTTCACGCAACCGGATCGAGTACAAATGGCTCGACCCGGAGTCGACCCCGGACGCGATTGCGCTGCTGAAGGAGAAGGGGCTCGATGACCGGAAGCTCCCGGTCGTCCTGTTCGGCGATGGCACTGCGATGGTGCAGCCGAGCATCACGGAACTATCGACAAGGATTGGGCTGCGCCTGCAAGCGAAAGAGGAGTTCTACGACGTGATCGTGGTCGGCGCGGGTCCAGCCGGGCTTGCGGCCGGGGTCTACGGCGCTTCGGAGGGGCTGCGCACCCTCGTCGTCGAACCGGATGCGATTGGAGGGCAGGCAGGGTCCAGCTCACGCATCGAGAATTATCTGGGCTTCCCCCAGGGACTAAGCGGCGACGAGCTAGCCAAGCGCGCCTTTCTCCAGGCCAACCGCCTCGGCGCCGAATTTCTCACCCAGCGCGTCACCTGCATCCGCTCCGAAAACGGCTATCACATCGTGCAGATGGCCGACGGCCGCGAGCTGACCTGCCATGTTTGCCTGGTCTCGACCGGCGTGTCCTACTGCAAGCTCGACGTCCCAAACGCCGACCGTTTCGCCGGCGCCGGGGTCTACTACGGTGCGGCGAAAACCGAAGCGATGGCATGCGCCGAGGAGGAGATTTACCTCATCGGCGGAGCGAACTCGGCCGGCCAGGCAGCCATGCATTTCTCCCGATATGCCGCGAAGGTGCACATGCTGGTACGCGGCGAATCGCTGACACGGAGCATGTCGAAGTACCTTATCGACCAGATCACAGCTACGCCTAACATCGTTGTGGAGACGGGCACCGAGGTGACGGCTATGTCCGGTGACGGTCACCTGGAGGGCCTGACGCTGAAGACTCCTGGCGGCGAAGAGGTGCGTGCGGCAACATCGGTCTTCATCTTCATCGGCGCAGCGCCCAAGACGGATTGGCTGCCAAAGGACATTGCGACAGACAGCAAAGGCTTCATCCTGGCCGGGCCCGACTTGAAGACGCGTGCGCCCGCGGCCTGGAAACTGGAGCGCGAGCCGTATCTCCTGGAAACCAGCGTCCCGGGAATCTTCGTCGCCGGCGATGTGCGCTTCAACTCGGTTAAGCGATGCGCATCGGCAGTTGGCGAAGGGTCCATCGCAGTTCAGTTCATGCACCAGTATCTTGCAACGCTATGAGACTTGGTAGCACGCTTGGGTGAGAAAGAAATGACACCTTGGAAGCAGCAGATTTCAGAAGCTTTTCGGACATGGGGGTAATCCAATAAAGCTGTGAGCGAGCACGTCCAGGTCGTGGAGAATAATCCGGAAGGCGTGAGCGATGCCATGCTTGCGCGTCTGCGCGCGGTCCCCATCCTTTCGTCGGTCCCCGAACAGGAGATTCACTGCCTGCGCGACGCCCGCGAGGTGCGCCTCGCGGATGGTGAGTTCATTGCCAGACAGGGAGACGTGGCCCACTCCTTCTGGATACTTCTGAGCGGCGAGATGCGAATCTACCAGACTCTGCCAGACGGCCGCGAGTCGATCCTTGCCACGGCTCCGGCCGGCACAGCGCTGGGCGAATTGCCGCTTCTATCGAATACAGCCTACGCGGCGAGCGTGCGCGCGACCGAGCCATGTGATCTGCTCCAATTCGATGAGCAGCAGTTCTGGAACATGATGAAGGCTTGTCCTAATGTTCGCAAGGTCATCCTCGGGAACATGGCCAATCGCTTCCAGAAGTTCCAGAGCGTGGTGATCCAGCAGGAGAAGATGGCGTCGCTGGGGACGTTGGCGGCCGGGCTGATGCACGAACTGAACAACCCTGGCGCGGCCGCGGTTCGGGCAGCGGCACAGTTGCGCGAAAACCTGATGCGCATGCACAAGCTGACCGCCAAGTTCAGCAAGGCCAGTCTGAACGAGGAACAGAAGCATTGCATGTTCGAGCTGCAGGAGTACGCGCTCTCCAAAGAGCGTCCTCTGCGGATGAATTCGCTCGAACAAAGCGATGCCGAGGATGCGCTCGCGGAGTGGATGGAAGCCGCGAACGTCGAATATGCATGGAAGCTTGCGCCCACTCTGGTGTCGATCGGCATCACCTCGGGCGATCTGGAATGCGCGCGCGCAGAGTTTCCCGGACCATTCTTCTCCGACGCGCTGAACTGGCTGGAGGCTTTGGTCTCCAGCATGCAGCTTGTAGGCACCATCGAGGAGAGCATCGGGCGCGTCTCCGACCTCGTGAAGGCAGTGAAGTCGTACGCCTACGAGGGCAAGGGACAGAAACAGTCAGTCGACATCAACGAAAGCATCCATGCGACCCTGGTCATCCTCGCCCACAAGATGCGAGAGAGGCAGATCGCGGTCGAGAAGGACTTTGCGGCAGGGCTTCCAATCCTCCAGTGCGAATGCTCCGGGCTGAATCAGATCTGGACAAATCTTCTGGACAACGCGATTGACGCCGTAGGAGAGAAAGGGCACATCCGCATCCGCACGTGGGAGGAAGAGACACCTGCGGACCCGAAGATGGCCCCGTCGAAAATGAGACATTACCTCTGTATCACGATTGCCGACGACGGCCCCGGAATTCCGCTGGACAGCCAGCCGCACATCTTCGATCCCTTCTACACAACCAAGGCCGTCGGAGTCGGCACCGGCCTCGGCCTCGGCATCGTGCAGCGGATCGTGGAGCAGTATGGGGGGACCGTCACGTTCTCGTCCGAGCCCGGCAGCACCGAGTTCCACGTGCGCCTGCCCCGCGAGCGCGACTGACACATCCCCGGAGACTACCCATGGCACTTGCTCCATTTCACATAGCCTTCCCTGTCCACGACCTTGACGCCGCACGCTCCTTTTACGCCGGAGTGCTCGGCTGTCCCGAAGGCCGCAGTTCCAATCAGTGGATAGATTTCAACCTCTTCGGCCACCAGATCGTCGCCCATCTCAGGCCGCGCGCCGAGAGTGCTCCGGTCGGTCACAATCCCGTCGACGGCCATGATGTGCCAATCCCACACTTCGGTGTTGTGCTCCCCATGGACGAGTGGCAGAGCTTTGCTGGCCGCCTCCGCGCCTCCGGTGTGCCGTTCATCATCGAGCCACACATACGCTTCAAAGGCCAGATCGGCGAACAGGCAACCATGTTCTTCCTCGACCCTTCCGGCAATGCGCTGGAGTTCAAAGCCTTCGCCGACGTGGGCCGCATGTTTGCCCGCTAGGCCGCAACGTCCAGATAAACAAAGTCCGCGCGCGAGGCCAATCAGCCGGCTGCGAGCGTCCTCAGCACGCCGACATTGCGCGCCTCATCACCCGGAGCATCGACCGGCGTCTCCGCAATAAATGCGCAGTGTGCGAACCGCTCCTCGTGCAGCAGCCTCCGGAACGCCGCCGCGCCGATTGTGCCCTCGCCAATATGTTCATGGCGGTCGAGCTTCGAACCCATCGCCGCCTTCGCATCGTTGCAATGCCACACCTTCACCGCATCGAAACCCACCGTCGCCTCTACCAGCTTCATTGTCTCGATGTAGCCGTCCACCGAGACAATGTCGTACCCCGCGACATGCACATGGCACGTATCCAGGCACACGGCAACCGGAGCGCAGGCCCGCAGGCATTCGACGAGTTCAGCCACCTGCTCCAGCTTTCCGCCGAGCGAAAACTCCGCACCCGCGGTGTTCTCGATCAAAATTTTGAAGTCCGCGCCCTGCCACGTCACACCGTCAATCGCACGCTCAATCGACTCCGCTGCCAGCCGCAGACCCTCCTCGCGCGTCAACCCCTTCCAACTTCCAGGATGCAGCACCAGGTACTCCGCCCCCAGTGCCAGCGCACGCTCAACCTCGCCGCGAAATCCGGCGATCGAGTTGACCCGCACACTCTCCGTCTGGCTGCACAAATTGATCAGGTAGCTCGCATGGATCGACATTGGCCTGATTCCATGCTCGGCGCGCAGCTCGCGCATCTTGCGCGCGTCCTCGGGCTTCACATCCGCGGCGCGCCACATGCGAGGGCTTGACGAGAAGATCTGGAACGTATTCGCTCCGGCCTCGACCGCACGGTTCACCGCCGTCCAGCATCCTCCCGCCGTGCCCAGATGCACCCCGATGCGTCTCGTCACGCTCATTTCCGCCATGCCTCCGAGCCTATCCCAAAACAAACTTACCGCGCACGAAGTGCGTTCGCATGTATCATCGCCATGCTCCGCAAATTCATTGTCTGCCGCGTGGCCAGAGCGGCGAATCTGTAAAAACCTGAAAGGATCAACCGATGCCCGCTCCTCAGACTTACAAAAACCACACGCGCTGGGATCCCGCCTGGCACTTCTTCATCGCGCCCATGCTGCTGATCAACGTCATGTTTGCGGTCTACACATTGATCCATCACTGGCCCAATCATCCCCACATCTTCGGCTGGTGGATCGTCATGTCGATCGTCCTTTTCATGGCTGTCGGCAAGGCCCGCGGACACTCGTTGAAGGCCCAGGACCGCATCATTCGCCTCGAAGAACGCCTCCGCATGGCGACGCTGCTGCCCGCAGACGAACTCGCACGCACCCATACGCTCACCGAATCCCAGATCATTGGCCTGCGCTTCGCATCCGACGCTGAACTCCCCGCGCTGGTTAAACGCACGCTCAATGAGAATCTCACTCAGAAGCAGATCAAGGAAGCCATCGTGAACTGGAGGCCGGACTACTTCCGCGTCTAGTAGATGTCGCGCTGATACCTCTTCTGCTTCTTCATCGTGGAGAGATACTCGGCCGCAGCATCCGGCGTAACCTGCGACCCCTTCGCAATTGCATCCAGCAACGCGAGTTCCACCGACTTGGCCATGTGAGAAGCATCGCCGCAGACATAGAAATATGCGCCGCGCTCAAGCCACGCATAGAGCTCCGCCGCGTGCTCCTGCATGCGGTCCTGCACGTAGATCTTCTCTGCCTGGTCGCGCGAAAATGCCGTATCCAGACGTGTCAACGTTCCATCCTTCTGCATGTCGGTCAACTGTTCCTCGTACAGAAAGTCGGACGCCCTGTGCTGGTCGCCGAAGAAGAGCCAGTTGTCCCCGGTCGCCCCCTTTGCCTGCCGCTCTTCGAGGAACGCCCGAAATGGCGCGACTCCTGTCCCCGGCCCGACCATAATCACCGGGCCGGAGTCGTCCTCAGGCAGCCGGAAATTCTGGTTCGCGTGAAGGAAGATCGGCAGTCTCTCGCCCACATGCGCGCGCTCGCCCAATTCCCCGCTGGCGACTCCCTGCCTCTCGCGGCCATGCGTGTCATAGCGCACCACGCGCACGGACGTCTCAGCCCTGTCCGGATGCACAGCCTGGCTCGACGCAATCGAATACAGGCGCGGCACCAGGCGCTGCAGCACATTGAACAGCTCCTGAGGAGTCGTAACCGCGCCCGGAAAATCCGTGACCAGGTCGATGAACTCGCGGCCCCAGCAATACTCTTCAGCGCGCGCCTTGTTGTCCGGTCCGCACAGAAGCTTCAGCTCGCCGTACCCGCGTCCGCCTACGCCCGGCGCTCCCGCAAGCTTGGCATACTGACCGATGCTGCCGCGCGCCAACTTGCCGATAGTAAGCCGATTCCGCAGCGCCTCTTCGAAGCTGATCTCAACCTTGTAGTGGTCGAGCACCCGCTCCTCGCCCGTAAATCCAAGCGCGGCGAGCATCTCCGCCACTGCCTGTGCGCGGTTCTCAGGGATCACGCCAATCGCATCGCCTGGCGTGTAAGTCATGCCCTCTTCCAGCGAGAAAGCTAGATGACGCGTCTCCTTCTCGGATCCCTCGCCACCTAGAAGGTAGTTCGTCACCACCGTTGAATAATATGGGTTGTTCCGTGTGTATTTGGATTGCCCCGATGCATCGGACTGGCTCTCCTCGGTGGCTGCCGCCGATGCTCCAACCTCACTCATTGCATGATTGTAAACCCGCATGCTTGCAAATCAGCAGCCAGCGGCGCGGCCATACGCTACTCGACCTTCCTCCACGACCGCCGCGGCCGATGCCTGTCGCGAGGCATTTAGAATAGACGTGTGATTACTTCGCCCGCTGCCTTATCCGGCGTCCGCCGCAAAATCGAGAATCGCGAGCGCATCTCGCCGGAAGAAGCTCTCTGTCTTTGGCGGGAGGCCAGCGACGAAGAGATGCGGAGCCTCGCGACCCAGGTGCGTGCGCGTTTCCACCAACCCTCCACTTGCACCTACATGCTGATGCGGATCATCAACTACACCAACGTCTGCGTGGCCCAGTGCGACTATTGTGCGTTCTACAAGCTGCCCGGGCAGGAGGGCGGATACGTTCTCACCCAGCAGCAGGTGTTCGCAAAGCTGGACGAACTGCTCGCGCTTGGTGGCGATCTTGCGGGATTCAACGGAGGGTTCAATCCGCATCTTCCGCTGGACTATTACTGCGATCTGTTCCGCGCGATCCGCGAGCGCTATGGGGAGCGCCTGGAATTCTACGCATTGACAATCGCCGAATTCATGTACCTTGCGGACCATGCGAACCTCGACTATTCTGCGGCCGCGGAGCGATTCAAAGAAGCCGGAGTGCGCTGGATTACCGGCGGCGGGTCGGAGATTTTGACCGAAGATTTTCGCCGGCGGCACAGCAAGTTCAAATACACCGTCGCGGACTACTTCGCGGCACAGAAGGCAATCGTCGAATCGGGCCTGCGCACGTCGGCGACGATGGTGATCGGCTTCGACGAGACCATTGAGGAACGCATCGAGCACCTGGAGCGCACACGGCAGTTTCAGGATGAGGTGGGCGGCCTCGCGAGCTTTCTCTGCTGGACCTACAAGCCGTACTTCACACAATTGGGCGGTATCGAGATTACGACGAGCGAGTATCTGCGGCATCTCGCGCTGAGCAGAATTTATCTGGACAACATCTCGCGCATACGGACCTCTGTGCTGACGCAAAACGCGCGCGCCCTGGAAGGCCTGCTCTATGGCGCGGATGATTTCGATCTGCCCATCGAAGACGAAGTGACGCAGTTGGCAGGAGCCACCATCGACCTTCAGTTCGACAAACTTCTCGAAGTCGCGCGGAACCTGGGGTTCGAGCCCACCTACCGCCACGTCGCGCTGGGCTGGGACACGCCCGCCTGACCGGGTGCCGGCTCAGTTTGAAGTCCGAAGCAAATGAAGTTACCTATAACCCCGTATTTCGGGAGATAGAATTCTAGCTCTGAAGGCACAGATCCGTATTTGACTGCTGCCGCTTCCGATGATCTCAAGAAAGCCGAAGACTTTTTTTGTGAGGCACAAATACGTGCCAGCGCCATTGCCTTGTCGGAGCCTGAATTCCTTGACACATACTGTATAATTAAATGTGTAGGAATACTGGAGCGCGGCAATAAGCCTGGCCCTGTACTCTCTCCGAAATCAGAGTAAATGCGCTGCTAAGTCTAATGTTTATGATACTTTGCGGCTAAAGTCTCTGGAATGTGTACTTTGGAGTTTTAAGCACCTGCCTGGGGTAGCTAAGTCGTGTGCTTAAGATACTTTAGGACTCAAGTACGGGGGGTGGGGGGGACCCTGCACCGGGAACCAAATTGTCGGACGTGGGAACAAATCCCCGATCGCGGGGGTCTACCATTGCAGCCGGAATCTTCCAGAAAGATTTCCTGCAAGTTACCTCGCCACCGACGTTCCATCCTTGGTAGTTGAATTTACGCAGTAAGGCCTCTTCAGGCCGGAAGGAACCTCCAGCGTGCGCAACGCAATCAGTATTCCCTGCCTCGTTCTTGCAATCAGCACCATCGCCAACGCACAATCACCCGCCAGGCCAGCCGCCAGAGCCGCTTTGAAGCCGATGGCCGTGCGCTCTGAGGCGGCTGTCTCATCGCAGCTTCCGGTCACGCGGGTTGCGCTTTACAAGAACGGCGTTGGCTTCTTTGAGCACGCAGGGCACGTCACGGGCAATCAAAGCGTCACCATCGACTTCACCACGGCGCAACTCAACGACGTGCTGCAATCGTTGACGGCGATCGACCTGAATGGCGGACGCATCGCCGGTGCGGGATACAACTCGACGACTCCGCTTGAACAGCAGTTGAAGGCGCTGCCGCTGGCGCTGGGCGAAGACCCTACCGCCGTCGACTTCTACAACGCCATCCGTGGCGCGCGCGTGGAAGTCCACGGCCCCGGCGCGACCATTATTGGCCGCCTGCTAAACATCGAGCTGATCACGGCTCCCGGGAAGGACGGCCAGCCCGCTGCCGAGAAGCGTGTGATCACCGTCGTCAGCGACGGCGGCGAGATTCGCACGATTGAGCTTACCTCAGCGACCCAGGTGCGCCTGCTCGACGCCGACCTGCACCAGGATGTGACTCGCTACCTGCAACTTCTGGCGAGCACGCGCAACCAGGGGCTGCGCCACCTGACGCTACAGGACAACGGCACGGGCACGCGCGACCTCCACGTCAGCTATATCAGCGAGGTACCGATCTGGAAGTCGACCTACCGCATCCTTTTCACCGAGCCGAAGACGCCGAACGCTTCGACAACCCAAACCGCCACGCTGCAAGGCTGGTCAGTCGTCGACAATACGACGGGCACGGACTGGATCAACGTCCAGCTCTCGCTGATTGCTGGCGCGCCGCAAAGTTTCATTCAGCCGCTTTCAGTGCCGTACTATTCCCGCCGCCCGGAGATTGGCTTGCCCCAGGAGGCGCAACTGACCCCCCAGACACATGAGAGCGGCGACAGCGCGATGCTAAAAGAAGACGGTCCCCCGCCCCCATCACTTACCCAGCCGAAGATGGCGGGCATCGCTGGCATGTCTGCCGGGGGATCCGCTGGGGGAGTGATGGGCGGCGTGTACGGCGGGGTCGGCCAAGCAAACCGGGGCAGGATCGGCAGCGCCAGCGAGACAGTAACCGTCAACGGTGCGCCGATGATGGCGTATGAACAGAGCGCTGTCGACTCCATGGCCCCCACGACCGCCACCGCGGCCTTTGACGACTACTTCGCCTACAACCTCTCCGAGCCGATCACGATACGCAAAAACGAGTCGGCCCTGGTTCCCATCCTGCAAACAAAAATCGACGCCGAGCGGGTGACGCTGTGGTCGCGCCAGCAGCCAACACCATTACGCGCGCTGTGGATCACGAATACCTCGAACCTCACGCTCGACCGTGGCTCGTTCTCTATCGTCGAAGATGGCAACTTTGGCGGCGAGGGTCTGCTCGATCCCATTCACCCTGCGGAGAAGCGCCTGCTCTCCTACGCCGTCGACCAAGCCGTGCGCGTGACCACAGAGTCGCTGCATGACACCGCCCAGGCGACCGCAATCACCGCGGCGAAGGGCGTGATGGTGCTGCACCATACCCAGATCGCCGAGATCACTTACGTCGTCCACAATGCAGCCACCGACGGCCGCACCGTGGTCATCGAGCACCCGATCCGGCCGAACTACGTGCTCGATTCCGACCCCAAGCCGCAGGAGACGACGCCGACCCTCTACCGTTATCGCGTCGTCACCGCACCGGGCGAGACGGTGCGCCTGCACGTCGGCGAGCGCCACCAGAGCGTCGTCACCTATCAACTCACCAACTTCAACGACAACCAGCTTACCTACATCCTCAACCAGACTGGCAACAGCGCAGCCATCAAGCAGGCGCTGGAGCCGATTCTCGATGCGCGCCGTCGCGTGGCGGACACGCAGACAGTCGTCGACAAAGCCACCGCGCGCCTTACTACACTGCGCTCCGACGAAGACCGCCAGCGCGCCAACATTACGGCGCTGGCCAACGCCGATAAAGCCTCTCGCGAGCGCTTTGTGCGCGACCTGAACGCGACCGAAGACCAGATCGCCGGCGCACAGAAAGATCTCAACGCTGCGCAGGCCAACGTGCAGGCCGCCAAAGACGACCTGGCAAACAAGATCGAGTCCCTCCAGATAGACGAAAAGCTCTAGCCAGAAAAACTACGGAAGGTCTGTAGCCTTTACCACGGATGAACGCGGATGAAACATAATCCCCACACACCTCTGCGGAACTATCCAAAGGAGCCGTCCCTGATCCGCGTTATCCGTGTAAATCCGCGGTCAAAGAGCTTGTCTTTGATCGGCGCCATCCGTGCAAATCGGTGTCACGTTTTTCTGCGCCACTAGAACGTGAACGACAACCCAGCCTGCATCATCCGCGGAGCCTGCGCCAGATAGAGAGTCCGTCCATCCGCCGAGAGGAAGGGATGGTATCCCTCTTTCAGCAGG
>OCZT010003602.1_pt1 | contig 15777 bp, 16 predicted proteins | sample 1539031 | NCBI WGS metagenome assembly OCZT01 (sample SAMEA3539308, study PRJEB22396) | soil metagenome | biome: tundra; feature: field; material: soil | place: USA | collected 2010-05 | depth 0.15 m | reverse complement strand
AGCGCCGCGACGAGGCGCTGCGGCGCGGCCGCTGCCATGACGGCGCCGGGCGTACTCGCGGACCGCCTCGACGCTGGAATCGTTCCGATGACCTGCGCCGAGCGCGCGCCGACGAAATACCGCATGGCGTTTCTCGAGAGCAGCGTGCGCAGTTCCTGCTCGCCCATCGGCGGCAAGTCGAGGCGCCGGACTTCCGTGAGCGGCGGCATGAGGGCGACGTGCAGCACGCCGCCCTCGATGTCGAGCATTCGCGAGAGCTCCATGAGCGCCGACGTCAGCGCGGGCCATCCAATCCCGTCGCCGTTGAGCGGCGAGAGCGGCAAGCGCCAGACGCCAGGCCGGGCGTGCGCGTTCGCGCCAGCGCGACGCACCGCGCACAGTTCGGTGGCCGACAGCGCGACGCCCACCGTCGCGCGATTTCGGCCCGAGACCCGCACCGGATTCACCACTGCTGCCATGAGATCGAGACCTGGGTGTTGGCGCGCGAGACGATCGCCTGCAACCGCGTGGGCCTGGCCTGCGCGCCGGACCGCGAGACGATGCTGAGCAGGACGTCATTCGAGTTGACGGCCGCGCGCGCCGACAGGGCCTGCGTCGATTGCGCCTGCTGTGCCGCCTGCGCCGGTGACATCCGCCGCCCGCGGTTGACGGCGCCCATGACCTCCGCGACCGACATGATGCGCTGTCCCTGCGAGCGCAGGCTGAGGATCGTCGAGAGGATCTGGTCGGTCATTCCCGGCAGGATCTTCATGACGGCTGCGGGCGCCGAGTTCAGGTTGACGAGGCCGGCGCCGAGCGTGGTGAGATAGGGTGAGACCTTCGCGTAAATCTCGGGCGTCATCCCCTTTACGAACTGGAGGTCCTCGATCTCGCGGAACGGGCCGTTCGCGGGGAGCGCGAGCAGGCCGGCCTTGATGTAATCGTCCTTCTCTGCGCCGTGCAGGCGCGCGATGTCGTCCACGTCGGTCCAGTCCATGATGCACTGGGCGAGCGCGTCCGCGGTGACGTAATCGTTGAGGACGAAGCCGAAGAACGTCTTGAGCTCGTCCTCGTTGAGATCGTTGATGTTGAGCTTCGTCCCGAGGTCGGTCGCCTGCACGGAGACGGGCTGGCTGTCCACCTCGTACGTGCCGGAGTAGAGCGAGTCCACGCCAAGCCACGGGTCGGACGAGCGCAGCATCAGGTTGTTGCGGCTCTGCCTGACGGTGCGCAGCGCGTAGTCGAGCTTCGCCTGGACGAGCTTCAGCGCGCCGCCGGCGAGCGCGCGCTGCATGCCGCGGTCCGCGGCGTTCAGGCCAAGCGCACGGCGTTCGCGCGCGTCGAGGCTGAACTGCGCCGCGACGGCCGCGATGGCGACCACGAGAAAGAGCGCCGTGATGAGCGCCACGCCGCGCCGTGGTCTCATCGGCCCACCAGCAACGAGTTAATCGGGAAGATCAGCGGCAGCTGAAGGATGCCCGGAAGGCGGCCGCCGTCATATGGCTGCATCGAGAGTCTGACGGCGATCGGCGTAACGGCGGCCCCCTGAGTGGATTCGAACCATTGGTTCGTTCGCTGGTCGAGGAACTCCACCTTCAGGACTCCGATCGAGCCTTCGAGTTGAATGCGCCTGAGGGGCGTCGACGTGCTGGCCTGATACTCGAGTGTCAGGCCGGTCTCGGGCGTCCCTGGGTCGGCGTCGATGAACAGGCGCATCCGCACGCTGGGCGCGTTCGCGGGATTCGGCGCGGTCGTCACGAAGGTGAGTTCGTCGCCGCCGGCCACAGCCGCGGTTATTCCGTTTCCGCTGTTGGTGCTCGACGCGGCGCTGTTGTTGAAACTCATCGTGATGTTGCTGGCGCTTATGGTGGTGCCGGCGCGGCCGAGGCCGCGTCCCGCTCCGCCCGTCACGATCTGCACCGTCCCCGAGAGCATCCACGTGCGGATCTGGTCGCGCAACGCGCTCGCCCGCTCCAGCTCGCCCGTGGCGGAGAGGATGATGCGGCGATGATCGATGATCGAGCTGAACGTCGCGGCGCCCATCGCGGCCATCATCCCCGTGATCGCGAGCGCGACCACGAGTTCCATCAGCGTCATGCCGCGGCGCGCGTGAAGCGTCATGTCACTGTCCGCGCCCGCCGGCAGCCAGCGGAGGACGGCGGTAGACGTACGACTGGAGCGCGTACGAGCCGCCCTTCCATTCCACGCGGATCCGCACGTCGTAGATCCCGGCCTGCGTGGCGAGCGGCGTCGCCGTCGTGGCCCATTGATACATGTCGAGCGGCTTGTCGAACGTGCCCTTGGCGACGGAATCGGGGAGGTTCTGCAGTTGCTGATCGCTCATCAGCGCGAGGAAGTCGAGGCGGGACGTCGCGATCGCCTCCACTTCGAGCGCTCGGCGCGCGCGGTCGGCCGTGCGCATCTCGGCGCCCACGGCGGAGAGCGCCGACACGGCCGTCACGCCGACGATCGCCAGTGCGGCGACGGCCTCGAACAGGGAGACGCCCGGCCTAGCGCGCGACGGCATATGCCACTCCGTTCCACGGGTCCACGGACACGAGCGCCGATGCGCCGGTTCCGCGGACGAGCACGGTATCGGCGAACGCCGATCCGGTGGGGTGGAACACGTACACGAGGCGCGGAAGGTCGGTCACGAGCGTCTCCTGCGCCCCGAGCGCCATCGTGCCCTCGCCGAGCTCGCCGCTCCCCGCGACACCGACCGTGTCGGCACGATACCGTCCCGACGTCGGATCGAGACGCAGGGTGACGGTCTCGTTGCGCTCGATCGCGATCTTGCGGGCATCGCTCAGCAGCCGGACCACATCCTCGCCGACGCCGGGCGGCTTTCCCTGTCCCATCCGCGAGATCGCGGGCGCCACGAGCATTGCGCTCACCGCCATGATCGCGAGCACGATTCCCATCTCGAGCAGCGTGAAGCCGCTTCGCGGCCGCGTGGTCACGACCGGGTCGCCCGCGTGCGCGTCACCGCTCGTGCGCGAACTCATTTGAACGAGTTCGCGTTGATGCCATATATCGCCTGCAGGAGCGACAAGGCCACGAACGCGACGATCGCGCCGAACATCACGATCATCGCCGGTTCGGCGAGCGCCGCCAGCCGCTGCGTGGCGCGCTCGGTGCGCTCCTCAAAAATCTCCGCGGCCTTCAGCAGGAAGGTGCGCAGCTGTCCCGCGTCCTCTCCCACGCCGATCAGCTGGGCGAGCAGCGGCGGATACACGGGGCTTTCGGCGACCGCGGCCCGGAGCGAGACGCCTTCGCGAACGCGCATGCGGATGCGCTCGGCGTCGTCGTGCGCGACGGGGTCGCCGATCGAGTCGATGGTGTCGTCGAGCGCCGCGAGCAGGGGAGCGCCGCCGCCGAGCAGCACGCCGACGAGGCGCGCGAACCGCGCCGCCAGCGCGTACTGCCGCAGCGTCTTCACGAGCGGGAGCGCGAGGAGCCAGGTCGAAAGCGTTCGCCGCCCGTCCTCGGTAGTGCGCGCCCACGCGGCGAGCGCGGCGATCGCGAGCGGCACGAGGAAGAGGATGGGCCAGAAGCGATGCAGCCCGGTCGAGACCGAGAGCAGCAGCCGGGTGGACGCCGGCAGGGTCGCTCCGCTCCCGGCGAGTAGCGTGACGAATCGCGGCAGAACGAAGAAGAGCAGCACGGTGACCGCGACGGTGCCTGCGCACGCGAGCAGCAGCGGATAGATGGCCGCCGAAACGATTCGTCCGCGCAGCGCCTCGTCGCGTTCGAGCTGGTCGGACAGGCGCGCGAAGGCGCTGTCCACGTCTCCGCTGCGCTCGCCGGCGCGCACGAGGCCCACGTAGAGCGGCGAGAAGAGCGCCGGGTGGGCGCCGAGCGCCGTCGAGAGCGTCTCACCGCGCTCGACGCGGGAGCGCACCTGCGTGAGCGCGTCGCGCACTTCGCCGCTCGTGACGCCGGACGCGGCGTTGAGCGCCTGCGCCAGCGGCATCCCCACGGGAAGGAGCGCGGCCATCGCGCGCGTCACCTCGAGCACCTCGCGCCGGCGTCCGAACTTGAAGCGCCCGCCGCCGGCCGCCCCGCTCGACTCGGTGACGTCCAGCACCAGGAGCCCGCGCTCCTCGAGCGCGCGCGACAGCGCGCCCGGGCTCGATGCGTCCTCGAGCCCCCGCAACCGCTTGCCGGCGCCGTTGACGGCTTGATAGGCGAAGGTCGGCATGGATGCGCGCGAGGGTCGCCGGCTACTTCCAGCTCAGGATGTCGGCGTTCTCACCCTCGCCACCCGGCACACCGTCGGCACCGTACGAGATCAGGTCGTATCCCGTGGGGTTCTGTTCGCCCGGAAAGACGTAGATGTACGGCCGGCCCCAAGGATCCATCGGCACGGCCTTTCGCAGGTAGGGCGCGCGCCAGTTGGCCGGCGGGTCAATGCTCGGCTTTTCCCAGAGCGCCGCGAGCCCCTGTTGCGTGGTGGGATAGCTGCCGTTGTCGAGCCGGTACGCGTCGAGCGCGGCGCCGAGCATCTCGATCTGGCTCTTGGCCGTGGCGCTCTTGGCCGCACCGACGTTCTGGAAGATGTTCGGCGCGACGAGCGTGGCCAGGATCGCGATCACAACGATCACCACGAGGATCTCGATCAGCGTGAACCCCGCGCGGCGACGGAGGCGCGGATTAACGGGCTGGAGGAAACGGGAGCGGATCATGGCGGGCGCGGAGGTTGTGGGTTTGGACACGACTTGCGGTCCGAACGGTTGGCCTCCCAGCCTGGTGGGGAGGCGTCCTACCCTTATAGTGGTAGACACTTTGCTTGGGGATCTTGTTCGCTTCGTCCATGTTAACTCCACCCGGCAACCCCTGCACGGGTCAGGCGCTAAGTTTGGTGTTGCGCCAGAAGCACTCCAGGACACACTCACCGGCCTCGTAGATGGCGACCGACTCGATCCTCTGCACGACTGCCGACGGCGTCGCGACGATCACGCTGAACCGTCCCGGCGTCCTCAACAGCTTCAACGGCGAGATGGCGCGCGCGCTGCAGTCCATGCTCGCGGGACTGGCCGACGACGGATCGGTCCGGGCCGTGCTGCTGACCGGCGCGGGGCGCGCGTTCTGCGCCGGTCAGGACCTCGCCGCGGCCATGCCGGCGGATGCCGCTCCCCCCGATCTGGGCGACATCGTCCGCACGACGTGGAATCCGATCATTCTCGCGATTCGCACGCTAGAGAAACCGGTCGTCTGCGCGGTGAACGGCACGGCCGCCGGCGCCGGCGCCAACCTCGCGCTCGCGTGCGACATCGTGTTCGCCGCGTCCGGCGCCACGTTCATCCAGTCCTTCGCGAAGATCGGCCTGATCCCGGACAGCGGCGGCACCTTCATCCTGCCGCGCCTCGTCGGGCTCGCGCGCGCCGCCGCGCTCACGATGCTCGGCGAGAAACTGAGCGCCGAGCGGGCGCTCGCGTGGGGCTTGATCTACGAGGTTTGCGAGCCGGAGAGGCTCCTGGAGACAGCGACGGCGACCGCCCGGTACCTCGCCACGCAGCCGACGCGGGCACTCGGCCTCATCAAGCGCGGCTTCAATCGCTCCATGGGGGTGGAGCTGGGCGCGCAGCTCGAGTATGAAGTGGAACTGCAGCGGGAGGCCGCGAAGAGCACGGACTACATCGAGGGCGTGCGGGCGTTCCTCGAGAAGCGACCGCCGAAGTTCACGGGCAACTGAGGGCGGATGACCGTGAATGTCGGGGAGAACGCGATCGTGGGCGTGATCGGCGCGGGCGCGATGGGTTCGGGCATCGCGCAAGTGGCGGCCGCGGCCGGTCATCGGGTCGTGTTGAGCGACGCGATGGCGGGAGCAACGGCCAAGGCGCGGGACGCCATCAGCGCCGGACTGACGAGACTCGTCGAGAAGGGGAAGCTCGACGCGCCACGACGCGAGGCGCTGCTCGCGCGCATTTCGTTCGCCGACGCACCACTGGCCGGCAACTGCTCCGCGTACGCGAAGTGCACGGTCGTGATCGAAGCCGTCGTCGAGGACGCCGCCGTCAAGCGCACGCTGTTCGCCGCGCTCGGCCTCGTCGTCGCGGCGGACGCGATCCTCGCGACGAACACGTCGTCGCTCTCGGTCGCCTCGATCGCGGCGGCGGCGGCGAATCCGGCGCGCGTGATCGGGATGCACTTCTTCAATCCGGCGCCCGTGATGCCCCTCGTCGAGATCGTTCCCGCGCTCCAGACGGGCGCGGACGTCACGGCCGCGGCGCGCGCCCTCGTGGAATCGTGGGGCAAGACCGCCGTGATCGCCTCGGACACACCGGGCTTCATCGTGAATCGCATCGCGCGGCCGTTCTACGGCGAGTCGCTGCGGATACTCGAAGAGGGAGTGGCCGACTGCGCGACGATCGACTGGGCCATGCGCGAGCTCGGCGGTTTTCGCATGGGTCCGTTCGAACTGATGGACTTCATCGGCAACGACGTGAACTACGCGGTGAGCCGTTCGGTGTTCGAAGGGATGTTCTACGATCCGCGCTATCGCCCGGCGCTCACCCAGCGCCGGCTGGTGGAGAGCGGACGGCTCGGCCGCAAGACGAAGCTTGGCTACTACGACTATCGCGACGGCGCGGTGAAGCCCGGCCCGACGGAAGACCGAGCGCTCGGAAGAACGGTGCTCGACCGCGTCCTCACGATGCTCATCAACGAGGCGGTCGAGGCGCTCGCCCTGCGCGTGGCGTCCGCGCGTGACATCGACGTCGCGATGACCGCGGGCGTGAATTATCCGCGAGGACTGCTCTCATGGTGCGACGAGATCGGCGCCGCGACGGTGCTGGAACGACTCGACGCGCTGCACGCGGAGTACGGCGACGATCGCTACCGCGCGAGCCCGCTGCTGCGGAGAGCCGCCAGGGCGGGTTCGAAGTTCACATGACCACGAGACACGCGAACCATCGAGGAGCACGGTGACCGACGCATTCATCATCGACGGCGTGCGTACGCCGGTGGGAAATCTCACAGGCGCGTTGAGCGAGGTGCGCGCGGACGATCTGGCCGCGCACGTCATCCGGGCGCTCGTCGCGCGCAATCCCGGCGCGCCGGCCGGCGAGACGGCGGACGTAATCCTCGGCTGCGCCAACCAGGCCGGCGAGGACAACCGCAACGTGGCGCGCATGGCGCTCCTGCTGGCCGGGCTGCCGCCCTCCGTGCCAGGCGAGACCGTGAACCGGCTCTGCGCGTCGGGGTTGAGCGCGGTTGCGAGCGCGGCGCGCGGCATCAAGACCGGCGAAGGCGACCTCTACGTCGCCGGCGGTGTTGAGAGCATGACCCGGGCGCCGTACGTCTTTTCGAAATCGGCGAAGCCGTTCGGCCGCGACCTCGAGTTCTTCGACACGACGATCGGCTGGCGCTTCGTGAACCCGGCCATGAAGGCGAAGTACGGCACGGACTCGATGGGGCAGACGGCGGAGAACGTCGCGGAGCAATACGGCGTGAGTCGCGCCGACCAGGATGCGTTCGCGCACCGGTCGCAGCAGAAGGCCACGGCTGCGCGCGCGGCCGGCCGGTTTGCGGCGGAGATCGCGCCCGTGGACATCGCACCGCGGAAGGGCGATCCGAAACGCGTCGAGCACGACGAGTTCATCCGTCCCGACACGACGCTGGGGGCGCTCGCGAAACTCAAGCCCGTCTTCCGCACCGACGGCAAGGGGTCGGTTACGGCGGGGAATTCGTCGGGCATCAACGACGGCGCCGCCGCGCTGCTGCTGGCGAGCGCCGGCGCTGTGAAGCGGTTCGGTCTCGCGCCCGTCGCCCGCGTGTTGGCGAGCGCGGCCGCCGGTGTCGAGCCGCGGCTCATGGGAATGGGCCCCGTACCTTCCACACGCAAGGCGCTCGCGCTGGCGGGGCTCACGCTCGACCAGATGGACGTCATCGAGCTCAACGAGGCGTTCGCCGCGCAATCGCTCGCGTGTCTCCGCGAGCTTGGGCTCGCTGACGACGACGCGCGGGTCAATCCAAACGGAGGCGCGATCGCGCTCGGGCATCCGCTTGGCATGTCGGGCGCGCGACTCGCGCTCACCGCGGTGCGCGAACTCGAGCGCACCAGGAAGCGCTACGCGCTCTGCACGCTGTGCATCGGCGTGGGGCAGGGAATGGCGATGATCCTGGAGCGGGTCTGATGCGACTGCAGAACTACGCGATGGGCGAGTGGATCACGGGGACCGGCAAGGCCACGGAGCTGGTCAGCGCCGTGACTGGAGAGGCGATCGGTGAGGCGTCGAGCGGCGGGCTCGACTTCGCCGCGATGGCGGCGTACGCGCGCTCCGTCGGAGGACCCGCGCTCCGCAAGATGACCTTCCACGAACGGGCGCTGATGCTGAAGGCGCTCGCGAAGTATCTGATGGTCCGGAAGGAAGAGTTCTATGCGCTCTCCGCCGCGACCGGCGCCACGCGGACGGACTCCTGGATAGATATCGAGGGCGGCATCGGCACGCTGTTTTCCTTCTCGAGCCGCGGCCGTCGCGACCTCCCGAACGAGCGGTTCTTCGTGGAAGGCGCCACGGAGGCGCTGTCGAAAGGCGGCACCTTCGTTGCGCGGCACATTTGTGTGCCCCTCGAGGGCGTCGCCGTGCACATCAACGCGTTCAATTTCCCGTGCTGGGGGATGCTCGAGAAGCTCGCGCCGGCGCTGCTCGCGGGGGTGCCGGCCATCGTGAAGCCGGCGACCGTCACCTCGTTTCTCACCCAGGCGATGGTGCGCGCGATGATCGAGTCCGCGCTGCTGCCGGCCGGGTCGCTGCAGCTGATCTGCGGCAGCGCGGGCGACCTCCTCTCACACCTGGGGCTTCAGGATACCGTCGCGTTCACCGGCTCCGCGGCGACGGGCCGCATGCTGAAGGAGAGTCCGGCGATCGTGGCGAACGCCGTGCGCTTCAACATGGAGGCCGACTCGCTGAACTGCTCGATCCTGGGCCCCGACGCGCTGCCCGGCACCGAGGAGTTCGACCTGTTCGTGAAGGAGGTCGTGCGCGAGATGACGGTGAAGGCCGGGCAGAAGTGCACCGCGATCCGGCGCACGATCGTGCCCGCGGGAACCGAGGAAGCCGTCATCGGGGCCATCACCAAGCGCCTCGCCGGCATCACCATCGGCGATCCTGCCGTCGAGGGCGTGCGCATGGGGCCGCTCGCGAGCCGTGCGCAGGTGCGCGACGTCGGTGCGAACGCCGCAAAGATCCACGGCGCGGCGGCGCTCGTGTTCGGCGGCGCGGACTATGAGGTCAGGGGAGCGGACCGCGAGAGGGGTGCCTTCTTTGCGCCGATGCTCTTCTCGTGCGACGAGCCGTTCGCGTTCAGCGAGCCGCACGACGTCGAGGCGTTCGGCCCCGTGAACACCGTGATGCCGTACGCGACGATCGACGATGCCATCGAACTCGCCAAGCGGGGACGCGGCAGCCTGTGCGGTTCGCTGTTCACTGCTGACGCCAAGCTCGCTCGCCACGTGGTGCTCGGCGTCGCGCCCTATCATGGCCGCATCATGGTGCTCGACCGGACGAGCGCCAAGGAGAGCACGGGGCACGGCTCTCCGCTGCCGAACCTCGTGCATGGCGGGCCGGGGCGCGCGGGCGGAGGCGAGGAACTGGGCGGCATACGCGGCGTGCTTCACTACATGCAGCGGACGGCGCTGCAGGGGTCTCCCACGGTCCTCACCGGCATCGTCCGCGAGTACATGCAGGGTGCAGCGCAGAGGACCGGCGGCACCCATCCGTTCCGGCGATTTTTCGAGGAGCTCGAGGTCGGCGACACCTTGATCACCGGCACGCGCGAGATCACGCTCGAGGACGTCGAGCGGTTCGCCGAGCTGAGCGGCGACAAGTTCTATGCGCACATGGACGACGCCGCCGCGCGCGCGGGAATCTTCGAGCGCCGGGTGGCGCACGGATACTTCGTCGTGTCGGCCGCGGCGGGGCTGTTCGTGGATCCTGCTCCGGGCCCCGTGTTGGCGAATTACGGCATGGAAGGGCTGCGCTTCACGAAGCCGGTCTATCCAGGCGATACGATTCGGGTCAGACTTACGTGCAAGCAGAAGACCGCGAAGGAGACGCCCGAGGGGGGGATTCCGCAGGGGGTCGTCGCCTGGGACGTCGAAGTGAAGAACCAGAACGACGAGCCGGTCGCGGTCTACACGATCCTCACGCTGGTCAGGCGGAAGGAGGGCTGACAGCTGGTGCGAACCAACTTCGCGGCGGTCTCGGCGACCGCTCTTCTGGTGGCCAGTGCAGCCGCGTGCGGCGTGCTCGCGCACCCGACGAGCAATGACGGCGCCCTCGCCGGCAACAAGAACGGGAACAACCCCGGCACACAAACGCTCGACGTGACCTCCGGCCGGTCGGATATCGCGGTGGGTGACACGACTTCCATCACGGGGAGCCTGGGCGGTGCGATGATCGTGAACACCGGCCTTCTCCACACGACAAGTTCCGATTCCAGCGTCGCCGTCGCCCTCGGGATGACAATCTTCGGCCGATCGGTGGGTTCCGCGACGATCGGTGTTGTTTACGACGGGCATGTGGCCCCTCAGCCCATCAGCGTGAGCGTGCATCAGGCCGCGAACGGCAGCTCGGCCCTCGTCGTCAACGTGAACACGCTGGGAACGCCGGCCTTCAATCCCGCGGCCATCACGATCAAGGCGGGAGCGTGGGTCCAGTTCTCGATCGCCAGCCAGCACAATGTCGTCTTCGATATCCTGACTGGAGCGCCGACCGACATCGCGCTCGTCATCGGCGGATCGTACGTCTCCCGACAGTTTAAGACGCCCGGCCGCTTCACCTACCAGTGCACGCTGCACGGCGAGACCGGCGTGGTGAACGTGACTCCCTGAGTAGACGTTCAGCCAAAGTGTCAGTCAAGCAGGCGCCCTCTTTCCGGGCGGAAGTGCGGGGGCGGGGAGGTGGAGGTACGCGAGGAGCGTGCCTCCGGAGTGAAGCGAACTGGCGTGCGCCATCCGCCATCGTGAGAAGCCTTCCATCTCGAGCCGAGTGCGGCCGCTTCGCGTCATCGACGCTGGATGCGCACAGATCGGAAGAAATTCCACATGGAAATGTCAACTTGCATATTGATGCAACAAATTACATTATGTAATACGATCCAACATTATATAAATAGCGCTCTTACTAAATATGCATAGTGTGTTACATCATGCCATTTTGTGCTGTGGATATTCATGATCTATGGTGAAATCGCACGATGTCGGCTGCAGTCCTTTATTCAATATCACAAATCTATCTTCGTTCGACTTTTCCGGTCGACCATCAAGTGCAGCACGGAAAGGCAAAGGGCCGGCATCGCTGCCGGCCCTTCCGCCGCTCCAAGACTCGTCTTGCGCTACTGATCACCAATAACCTACGACCAACATCCGTCCACCCTCCTCATCCCCTCGCTTCTGTCTTCTTCGCCAAAATGGCATCCTGAACCCAGGTCAACGGAACGATGAACAGTGGTGTGAGAAACGTACCCAGCAGCACGTTGATCCAGATCAACGCCAGATAGAAGCCCACGAGTCCGAGGCCGGCTATCAGGGTGCCCAGCGGTCCACCGAAACTGTGTTCCATAGGATGAGGGTCGACTCGAGAGAGGGTCCGTCCGGCACGACTGAAGCAGCCTTATCTTAGCTGCATGAGGCGATCGAGGGAAGTCGGAACTTCGAACGACGCCATGCGGCAAGTCGCGGCGGCGATTCGCTCGCTCCCGCGGGCTCGCTACCTCCTCGCGGTCTCTGGTGGCCGCGACTCGATGGTACTGCTCGACGCGTTCGCCCGATTTCGAGACGACACCGTCGCGGTGGCCACTTTCGATCACGGCACCGGGCCGGCCGCAGAAAAGGCCGCACGATTCGTCGAACTCGAGGGGGCGCGCCGCTCCGTCGCTGTTGTCTCAGGCCGCCGGGTGAATGCTCCCGACTCCGGCGAGGCCGAATGGCGTGCCGCCCGCTGGGAGTTTCTGACGGGGTGGGCCAAGGAACTGTCCGCTGTGGTCGTCACCGCGCACACCAGAGACGATCAACTCGAGACGGTCGTGATGCGTGTGCTGCGCGATCCGCGGAATACCTCGGCCCGTGGACTGGCCGCCATGTACTCCCGCTCTGCCGTCGCGCGGCCGTTGCTGGATGTGTCGCGCGTTGACGTCGCCGCCTGCGCCGCGGCACAGTGCGTCCGCTTCCTTGACGACCCGTCGAACCTCGACCGCAAGCACCTGCGCAATCGCGTCCGGCTCGACCTGCTCCCGGCGCTCGAGCGAGCCCACCCCGGATTCAGCGACGAGATGGTGGCGGTCTCTCGATCCGCCGCCGCGTGGCGCGAGTCGGTCGAACGCGTGGTGGACACCCTCGGTGCGAGGCTCCTGCCACCGCTGGTCGTTCCCGCCGGCGCGCTCGCGGACTTGCCGACCGAAGCCCTCGCGATCCTCTGGCCCGCCATTGCCGCGAGGGCCGGTGTCGCGCTCGACTGGCGCGGGACCGAGCGGCTCGTCGCGTTCACCAAGAACGGCTGCCCCGGCGGGAAGATCCCGCTGTCCGGCGGGGCCGAGGTCGGCCGGACCGCAGCGACGTTCGTCGTGCGCGCTTCCTCGGCAGCCGAGGCACTATATTCATAAGGTATGGGGACAGGCTTGACCGACTCACCCGATCCGCGTTTGCTGGGGCGAGCCGTCAAGCGGATCGCCTACGGGGCGCCTGAGATTGCGCGCCGGGTGCACGAGTTGGGCGAGGAAGTCACTGCGGCCTACCCGGACGGCGAGCTGCTCGTCCTGGGGTTGCTGAAGGGCAGTTTCGTCTTTCTGGCAGACCTGGTGCGGCAGATTCGCCGACCACTGCAGGTCGATTTTCTCGTCGCCTCGAGCTACGGCGACGGTACGGAGTCGTCCGGAATCGTGCATCTGGTGTACGATCCTGAGACAGTTCTCGAGAGGAAGCACATCCTGTTGGTGGAAGACATCGTCGACTCGGGGCGAACGCTGAGCAAGCTGGTGGACATACTGAAGACCAGGGACCCGAAGTCGATCGAGATCTGCGCATTGCTCCACAAGCACATCGCCACGGAATTGCGCTACCCGACGCGTTTCATCGGTTTTGATGCACCGAACGAGTTTCTGGTGGGCTACGGCCTGGATCATGCAGAGGACTTCAGGCATCTGCCATATGTCGCCAGTCTGCAATAGCATCGCCTAGTCGACCCGTTTCGCAGCATAGCTGCACAGACCATGTCCACACCGCCGCCCAACAAACCTGGTTCGTGGCGCCGCCTCTCGACGACGATCGCCTTCTGGGTGCTCGTCCTTTTGGTACCGACCGCGTATTTCCAGCTCCAGGGCGCCAAGAACGATCCCGCGCCGCGCATCGACGTGACGCAGTACGAAGACCAGCTCGATGCCGGCAACATCGCGAAGGTAGTGGTGACGGCCGGCAAGGACATCGTCGGCGATTTCAAGACACCGCAGTCGATTGCCGGCGTGAGCGCGAAGCGGTTCACCGTAAAGCTCACCGGGCAGATCGGCGACCGCGACCTGGAGCGTCTGCGCGCGCAGAAGGTGCAGGTGTCGGCCGAGGACGCCCGCGCCTCCATCGGGGCGTTGCTGCTGACTGTCCTGCCGTGGGTGGTGATGATCGGCATCTGGATCTTCATCATCCGGCAGATGCAGGCGGGCGGCGCGAAGGCGTTCTCGTTCGGCAAGTCGAAAGCCAAGCTGCTCGCGGGCGACACGCCGAAGGTGACGTTCGCCGACGTGGCAGGGTGCGATGAAGCGAAGGTCGAACTCGAAGAGATCATCGAGTTCCTCAAGGATCCAGCGAAGTTCACGAAGCTCGGGGGACGGCTGCCGAAGGGTGCGCTGCTGGTCGGTCCTCCCGGTACGGGGAAGACCCTGCTCGCCCGCGCCGTCGCCGGCGAGGCCGGCCGGCCGTTCTTCTCGATGTCGGGTTCCGATTTCGTCGAGATGTTCGTCGGCGTCGGGGCGAGCCGCGTGCGCGACCTGTTCGAGCAGGGGAAGGCGCATGCGCCGTGCATCATTTTCATCGACGAGATCGACGCGGTCGGCCGCCATCGCGGCGCCGGACTCGGCGGCGGTCATGACGAGCGCGAGCAGACGCTCAATCAACTGCTCGTCGAGATGGACGGTTTCGAATCGAACGAGGGCGTGATCCTGATTGCGGCCACCAACCGCCCGGACGTGCTCGACCCCGCGCTGCTGCGCCCGGGCCGATTCGACCGGCAGATCGTCGTCGACGCGCCGGACCTGCGCGGTCGCGAGGGGATCCTGCGCGTGCACGTGCGCAACAAGCCCATCGCGGACGACGTGGACATCACGGCGCTCGCGCGCGGCACGCCCGGCATGGCGGGCGCCGACATCGCGAACCTGGTGAACGAGGGCGCGCTGCTCGCCGCGCGCCGCAATCACGACAAGATCTACATGGTGGATCTCGAGGACGCCAAGGACAAGGTGATGCTCGGTGCCGAGCGGAAGTCGCTCGTGATGAAGGAGGAGGAGCGCCGCCTGACGGCGTTCCACGAGGGCGGCCACGCCGTGTGCGCGATGATGGTGAAGGGCAATGATCCGCTGCACAAGGTGACGATCGTGCCGCGCGGCCGTGCGCTCGGACTCGCGTTCACGCTTCCCGAGGATGATCGCGTCAGCGTCACGCGCGAGCAGATCGAGGCGCGGCTCGTGATGGCGTACGGCGGTCGCGCCGCGGAGGAACTCGTGTTCGGCCGCGAGCGCGTCACGACCGGCGCGGCGAGCGACATCCAGATGGCCACGGGCATCGCGCGACGGTACGTCTCGCAGTGGGGACTCTCGGACACCATCGGTCCGGTCCTCGTCGGCGACAACGAGCAGGAAGTGTTCCTGGGCCAGCAGCTGACGAGCCGGCGCGTGGTGTCCGAGCGCACGGCGCAGCAGGTGGACGATGAGGTCGCGCGGGTGATCGACACCGCGTATCAGCGGGCGAAGCAGGTGCTCACGGAGAACCGTCCGCTGCTCGAGACGATCGCCGCCGCGCTGCTCGAACGCGAGACGCTCACGCGCGAGGACTTCGTCGTCCTGATCAAGGGCGACACGCTCCCGCCGCGCCCACCGGCAGCAGCGCTGCCGGGCGCCGCGCCGGCGGCGGCGGCACCACTCGCGGAGCCGAAGCGCGTGAATCCGCCGCTGCTGGGGGGACCGGAACCGTCGCCGGCGTGAACAGCGGCGGGTAATTGAGTTTTTGGTAATTTGTTGTTGGTAAGAAAATTGGCCCCGACTTCATGCCGCTCCGAGCGGTAAAGCGTCAGGGCCAATTTTCATACCACTCAACCAACCCACGAAGAACCAGTCACGCCGTCTCGGACTCGCCGGCGCCACTTGCACGCTTCCCGTCACGTTCCCGTCGACCGTGAGCGCCAAGTGCGCGGTCTGCCCTCCGGCCGAGATGTCGATCGAAGTCGTGCCCGCCGCGAGGGTCGTGATCTGGCCGAAGTTGTCGACGGTGGCGACGCTCACATTGGAGCTCGAATACGTGAGGGACACGGGAACGACGTTGCCGGACAGGTCGAGCGGCGAGGCGTTCACCTGCACGTGATCGCCGACGAAGACTCCGTTGGGCGAGATGTTCGACGCGACGAGCGAGTCCGGAGAAGGCGCCAATCGTGCGCAAACACCGCGAGTCTCAGGCCTTGCCCGGCGAGTTAACTCCCGATAATTTCATATGTTATGCCATTTTCGGACGTCAACAAACGGGCCGCCGAAATCCGGGGGCGCATCGCCGACGCGGTGGCACGCGGCGGACATGGGCAGACCGTGCGCATCGTGGCC
>OCZT010003601.1_pt1 | contig 15778 bp, 12 predicted proteins | sample 1539031 | NCBI WGS metagenome assembly OCZT01 (sample SAMEA3539308, study PRJEB22396) | soil metagenome | biome: tundra; feature: field; material: soil | place: USA | collected 2010-05 | depth 0.15 m | reverse complement strand
GTCACCCCACCTTGTGACGCGTCACACAGATTCCGGTACACCAGAAGAAGAAACTTATGGGGCGGCAGATGCTGCTTTTCGGACATTGCTACGAGGCAAAGTACGCTCCCCTCGCCCTTATACATGATTGCATTCCATAGCCTGCTCGTCTCGAACGTGAAGAGGGGATTGCCTACCCAAAGCGTTGCAGACTGCCTCTCCGGTTTCCGATCTTCCGGCAGTCACTGTGCTAGCGCGTCCCTCGAGTCCCGCTCCTGTCGGGGCGATGAGCTAACCTTCTGCCGCATTTCATCTCCTGGAGGTTCTCATGCTTCACCTTGACACCGGTAATACCGGTTTCATGATTTTGTGCACCAGTCTGGTCATGCTGATGACCCCGGGCCTCGCCTTCTTCTACGGCGGGCTGGTAGGACGGAAGAACGTTCTTGCCATCATGATCCAGAGCTTCGTCTCGATGGGCTGGACGACCGTCATCTGGTATCTCTACGGATATTCGCTGTGCTTCAGCGGTGACTGGCACGGCATCATCGGCAACCTGAATAACTTTTGCTTGCGCGGCATCGATCTAACAACGCCGTCGCCCAATAACACCATCCCCATGATGGTGTTCATCGCCTATCAGATGATGTTCGCCATTATCACCCCGGCGCTCATTTCGGGGGCTTTCACCAACCGCGTGAGTTTCAAGGCCTACTGCCTGTTTCTGACGGGATGGCTCACCTTCGTTTACTTCCCCTTCGTGCACATGGTTTGGGGCGGCGGAATTCTACAGCGCTGGGGAGTGCTCGACTTTGCCGGTGGCATCGTGGTGCACAATATTGCCGGATTGGCTGCACTGGCGTCAGTCCTCTACGTAGGCAAGCGCCGGATACTCGATCGCGGCCCACACAGCATTCCCCTGGTTGCCTTGGGCACGGGACTGTTGTGGTTCGGTTGGTACGGCTTCAACGCCGGCAGCGAAATGCGGGTTGACTCGGTGACCGCAACCGCATTCCTTAATACCGATATCGCCGCTTCGTTCGCCGCCGTGGCTTGGTTGGCGGTGGCCTGGTTCCGGGAGAGAAAGCCCAAGTTCCTCGGACTTCTCACCGGCGCGGTCGCGGGACTGGCGACCATCACTCCCGCGGCAGGTTATGTTTCGCCCACCACGGCCGTCATCATTGGACTGGTGTCAGGCGTGGTTTGCTACTTCGCGGTCGAAATGAAGAACCATCTGCACTGGGACGACGCGCTCGATGTTTGGGGCGTACACGGAGTCGGTGGCTTCCTCGGCATCGTTATGCTGGGACTGTTCGCCAACAAAGCGTTCAACCCCGCCGCTGGGACGAACGGTCTGCTCTATGGCAATCCGTCGTTCTTCGTGAAACAACTAGTCGCGGTGCTCTTCTCGTCCGTATGGGCATTCGGCTTCACCTACGGCATGCTGTGCGTCATTAATCTGTTCACTCCAGTCAAAGTCACCGAGATAAGCGAAGAACTCGGTCTGGATGAATCCATTCATGGCGAACACGCCTACGAGACCCTCGAGGTGGAGGAGTTGCTGCAAGGCGAACCGCACGATCTGATCGAACGGCTCGACGAAAAGGGAAATCTGGTCGGCACCAGAAAATAGCGATGGCGGAGCCGCTCATCGCGTTTGGCCGGTTCCTGGGAAGCGTTACCTTGGGCAGGGGTGATGATCATCTCACCCCGGTTCCTGAGTGGGCAGCAGAACACCGTCGTCGCTCCCGTAGGTGTCGCAGGGGGCGCAGTACCAACATAAAGCTTGCCGTACTCGCAGGCGGCACATCAAAATGGCGAAATGGAGATGCCCCTACGTTTTGTCGATGACGAGTACACCCCGCGGCTCTGGGCCGAGCTGTATCCCGTTCTTCGCAACATCAAGACCGACGAACTCGCCAGGAAAATACTGGCCTACAAGACCAAGCCGGTGGAGAAATGGAGGGCCGACGACTGGGGCCTGCTCGATGCTCTGAACCAGATGCTCACCCTCCGCGCTACCTCCCGCGAGCATGCCTTGCGCAACGATTCGCCTCCGGTCAGGGATGCGGCATTTTGGGCTAAGCTCGACAAGGACCTGGAGTTCTATTACGAGGCCCAGTATCCCGGCGAAGAGCTGGCCGACGAAGAAGAAGACCTTTGATTCTGCGGTCAATTTGGTGGCTGGGTGCCGACACGAAACCGTGGGTGCCGGGCGCCCCACCTTTTCCTGTGTTACTTTTCACCTCTCGGAAATGGGTGCCCCATCCTTTGGCCGCCTTTGCGAAAGGGTGGGGGAGAAAACCTCCTCTCCTCGCGCCGAACAGAAAACTCCGGGCTGCTGCCGCTATTTTTTGCGTTATCATGTTGCGCATGGCACCCCATCACTCGCCGCGATTTCTCGACATCGTTAACGACGCCAAGCAGCGGATCCGCGAAATAACCGTGGACGATGTGAAGCAAATGCTCGACGGCAAAGCAGATTTTCTTCTCATCGATGTCCGCGAGGACAACGAATGGACGAAAGACCACCTGCCGGCGGCCGTACATCTGGGCAAGGGAATAATTGAACGCGACGTTGAGCAGCGCGTACCTGACACGAGCACCCCCCTTGTTTTGTACTGCGGTGGAGGATTCCGCTCCGCGCTGGCTGCCGATGCCTTGCAACGAATGGGATATACGAATGTCGCCTCCATGGACGGTGGCATTCGCGAGTGGCGAGAGAAGGGTTTTCCGCTGACCAGCGAATGAGAGTCGGCCGGATGGTCGCTGGGTAAAAGTTCGTAACTCCTGCGACCCAGTCCGATTCGGCGACGGCTTCGTCGGAGCACGAGGCGTGCCGGCGGAAGCGAATCCTTGCTATCCTGCCAGCATCTCTAACTAACCACGATGGGCAAAGCCGAGACATCCACCGCACCAACCGCTACGCTTACGAATGACGAGACCCTGCGCTACTCCCGCCATCTTATCCTGCCCGAGGTTGGCGTGGAGGGTCAGCTTAAGCTGAAGCGGGCGTGCGTACTCTGCGTAGGGACCGGCGGTCTGGGCTCGCCAGTGGTTCTATATTTGGCCGCTGCCGGTGTGGGCACGCTGGGTATCGTTGACTTCGATATTGTCGATCTGACCAATCTTCAGCGGCAGATCCTGCACGGCAGCGATGACATCGGCCGCCAGAAGCTGGACTCCGCTGCCGAGCGCATCACCGCGATCAATCCCAATGTCAAAGTTCGCAAGTTCGAGACTCGCCTTACCAGCGCCAATGCTCTGGAGGTGTTTCGCGACTTCCAGATCGTCGTGGATGGCACCGATAACTTCCCCACCCGCTACCTGGTAAACGACGCCTGCGTGCTCACCGGCAAGCCGAACGTATATGGCTCGATCTTCCGTTTCGAAGGCCAGGCCAGCGTCTTCGCCACCAAGAATGGCCCGTGCTACCGCTGCCTTTATCCCGAGCCGCCTCCGCCTGGGCTGGTACCCTCGTGTGCCGAGGGCGGCGTGCTGGGCATTCTGCCGGGGCTGGTGGGCATGATCCAGGCGACCGAGACGATCAAGCTCATCCTGGGAGTGGGCGATCCACTGATCGGCCGCCTGCTGTTGGTGGATGCGTTGGCGATGCGCTTCCGCGAGCTCAAGCTGCGCAAGAATCCTGATTGCCCGGTGTGCGGCGATCATCCAACCGTTAGCAAACTGATCGACTATGATCAGTTCTGCGGAATCGGTGGAGAGGAGAAAGCCACGGCGGCGACCATGCCAGAAATCACCCCCGAGGAACTGAAGCGACGGCTCGGCGCCGGCGATGACCTATTCATTGTCGACGTTCGCGAGCCTCACGAATATCAAATCTGTAACCTCGGCGGACATCTGATCCCACTGAATGACCTGCCCAAGCGCCTCAGCGAGCTCGACGCCAGCCGCGAGATCGTCGTCCATTGTAAGCTGGGCGGACGCAGCGCCAAGGCCGTGGACTTCCTGCGGCAATCCGGTTTCGCCAAGGTGCACAACCTGGCCGGCGGCATCGACGCCTGGGCCGAGCGCGTCGATCCGAAAATGCCGAAGTACTGACACCGCTGGCTACTAGCGCCGTCACTTCGTGAGTGCCTCCTCGACCGCTTTGGGATTCCGCTCTATTACCGTCAAGTAGGCGCGTACCGCACCTTCTGGACGCCGTCTGCCCTGTTCCCACTCCTGGAGCGACCGTTGGCTGACAGCGTACCGCCGCGAAAACTCGGCTTGCGACAGGCCCAGCTTCGACCGGATTGCCTTCACATCCACGTATTCAGGAACGTCGACGTATCGCATTGGAAGCGCAACTCTCCGCTCGGCGTGATCGACAACCTCCCTCATCGCGGTAATCAAACGCTGACCAATCCTAGAATGTCTTGCCTTTCTCATTGAATTTTGCCTACTTGCTTTTCGTAGACACTGGTGTAGGCAATCTCCGCGCTCATCGGGTTCTCTTCTTATCGGGTTTTCTTATACGGCATTGACGGACTACTTGTCAAGCGATGCCTTCGGGAGCAGATGCCGCTGCCGACGATGGCAATTTCGTCTTTGCTGCGGTCGACGGTGCAGTCAGGGGAACGGTCCCGGCCACCCGCCTCCCGTGCTAAAATTTGACCAAATGCTCGCGAGAGAAGTTTTGTCTTGATCGAGATAGCGCCGTCCATATTGTCGGCTGATTTCGCCCGCCTGGCCGAGGATGCCAAGGAGGCGGTGCGAGGTGGCGCCACCCTCCTCCATGTGGATGTGATGGATGGCCATTTTGTGCCCAATATTACTATCGGGCCTCCAGTGGTCGCTTCGCTCCGTAAAGCGGTGGATGTCCCGCTCGACTGCCACTTGATGATCGAGAATCCCGACGAGTACATTCCGGCTTTCGCCGCCGCCGGGGCCAACTGGATCACGGTACATCAGGAAGTCTGCCGCCACCTGAACCGCACGCTGGAGTTGATACGCAGCCACGGCATGCGAGTGGGCGTGGCCCTCAACCCGGCAACTCCGGTACAGACCCTCGGCGAGGTGCTCGATATCGTGGACCATGTCCTGGTGATGTCGGTCAATCCCGGTTTCGGCGGGCAAAAGTTCATTCCCGGGGCGCTGGAGAAGGTCCGTAAGCTGGCAACCATGCGCGCGGCCAAGGGCCTGAATTTCCGCCTGGAAATCGATGGCGGCGTAGACCTGGCAACGATTGGACCGTCGGTCCGCGCCGGAGTAGAAATTTTCGTTGCCGGAAGTTACGTGTTTGGCCACGGCGATCCGGCACGAAAGGTGGAGGGGCTGCTAAAGGTGGCCCAGGAAGCCACCCTGTTGCGCGCCTAGTCGTGGAACGTAGTATTTCCCAGAGGTGTTTAGGATGTTTCGTCGCGTCATCATAGCGTTTTCGATAGCTGCCATGCTGCTGACCCTCGGATGCAGCAACAAGAACAAGAAAGTCCAGAATCCGATCGCCAACCTCAACTCGAAACAGCCGGACAAGGTGCTGTTCGACCGCGCCCTGGACGCGATGAAGCACAACAAGTACGACGTCGCGCGACTCAGTCTGCAGACCCTGATCAATACGTATCCTGATTCGGAGTACGTGGCCCGCGCCAAGCTGGCGATCGGTGACTCCTGGTACGCCGAAGGCGGCACCGCCGCCATGACCCAGGCGGAGAGCGAGTACAAGGACTTCATCACCTTCTTCCCCAACATGTCCGAGGCGGCCGAAGCGCAGATGAAGATCGCTAACATCCACTACAAGGAGATGGAGAAGGCGGACCGCGATCCCACTCACGCCCGCCGCGCCGAAGACGAGTATCGCCAGCTCATTTTGCAGTTCCCCGACAGCCCGCTGGTGCCGCAGGCCAAGCAGCGCTTGCTGGAAGTGCAGGAAGTGCTTGCGGACCGCGAGTACATGATCGGGCACTTCTACTTTGTGCGCGAGACATATCCGGCGGCCATCGCGCGCCTGAAGTCAGTGTCGGATACCTACCCTCTGTATAGCGGAGCGGCACAGGCCCTGTACGAACTGGGCAACTCCTACGAAAAGGAGGTTGACTTCGTTCGCCTGTCGAGGCTGCCCGAGGTGGCGAAAGGCGCATTGATCAAGCAGTACACCGAGGCAGCCACGGTCGCCTACGACCGCATCCTTACTCGCTATCCCCTGGAAGAACGGACTGAGGACGCCAAAAAGCGGTTGCAGGCAATGAAGCAACCGGTCCCGCATGCCACCGAAGCTGCCATTGCTCAAGATAAAGCTGAGATCGCCAGCCGCGGCTCGCTGGGACACTTCGGCAAATTGATGGAGAACTTCCGCAAGAGTCCGGACGTAACTGACGCCACCAAGGTCGGCGAACCAACGCTGGTCGATCCAAAGCAGGTCAGCGCACCTGACATGGTGCGCGCCGCGGATACCAGCATCATGGTCAGCCTAAGCGGTTCCAATAAGGTTGGAGTCGAGCGCGTGAAGAACGGCGCCGTCCCAGCCGCCAACGCTCCCGCTCCGCGCTCTGACGCCGAACCTGGAGCGGCTGCGGGATCGACTCCTGCAACGGGCAATGCTGCTGGCGCTACCTCGGCGGTTGCGCCGGCCCAGACTGCATCGGGCGGAGCCGGGAATGGCTCGCCCTCCAACCCGGCCTCAGACAATAGCGCAGTTCCTGAAATGAAGAGCGACTTGCAGCCCGCAGCCACTACTCCTCCGCCAGGCGCGAGCGCGCCGCCTCCTGAGCAAGTAAACGATGCCGCTGCTGCTGCTGCCGGTTCTGGCAGCAGCCCGCAGCCGACGCCCACTGCCAGCAGCGGTTCGGCGCAACAACCCGCCCCGACCGCCAATAGCAATACGGAAAGCTCCTCGAAGAAAAAGAAGAAACATCATTGGCCGTTCTAGCGGTGAGACTGCTCAATGGGGCGTAGCTTCGGCTGCGCCTTTCTTTTTGCGTTTTGGACTGCACGCTCATAGCGGCGTTTATCACGGTCTTTCAATGCTGAGGTAGAGCTGAGCGCTGATTACTGAGTGCTGAATGCTGACGGCCCCTTGCTGACGGCTGACAGCTCTTCCTTGTAATATCGAAGTCGAACTTTCATTTGCCGAACGGACTGCAATGCCTCACGATCTTCCCAAGGCCTACGAACCGGGCGCCATCGAACCGCGTTGGGCCGAATACTGGGTCCGCGAAAAGCTCTTCCACGTGGAAACACCCAGCGACCCTGACCAGCCCACCTTCACGGTAACTCTGCCGCCGCCCAATGTCACCGGCAACCTCCACATGGGCCACATGTTGGAGCACACCGAGATTGACATCATCGTTCGCTGGAAGCGGATGCAGGGCCTCCGCACGCTATGGTTGCCGGGCACCGATCACGCCGGCATCGCCACCCAGTTGATGGTCGAGCGCCAGCTCGCTGCCGAAGGCAAGAACCGCCGCGACCTGGGCCGCGAAGCGTTCATCGCACGCGTCTGGGACTGGAAGCAGCACTATGGCGGAGTCATCCTGCAACAGATGAAGCGCCTCGGCGCTTCGGTGGACTGGTCACGCGAATACTTCACCATGGACGAGCGCATGTCGCGCGCCGTGCGCGAGGCCTTCGTCCGCCTGCATGAAGAGGGACTGATCTATCGCGGCAAGTACATCGTGAACTGGTGTCCACGCTGCGTCACCGCCGTCTCCGACCTCGAAGTTGTGCACGAGGACACGCAGGGCAAAATTTACGAAATCCGTTATCCGGTGATCGGATCCAAAGACGAGTACATCGTGGTTGCCACCACGCGTCCCGAGACCATGTTGGGCGACACCGCGGTGGCGGTGAACTCCGGCGACGAGCGTTACCGTCATCTTCACGGCAAAAAAGTTCTGCTGCCGCTGATGAATCGCGAGATCCCGATCATCACCGACGACATCCTCGCCAACCCTGAGTTTGGGACCGGCGCCGTGAAGGTCACGCCGTCGCACGATCCCAACGATTTCGAGGCGGGCCTTCGTAACAACTTGCCGCAGATTGACGTGATGAACGAAGTCGCGCAGATGAATGAGAACGCCGGTCCGTACCGGGGACTGGACCGCTTCGAAGCGCGACAGAAGGTGCTGGAAGATCTCGAGCGGGGCGGTTTCCTGGTCGGTTCGAAGGACTATGTTGTCCCGCTGGGCAAATGCGATCGCTGCAAGACCATCGTCGAGCCACGGCTTTCGACGCAGTGGTTCGTCAAGATCCAGCCGCTGGCCGATCGCGCCATCGCGGTGGTGGAGAACGGCGACGTCAAGTTCGTGCCGGAGAATTACTCCAAGACCTATTTCGAGTGGATGCGCAACATTCACGACTGGTGCATCTCGCGGCAGTTGTGGTGGGGACATCGCATTCCCGCGTGGCACTGCCAAGATTGCCACGAAATCATCGTCGCGCGCGAGACGCCTGCCAAGTGTACGAAATGCGGCGACAGCCGTCTCGAGCAGGACAACGACGTGCTCGACACTTGGTTCTCGTCGGGCCTGTTGCCGTGCTCGGCGCTGGGTTGGCCCGACAGCACACCCGAGCTCGACGCCTTCTACCCGACGACGCTGCTCATCACCGGCTTCGACATCCTGTTCTTTTGGGTGGCGCGCATGATCATGATGAACTGCCACTTCATGCGCGGCCACAAACACGGTGACGTGCCTTTCCACAACGTCTACATCCACGCGCTGGTGCGGGACGCCGAGCGCCAGAAGATGTCGAAGACCAAGGGCAACGTGATGGATCCCATCGAGATCATCGAGCAGTACGGCACGGACGCCGTCCGCTTCACCCTGGCCTCAATGGCAGCGCCGGGAACAGACATCGCGTTTTCGGAGAGCCGCACCGAGAGCTATCGCGCCTTCGCCAATAAGATTTGGAACGCCGCACGCTTCCTGTTCATGAACGTGGACAGGGCGCAGGAGGCGGGCCTGTGGTCGCTGGCCGAATTTCAATCGTCTACGAATTCGGGTGCCCCACCCTGCTCGCCCGACTTTGGGCGAGAGGGTGGGATAAAGGGAGTCGTTGGCTTCAAATCCGAAACCCTCGACGACCGCTGGATTCTTTCGCGCTTCAATCGCGTGGCGCAACAGATGCACGAAGCTCTGGAAACGTACCGTTTTCATGAGGCCGCACATGTGGTCTATCACTTTTTCTGGGGCGAGTATTGCGACTGGTACCTGGAACTCATTAAGCCGCGCCTCGCGGGCTCGGATCGCGAGCAGGCCCGCGCCGCATACGCGAATCTGATCAGCATCTTCGAAGGCGCGCTGCGCATGTTGTCGCCGTTCATGCCCTTCATCACCGAAGAAATCTGGCACGCGCTGTACGATGGCAAGCCGCCGCTTAAATCGATTGCCCTGGCCGCGTATCCGAGGGTTGACCCATCGCAGGTGGACGCGGACGCCGAAACCGAGATGGCGATTGTACAAGACCTTATCGTCAGCGTGCGCAACATCCGGGCTGAATTGAAGATCGAACCCAAGCAGAAGCTGACGATCGAGATCTTTGCGGTCGGCGATATCCGCTCCCTTATCGAGCGCAACCGCAGCGCAGTGGAACGGCTGGCGAATGTGGAAGGGATCACCTTCGTAGAGTCATCGTTGTCCAAGTCTTCAGGCGCGCGCAGTACCGCCCGTTTCGACGTGCAAGTGCTCTACGAGCGCAAGATCGATGCGACTGCCGAACGCGATCGGCTCAGCAAAGAGCTGACCAGGCTGACGCAGGAGTTGACACGCGCGACTGCACAGTTGAACAATGACGCCTTTCTTGCCAAGGCCCCGGCACACGTGGTCGAGGGATTGAGGAAGCGCAAGAGCGAAGTCGAAGTGCTGGTACAGAAGGCAAACGAGGCGTTGGGAGAGTTAGGCGCTTAGCCTCACGCTTTGAAGGGGCACGGCTTCAGCCGTGCCATTACGAGTGTGGAAAAGTTGGGCTTTAGCCCCTGAGGGAAGTCGCACTTCGTTTGAACACCTAAAGCCCTCAGTGGCTAAAGCCACCATAAATTGACAGCAGTTACGACACGGCTGAAGCCGTGCCCCTTCAACGCTAGCTAGGCAGATGAATAATCCAGGCGGAGCGTTGGGAACAGGTAGCACTTCTAGGGCGCTCAATGACCTAGCTCCGGGGAGATCGATCGTGGATTGGACAAGCCGCAGGATCACCGCCATCCTGGAAAACGCATTGCAGGAAGATCGCGCCACCCGCGATGCCACCACCTACGCCTGCATCGATCCCAACCAGCGCGCCTCGGGCACCATTCTGGCCAAGCAGGACTGCGTGCTCTCCGGGGTGAGTTGCATTCACCGAATCCTCGACGTCTTCGCCAGCCTGGACGGCACCGTCACCTCGCATCCCGAGGTCATCAGCCACACCGAAATCTTTGACGGCGTGCGCTTGCGCAAAGGGCAGTCGATTGCGGTCATTGTCCACAATGCGCGAGTGGTATTGTCCTGCGAGCGTGTGATCTTGAACGTCATGCAGCGAATGAGCGGCATCGCCACGCTGACGCGCCGTTATGTGGACGCCGTGGCGGGCACCGGGACCGTAATTCTGGACACGCGCAAGACCGCGCCAGGGCTGCGCGTCTTGGACAAGTACGCCGTGAGTTGCGGCGGTGCCATCAACCATCGCCTCGACCTCAGCGATGGTGTGCTCATCAAGAACAACCACATTGCGCTCGCCGGCGGAGCCGTGGCTGCGCTGCAACGTGCGCTGCACAATCGTCGCGGCGCACAGATAGTCGAAATTGAGGTGCGCTCGCTACACGAACTCGAGGCTGTCCTGGAGCATGGCGCCGAAGCGGTGTTGCTCGACAACATGTCCCCGGAGCACGTTCGCCAGGCGGTGGAGCGTGTTCGGCAACTGGATCGGGATGTGCCGCTCGAAGCCTCGGGCGGAATCACTCTGGAAAACGTGCGCACCTACGCCGAAACCGGAGTGAACTTCATTTCGGTGGGGGCGTTGACCCATTCGGTTCAGGCGGTTGATCTCAGCATGAGGATCGGGCCGGCGTAGAAAATGGCGTGCGGGTAGTGCGGGTCTTTAGACCCGCGTCCCAGCTGTTTATTTTTGTCATCACGAGCGGGCTTTCACCCCGCGAGGGATCTGCTTTTCTGAGTTTTGGCAGCAGCCGTTTGAGCCGAAGGTACGCCGGCTTTCCCCGCTTTTTCAGCAGCCCATATAGCCGTCCGGCCCTCATCTGCTGCTACCAAATCTCTCCCCATTCGCGCATAATCGTTCTATCGCGCGAACCACGCCAATCCGCACTGACATCCCGCCCGACGCTTCTACCGACGCGCGCTTGGGCCGAATTGTGCGCCTGTTGAGCGACAACGCGACGGTGGTCATCAGCGGCACGCGCATTGCCGAGGAGCTGGGCACCACCCGCTCCGAGGTGTGGCGTGCCGTGCAGCATCTGCGTGAGCTGGGCTTGCACATCATTGGGCATCTCGCGACCGGTTATCAACTGGAAGCCGTTCCTGACCTTCTGCTCCCCGATATCCTGAGTCCACTGGTAAAGGGGACCATTTTTGCCTCGCGCATTCATCATTACTTCCGTATTGCTTCGACGAACGTCACCGCGATGGACGAGGCTGGCGCGGGCGAGCCCGAGGGCGCTGTTTACTTAGCCGAGCATCAGACGGCTGGCCGTGGACGAGCCGGCCACGCCTGGGAATCGGCGCAGTCGGTTGGGATCTACTGCTCGGTGGTGCTGCGGCCGGCCTTGTCGCCCGCTGATGCCTTGATGCTCTCGCTGATCGCTGGCATCGCAGTGGCGGAAGCGGTGGAACAATCCACCGGCTTGCACCCCGATCTGCGCTGGCCCAACGATGTCCTACTCGATGACCGAAAGTTTTGCGGCATTCTGACCGAGATGAATTCCGAGCCGACGCGGGTCCACTATGTGGTGATCGGCATCGGGATCAACGTAAACCACACGTCGTTTGCGGGCGAGCTCGAACCGATTGCGACCTCGCTGCGCATGGAAAGCGGACGCACCTGGTCGCGCGTTGAACTGGCCGCCGCTCTGCTAAAATCCCTCGACAGCGAGTATCGCAAGCTCACACAAGGCGGCCCGGCGGTGCGCTCGTCTATCCTGCGAAAATTTGAAGAGCGTTCCTCGTATGCCCGCTCGCGCTACGTGCGCGTTGACGGGCCGGACGGTTATGAGGGGGTCACCGAAGGGCTTGACGATCGCGGCTTTCTACTGGTGCGCACCGAGTCCGGTCTGCGCACCGTGCTTTCGGGAGAAGTTCGCGCGCTCGGCGGGAAATAAGCCATGCTGCTTGTCATTGACGTAGGTAATACCAATACCGTGCTGGGCGTTTTCGAGGCCAAGCCTGCCGAACACGGCGCCGGCCGCCTGCTCGCGCACTGGCGGGTTTCCACCATCAAGACGCAAATGGTGGACGAGTACGGCGTCCTCTTCCGCAACTTGTTTGCGATGCACGGGCTCGAAGTCAGTTCGGTGCAGGGCATTGTGATTTCGTCGGTCGTGCCACCGCTCGACTCCACCCTGCGCGAGATGTGCGAGCGTTACTTCCACTCGCGCCCGCTGTTCATCGAACCCGGCGTCAAGACCGGAATGCCGGTGCACTACGACAATCCTGCGGAAGTGGGCGCCGATCGCATCGTTAACAGTGTGGCCGCGTTCGAGAAGTACGGTGGCCCCTGCATCGTAGTGGACTTCGGGACCGCAACCACGTTCGACGTGGTCTCGCGGAAAGGTGAGTATATGGGCGGTGTCATCACGCCGGGAATTGGCATCTCGGCCGACGCGCTTTTTCAGCACACCGCACGCCTGCCTCGTGTGGATGTCCGAAAGCCCCCTCGTGTGCTCGCGACCAATACCGTCAACAGTCTTCAGTCGGGCCTTTACTACGGGTATCTCGGGCTGATCGACGGAATTCTGGAGCGACTCATTGCCGAGTTGGGCGAGAACGTCAACATCGTTGCCACTGGCGGCCTGGCGCCGCTCATGGGCGGAGGGTCCAAGTACATTCGCGAGATCAATGACCTGCTCACGCTCGAAGGGCTGCGTATTATTTACGAGCGCAACCAGGTGCATGTGCGCCGCCGTAATGAGCAAGCCGCCGGAAACCACGACACTCCGGAAGGCGGTAGCCCGCGCGAGACGATAAGCTCTGTGCCCAAGCCCGATTGAGGCTACACTGGGGTGGCCCATCCTTTCGCTTCTTTTGCAAAAGGATGGGAGCAGGATTCTCGAGTCGCAGGCCCGCGCCATTCCAGTGGGCAAGACTTGAAGGGGCGCGGCTTTCAGCCGCGCCGTTACCAGCTACTGATCTTTCTTCTGAGGGGCTTTAAGAGCATGTGTGAGAACTAAACTTGGTATTTGCCGGTGGACTGGATGGGCTACAATCCAGCGCCGTAGGCGCGGCTCAGTTTAGCCCAGCACGGAGGCGGAGTGCTGGGTAAAGTGGGAAATAGATCCGAGTCCCGTAGGGACGACAGACGTTCTCACGCACCCTTTTTTAGCCTCGAGGAATCTGCTGTTTCTTTCCTTTGCGACGACTTGTTCGGCAGCCTATTTAGCTGCGCTGAACCTCGATGGAAACCTACTTCAATTACTTTACCGAGATCGAGGAGCACTTCCAGCGCCGCCGGGGCACCTTACTGCTGCTGTCACCGCTCGACTGGGCGCTGATGGAGACTTGGAAGGATGCGGGCATCCCACTCGAAGCCGTGCTGCGCGGTATTGACGACACCTTCGAAAAGTGGGAGCGGCGTCCCAAGCGGTTCCAAAAGGTGAATGGCCTTGCCTACTGCTCCCAGGCAGTGCTGGCTTCGGTAGAAGAGATGAAAGAAGCCGCAGTGGGCGCGGCCCCGAGAGAGGTAAAGAACACCGGGTTGGACCACGTTGCTGTAGTGGAGTACCTGGATCGCAACGCCGGGCAACTCGATCAGGTGCAATTGCCAGCGACGGCACAAACGCTCGCACAAGAGACCGCCACGACCTTGCGTGCTCTGGCGGCTTCGTTGTCGCAAGACCGGTTGCTGTCCATGGAAGACCTGGAGCGACGGCTGACCGTGGCGGAAGAAAAGATCTTTGCTGCGCTGCTGGCAGCGACGCCTGATGAAGCTTTGCTCGCGGTACGCACCGAAGCTGACCGTGACCTAGCGCCCTATCGCCGCAAGATGAGCGCGCCGCAAATCGAGCAGCTTCACAAACAGTATGTCCACAAGCGAGTGTTGGAGCAGTACCACGTTCCCCGCTTGAGCCTGTTCTACATGTAGGCGTAGAAGGTTTTCGGGGCCACGGATTTGCCAATACTCGGAATCTGTTCCGATGAATTTCGGAGCGAGACACAATAAGGTCGCCTTGATTAGGGCTGTCTTTAGATGTATTCCGACTGGCTTAGATTTGAAGGGGCACGTCTTCAGACGTGCCGTACAGTATTGCTTGGTATTTGGCTTTAGCCGCTGAGGGACTTCCGTTTTGCCCCGGCTGAGGGCAGCCCCGGTTGATGCAGCAAATCAACGAAAACGATCTCCCTCGGGGGTTCAAGCCCGGCTGTTCTTTCGATCTCCACGGCACAGTTGAAGCGGTACCCTTTCAAGGAGACAAGAGATCATCCGCGAAAATCCGCGTTGATCCGCGGTTCGATGTGTTGTTGTTCTGGGATTGAGGTCCCGCCTTTGCAAATAGAGATCGAAAAACTGGTTTACGGTGGCGACGGTCTGGCGCGCATGCCGGCCGACGAACAGGGTCGCGGCAAGACCGTCTTTGTGCCATTTGTGTTGCCCGGCGAGCGGGTCGAAGTGTCCGTAACCGAGAGCCGCTCCGGCTTCGCTCGCGCCAAACTCGACAAGGTGCTGACACCTTCTCCGGATAGGACTGCCCCAGCCTGTCCCTATTTCGGAGATTGCGGCGGATGCCACTATCAGCACATGAACTACGAAGCGCAGTTGCGGCACAAAGCCGAAATTCTGCGTGAGTCGTTGCGCCGTACCGCCAAGCTTGAGCTCCAGCACGACATTCAGCTTCATCCTTCGCCGCCGTGGAACTATCGCAACCGCACGCGTATGCATGTGCGGCACACGCCTGAGTTTGCGCTGGGCTACTACCGTTACAACTCCCACGATGTGCTTCCGGTGGAGTCGTGTCCCATCAGCTCGCCGCTGATCAATCAGGCGATTGCCGCGGTGTGGTCTCTCGGTCGCGAGAAAGCTGTACCGGAATCTCTGCACGGGTTGCAATTCTTCGCCAACCACGATGACACGCAGCTTCTTGTAGAAGCTTACGTCTGCCCCGGCAGCAATGTGCAGGAATTGCAGCCGCTGGCCGCAGCACTGCACAGCGCGTTGCCACCGGTGGCGGGAGTTGTGGTTTTCCCGGCCTCGTTCATAGAAGACGAGAGCCGCCACCATGCGCCGCTTACCTCAACTCATCTTGAAACGGGGCAGGCCATCGGCGGTGATTCGCTTACGTACCACGCTGTGGGACAGCGGTACCGGGTCAGCGGGGGATCGTTCTTCCAGACTAATCGCTACCTGGTCGACACGCTGGCGCAGGTGGCAACCGCCAACGGAGGCGGACGCGCTGCACTCGATCTCTACGCCGGTGTCGGCCTGTTTACGCTGCCGCTCGCTCGTAAGTTCGACCAGGTGCTGGCGGTGGAATCGTCGCCACATTCGTTCGCCGACCTGCGCCTCAACGTTCCCGGCAACGCGAAATGCATTCGTGCGGCCGCCGAGCGCTTCCTCGCCGAGCGCGGCCCCAAGCTGGCGCCCGACCTCGTCGTGGTCGATCCCCCGCGGGCCGGGCTGGGCGAAAAAACTGCCGCCGCTCTGGGTCGCATGTCCGTCT
>OCZT010003600.1_pt1 | contig 15778 bp, 13 predicted proteins | sample 1539031 | NCBI WGS metagenome assembly OCZT01 (sample SAMEA3539308, study PRJEB22396) | soil metagenome | biome: tundra; feature: field; material: soil | place: USA | collected 2010-05 | depth 0.15 m | reverse complement strand
GAGACGGCGCGGCCGCGGCGGCGGCGGCGCGCGCGGTGCGCTTCGTCGAGGAGGCCAAGCGCGCGGCAGAGGGCAACACGAGCCCGCAGCTCCTCAGCGCACGCCTGCTCGGCCAGCTCGCCGAGATCGGCGCGTGAAAAAGACGAAGGCCGGCCGGAAGCCGGAAGCGCGGAAGCCGAAAGCCGGGAAGCTTTCGCACGTGAATCGCGCCGGCGAAGCACGCATGGTGGACGTCGGAGCGAAGGTTCCGACCGCGCGGTTCGCGCGCGCCGCGGGGCGCATCAAGATGAGCGCCGCGGCGCTGCGCGCGATCCGCTCCAACTCGGTGAAGAAGGGCGACGTGCTCGGCGTGGCGCGCCTCGCCGGCATCCAGGCCGCGAAGCGCACGGCGGAGCTCATTCCACTCTGCCATCCGCTCCCCCTGACCGACGTGCAGGTCGCGTTCACGATCGACGCGAAGCTCCCCGGAGTGCGCGTCGAGACCAGCGTGCGCACGGTGGCGCAGACCGGAGTCGAGATGGAGGCGCTCACGGCCGCGTCGGTCGCGCTCCTCACGGTCTACGACATGACCAAGAGCGTAGACAAGGGGATGGTGATCGAGCGCGTGCGCCTGCTTGAAAAGACCGGCGGGAAGAGCGGAGAGTGGCGCGCGCGCTGAACGCAGGGTGGTTCCCGGTCAGTGCGTCGCTTTCTTCCTTGCGGGTTGCGCGGGCTTCTTCGCCGATGCGACCGGTCTCCCCTTCGCGGGGGCCTTCGGGTGGTGGGGGTAACGCTCGAGTGACGGATTCGGCACCTCGGCTGCGACCCGCACGGTTTCGCGCGTCGGCACGAGAATCGACTGGCCCGTGGCGAGATTCCCGCTCTTCAGCCGCACAGCCTTCGGGTTGTACCATCCGAGTTGCTTCGCCGTCAGGCCGTGTGCGCGCGCGATCGACGACATCGATTCGCCCTTCCTGGTGGTGACGCGCTTCACCGCGGTGCGCTCTTCGGGATCGAGGGCAGCGAAGCGCTCGTCGAATCCCCCGGCCGTGCCGACGGGCACACGAACCCAGGACGAGTCGCCCGGCGGCGTCATTCCGCGCAGCAGGTGGAGATTGAGCTCGTACACGGCTTCCGCGGCCGTGCCGGCGGCGTTCGCGACCGCGGCGAGCGGCGTCGCGCCGGCCACCCGGACCGTGTCGAACGCGAGTGGCGGAAGCGATTCCACCTTGATGCCGTAACGCGACGGTTCCTTTCCGACCAGCGCCGCCGCGATGATCTTGGGCACGTAGTCGCGCGTCTCCGGTCGCAGGAATTTCGTTTCGGCGAGCGAGAAGAAACGGTCCTCGCCCTCGACGCCGTCGAGGCGGCCGGCGTAGCGCACCAGCCCGCGCGAGACGCGCCCATCACCGCCGTCATACGCGGCGGCCGCGAGGTAGAGCGAGCCGAATTGTGCGCGCAATCCCGACAGAAGGCGCACCGCTCCCTCCGTGGAACGCACCGGATCGCGGCGCTCGTCCACCCACCAGTCGACTCGGAGGCCCACGCCGCGTCCGGTTCCGGCCATGAATTGCCAGATTCCGACTGCGGCGGCCTTCGAGAACGCGTTGGGATCGTACCAGCTCTCAATGAGCGCGAGGTACGTCATGTCCTCCGGCAACCCGGCCGCGCGCAGCTTCTGCCGAATGAGCGCACCGTAGCGCGTCTGGCGCTGCAGGCTCTTCTCGAACTCTGCGCGCACCTTGCCCGAGAACAGCCCGACAAAGTGCTGCACGCGCGTCTGGGTCTGGTACGACAGCACGTCGATGTCCCAGACAGGCTTGGAACCCAGCGCAACCACGAGAGCGGTGTCGCCCTGCACGGCGGACTGCGCGGCGGCCTGTGCCGACTCCTGCGCCGAGGCCTGCGAGAACGGCGCGACCGACGCGACCGACGCGAGCAGCAGCGCGATCATCGCGCCGCCGCATCGTACCAGTCGCCTCCCGTTCCCGGGCCCCACGATATGCCGGTCTGTCATTTGCCACTCGCCTCCGCCGTTGCCTATATTCGGGAAATGCGCGCACTCCTGCCAGCCCTGGCGCTTCTCGCGGCCTGTGCACCGCCCCTGGCGGGCACGCAGGGCCACCCGAACGTCGTGCCGGCCCCATCGGTCGATTCGCTCCACGAACGGATCACCACGATCCTCGCCGGGCATCCCGGCGCCGATGTGGCCATCTACTATCACGACCTCTCGCGGCCCGATTCGCTGCTGTACCACGCAGACGATTCGTATCACGCCGCGAGCACCATGAAAGTTCCCGTAATGATCGAGTTGTTCAGGCGTGTCGATTCGCGAACACTGTCGCTCGATCAGACAGTGGCGCTCGAGAACACGTTTTCTTCGCTGGCCGACGGAACGCCCTACTCGTTGGACCGCAACGGAGATTCGGACGTATCCCTGTATGCAAGAATCGGCCGCTCCGCCACCCTCGGTGAGCTGAACGAGCTCATGATCGCGCACTCGAGCAACTTCGCGACCAACGTGCTGCTCAAGCTGCTCGATCCGAAGACGGTCAACGCCACCGCGCACGCGCTCGGCGCGCGCAACATGACGGTCCTGCGCGGCGTCGAAGACGACAAGGCGTTTCAGAAGGGGCTCAACAACACCACCACGGCTCGCGACCTGGGCGTGCTCCTCACCGGAATCGAGCGCGGGACGGTCGCGTCGCACCGGAGCTGCGCGGCGATGAAAACGGTCCTGCTGCGCCAGGTGTTCAACACGGAGATCCCGGCGGGGCTTCCATCCGGCGTGCAGGTGGCCCACAAGACCGGATGGATCACCGGCACCCTGCACGACGCCGCGATCGTCTACCCGCGGAACCGGCCGCCGTACGTGCTCGTAGTGCTCACGCGCAACATCACCAGGGAGAAGGACGCGCAGACGATGATCGCGGACATCTCGCGGCAGGTCTACGCCTTCAACGCCTCGCGATAGTCCGCGACGAGACGGTCGAACACCGCGTCCCAGGTTCGCGTCGTCGCCACGGCGACGGCCGCGTCGGCGAGCCTGCGGCGCAGCGCGGCATCGTTCACCAGCCTCTCGACGCGATCGGCGAGCGCGGCCGGATTCTGCGCGGTGAACTGCAGCGCGGTCTCGGTGGTCGCGAGTTCGGTCGTCGCGCCTTCGTCGGGCGCGACGAGCGCCAGATGGCTCGACATCGCCTCGAGCACGACGTTGCCGAACGTCTCGGTGATGGACGGAAACACGAAGATGTCCCCTGACGCGTAGAACTCGGACAACGCGCGCCCGGTGAGGCGCCCCATGAACACCGTGCCCGGCGGAGCGGTCGCGCGGCAGCGCGCCTCGTCGGGACCGTGGCCCGCGAGGGCGAATGACACCTTCGAGCCGTTGCGCTCCATCACCTGGCGCATCCCCTCGAGCGCCACGTGTATGCCCTTCTCCGGCGCGAGTCGTCCGACGTAGATCGCGAGCAGCCCGCCCTCCGCGACGCCGAGCTGCGTCCGCAGTTCGTTCGAGCGGAACTTCGGATGGAACTGGTTCGGATCGACTCCGCGCGACCACACGCGTGTGTTCGTGAACCCGTTTCCCTCGAGCTCGCGGCGCACGATCTCCGAGGGCGCCCACGTCATGCGGCCCGCGTTGTGGAACCAGCGCAGATATGGCCAGCCGATCGCGTCGAGCACGCTCAGGTTGTAGTGCCGCAGGTATGCCGTGAAGTGCGTGTGATAGCTCGTGACGAATGGCACCCGCTTCTCACGCGCGCCAAACAGCCCTCCGAGCCCGACGCCGAATTCCGTCGTCGAGTGGATGAGATTCGGCTTCCACTTCTCGATGAGATCGAGCGCCTTGTCACGGCGCGGCGCGGCCATCTGCAGCTGCGGATAAACCCACAAGGGGATGCTCGGCCAGCGCTCGACCTGCGGGTCGCTCGTCGCGTCCGGATCGCTGACGGTGACGACCTGCACCGCTCCGCCGCGCGATTCCACCGCTTTCACGAGACGCGCCAGCGTGGGCGCGACGCCGTTGATCTGGGGCGGATACGTGTCCGAAAAGATCGCGAGCCGCAACCCGGCCGCGCTCCCTTCCGCCGGCGATGCTCCCGTCACCGGCTGAGTCGGCCCTACCAGAGCGCTCGCACCGCGACGCCGGTCGCGATCGCGATGAGCTGGCCCACGAGCACGTCGCCGGGATAGTGCGCGCCGAGCCGCACGCGCGAGGCTCCGATGAGCACCGCGATCACCAGCAGCGGCCAGCCGAGCGAGTGGAACGTGGCCGCGTGGATGAACGCGACGCTCATCGATGCGGCGGCGTGTCCCGACGGGAAGGAAAAGCGATCGGGCACGTGAACGTGCGCGCTGAAGCTCACGCGTTCCGTCGGCCGGGTCCGAACCACCAGCCGCTTGATCGCCTGCACGATCAGCAGCGATATCGAGAGAGTCCACGCCGCCTGGACCGCCGAGACTTTCAGCTGGCCTTCGGCGGTGAGAAGGGGCACCAGCGCGAACGCGACGCTGGCCGTGACCCCGCCCATGTGCGTGAGCGTGGTCCAGAAGAACAGCGTGGCGCGCGACGCCGACTCGCCAATGACCCAGCGCAGGTACAGCGCCCGGTCCCGGTCGTCGAGACGGTGGAGCAGCGTGCTCTGGAACATACGCTCAAAACTAGCGAAGGGCGGTCGAAACGGTGGTACCGCTGCAGGCGGAACCGGGGACGTGGTACTCATACCTCAGGCCGCCATTGGAAGTTTCGCGAACGCCTGCAGGAGCGGGCGTCCGGCGTAGCTCTCGGGCCGCGCGAGGCCGAGCGCCCAGAGGATTGTCGCCGGAACGTCGGTGAGGGAAACAGCTCCGCCGAGCTCGCACGGTACGACCGCGCCCCCGGCCAGCAACAGGGGGATCGTCGTGTCGAGCGGATGCGCGCTGTCGTGGTGCTTCGGCGTCGCTCCGCCGCCGCCGTGATCCGCGAGCGCAATGACCAGGGTGCCGGGGTCCGAGAGATCGACCGCCGCCTCGAGCCGGCCGAGCGCGTCGTCCATCCTCACCGCGGCGGCTCCGTACTCCGGCGACATCCAGCCGAACTCATGGCCCGCGCGGTCGGCGTCGAGCCAGTGCATCATGATCAGGCCGCGGCGTTGTGTCTCGAGATGCGTGCCGGCGGACTCGAGCACATCGTCCGCGTCCTGGCCGTAGGAGCGAAACTCGCCGAGGCCGAGCAGGGTCGAGATCCGCGCCGCGATGCCGCGCATCAGGAACGGCACCTGCGGCATGAAGAACGAGGTCGGCAGCGAGTGCTTCGCGAGTTCCTTCGCGAGCGGATGCACCGGGCCGCGGGGACGTGGAATGTGAAAGTGCTCGCTTTGAATGCCGTGCCGTTCGGGCGCGGCGCCGGTGAGCAGCGACGCCATGGCGCAGGGCGTGATGCTCGGGCTCACGGTTTGTGCACGAAACGTGGAGGCGCCGCGGCGCGCGAGACTCGCGACGCGCTGCAGCCGGAATCGCTGGATGGCGTCGGGGCGGAGGCCGTCGAGCACGACCAGCACTACGCGGCGCACCGGGGACGAACGAATGTCAGCGGGCATTGACGTTCCTCGGAGGGGGTGAGTGCGTTTCTCACGCCTTAATGACGCGCGGAGGTGTGACGGCTCGCAGACGGTGCGGTCGCGAATGGGTCACAGTAATCCATCAACTGACGGCAACGAGCGACGCGTGAGCGGCGACTTGGCGAAGCGCGATGCTGTTCGTACCGTCGCTCGTTGCTGTTCGTACCGTCGCTCGTTGCCGTTTGTGGTCCGTGACACGATCTTCACCGGTTCGTCACAACGGATTGCGATATACTGCTCTCATGCGCGTGCTCTACTGCACCGACACCTATCCGCCGCAGGTCAACGGCGTCTCCGTCGTCACGGCCATATCCGTCGCCGGGCTGCGCGAACGCGGATGGGTCGTCCACGTGATCGCGCCGAGGTATCCGCACGAAGACGCGGCGCGCCGTGACCCGAACGTGATCGCGCTGCCGAGCATGCCGCTCCCGCTCTATCCCGACGTGAGGCTTGTGCTTCCCGACTATGCGGCCGTACGCGCGGCGATCGACCGGTTGAAGCCCGATCTCGTCCACTGCGCGACGGAGTTCATCGTGGGCAGGGTCGGACAGATCGCGGCCGCGCGCGCGGGCGTGCCGATCGTGACGTCGTACCACACGGACTTCTCCCGCTACATGACGTCGTACGGCGTGCCATGGCTCGCGAAGCCGGTGGCGCGCTATCTCGCGCGGTTCCACAAGCGCGCGCGGCGCACGTTCACGCCCTCGAAGGCATCGCGAGCCGATCTCTTGCGGCTTGGCGTTTCCGACGTGGAGGTGTGGGGATGCGGAGTCGATGCGGACCGCTTCAATCCGTCACGCCGGTCGCAGGAGCTTCGCGTGAAACTCGGCATCGACGGCGCGTTCACTTTTCTGTACGTCGGCCGCCTCGCCGCAGAAAAGGGAGTAGACGTCGTGATGGAGGCCTATCGCCGCGCGGAATCGCAGCTCCCGCACGGCGCGGCGCGTCTTGTGGTTGCCGGCGCCGGCCCCGAGGAAAAGCGACTGCGTGCGACGGCGCCGCCCGGCACCGTCTTTCTCGGATTTCTCGAGCGCGACGCCGCGCTCCCGGCACTGTACGCGAGCGCCGACGCATTCGCATTTGCCTCGACGACCGAAACCCTCGGTCTCGTGGTGCTGGAAGCGATGGCGTCCGGACTCTCCGTAATCGCGGCTCCGGCGGGCGGCGTTGCCGAACACCTGCGCGACGGCGAGAACGGCATTGCGTATCCCGCGAACGACGTCGACGCGTGCGCCGCCGCGATGGTGCGACTGGCGACCGACGGCTCGCTCTCCGTGCGGCTTCGCACCGGCGCCCGGCGCACCGCCGAGGCCCTTTCGTGGTCGACTGAGCTCGACCGGCTCGACGCGAGCTACCGCCGGCTGTGATCCGGCTGTGATCCGGTTCTTGCGCGGCGACGCGACTCGCACGCAAGGTTAGGGCAACGCAGGCCCACCCAATCGCCTCGAGGACGAGATGACGGAACCTTCCGCCAGCGCTGCACCGACGCTCACGGACAACGCCAGCACCGCCGAGGACTTCGTCGACATCTTCGTGTCACCGGCGAAAGTATTCGCGCGGCGCGCGAAGGCGAGCCCGATGGTGCCGTACCTCGTGGTCTGCGTCGTCATGATCGTGCTCTTCTTCGCGAGCAAGAACGTGCTCGCGCCGATCTTCGACGCGCAGATCCAGAAGTCGATGGCCGTGCAGATGAAAGCGAATCCGCAGCTCACGCAGGAGATGGTGGACAAGTCGAAACCGATCATGGCCATCGGCATCAACATCGCCGGTGTCGTCGGCGTGCCGATCCTGCTGCTGATCATCGGCCTGGTCACCTGGATCGTGGGCCGCTTCTTCATGAGCAGCAGCCTCACGTTCGGCACGGCGCTGCTGATCACTTCGTTCTCCTGGTTCCCCAGGATCATCGCGAGCGTGATCACCCTCGTCGAGGGGCTCATGATGGACGTGACCAAGATGACGTCGCCGTACCAGCTCTCGGTCTCGGCCGCCCGTTTCTTCGATCCGGCCGCGATGTCCGACGGGCTCTACCGGCTCCTCGGGCAGTTCGACGTGTTCTCGATCTGGAGCACGGTCCTGGTCGTCATCGGGCTGATGCACGCGGGCAAACTCGACAAGTCCAAGGCCATCATCACGGGCGTGATCATGTTCGTCTGCGGCGCGTTGCCGGCGATCTGGGCCCTGCTCACCGGCAAGTAGGAAAAGGCAGCTAGGAGCCCGACCTCAGCGTCATCGTCACCACGTTAAGCGATCCCTCGCGCGCGACCTGCAGCGCGCCGCCGTGGGCACGCGCGATCCACTCGACAATCGGGAGCCCCAGACCATCGGGCGCTCCCGTGTCGGGTCGCGGCGCCATCACGAACGGCTCGCCGCCGCTCGTCACCTCGAGCGAAGCTCCACCGGGCGCGGCGGCGCACGACACCGTGACCGGGATATCCGCGGCGCCATACCGGCACGCGTTCTCGATCAGTTCCACCAGCGCTTCCTGCAGCAGCGACGCGCTGCCCCGCACCACCACGGCTTCGGCCGTGCCGATCGCGAGCGAGCGGCCCAGCGCCGACGCGCGCTCGCGCATCAGGTCCGTGCAATCGAGCACCAGCCCGTCGAGTTCCACGTCGTCCTCGAGCCGGACTTTCTCGCCCGCCTGCGCCTCGGCGAGCAGGAACAGTTCGTCCACGCGGCGCCGCATCTGCTCGGCCGCGGTGCGGATGCGGCCGAGTGTGCCGCGCATCCGATCGGGGGTCGTGCTCGTCGCCGCGAGTTCGTGCCCGGCCTCGCCGAGCACGAGCGTGAGCGGCGTGCGGATCTGGTGCGCGGCCTCGCGAATGAAGCCGCGGTTGCGGCGCTGCGCATCGTCGAGCTTTTCCAGGAGCGTGTTGAATTCGGCGGCCAGCGCCGCGACTTCATCGTGTGCGTCACCGACGGGCAGGCGCCGGGAGAGATTCGTCGGTGCGATGCCGGCGATGGCCGTCGCCAGCTCGTCGACGGGACGCAGCGCGCGCCGGGCGAGCCCGTAACCCGCCGCCAGGCTCAGGAGCAGGATGAGCGGCGCGGCGATCGCCAGCGCTACGGCGAGAACGTGTGTGTCGCTGTCGATCCCTTCGAGGGAACTGAACGCGAGCACGCCGAACCTCAGGGGCGCGCCGCTGGCGCGCGGCAGGGTCGCATGCAGGCCGGATGCGCGGTAGTCGTCGCCGGGCTTGTCCGCGCCGAAGTGCGGCGAGCGAGCCGCGGCCCAGGCAGCCAGCATCCGCTCGATGACCTTACGCGGCCCTACGCCTGCGACCATCGCGCCGGCGTCATCGACGATGGCGAAGAGATCACCGCTGGGCGGCCACTCTCGAACGACCTCGTTGGCGGCGCGCGCGAACGAGGAGTCGGGTGATTCCTGCAGCACGCGCCGCACCGCAGCCGCGACTCCGTCGGCGGAGGCGTCGAGCCGGTTGTCGAGCCGTCGTGTCGATTCTTTCCAGAGGTAGCCCAGCGCGACCGAAACGAGAATCGCCAGCGCCACCAGAAACGCGAACGCGAACCCTGCGGCCAGCCGAAGCCGAAGCCGGCTAAGCGCCATTCGGCGCGGTCCGCGCGCGGTCGGTGATGGCGTAGCCCGCTCCGCGAACGGTGTGCACGAGCGGGACCAGCCCCGGGCGATCCACTTTGCGGCGGACGCGCCCAACGAGCACGTCGACGGCGTTCGCGACGGGCTCGAAGTTGTCGTCCCACACATGGCCGAGGATCTTCGCGCGGCTCAGCACCTGACGAGGGTTGCGCATGAGGTATTCCAGCAGAGCATACTCGCGCGACGTGAGCGCGATCTCCGTGCTCCCGCGGCGCGCTCCGCGGGTGGAGGGGTCGAGCTGCAGATCGGCGATTTTCAGCACCGGCTCCAGCGCGCTCGCCGGGCGCCTGGCGAGCGAGCGCAGCCGCGCGAGCAGCTCGCTGACCGCGAACGGCTTCGCGAGATAGTCGTCCGCGCCCGCGTCGAGGCCGCGGACGCGATCGTTCACGGCGTCGCGCGCCGTCAGCATGAGCACCGGCGTGCGATCGCCGCGTTCGCGCATCAGTCGGCACAGTTCGAAACCATCGATGTCGGGCAGGCCGAGATCGAGGATCACGAGGTCGTACTCGCTCGCTGCGAGCGCCTTGAGCGCCTGTGCGCCTGTGCGTGCCGCGTCGGCGGCCCAGGCCGCCTCACGCAGGACGCGCAGCAGGAACGCACTGACTTCGGGTTCGTCCTCTACGACGAGAAGGCGCATACTCTCAAACCTAGGTGTCGACTCACGAAGGGGGAAGGAATCTCGAGCTTCGAACGGCAGAGGTGAGTGAGAGGAAGACAGGAGTGGCGAGACCAGTGGCGAGTGGCGAGACCAGCGGGGAGTGGCAAGACCAGCGGGGAGTGGCAAGGGTGAGGGGGGAGTGGGGAGAACCGAGTGGCGAGGGCGAGTGGGGAGATCTCCGCACCTCTCAGCAGGTCGCATCCCTCGCCACTTGTCTCGCCACTTGTCTCGCCACTCCCCACTGGTCTCGCCACTCGCCGCTCTTCTCCGATCTCCCTTCTGCCCTACGGTTTCTTCGCCTTGGCCTTCGCTGCCTTGATCGAATCGTCCTTCGCTTCCTTCTTTTCCGAGGCCGGAGACTCGTGTTCCACCTTGCCCACCTGCTTGCCGGTGAGCGCGTTGATGTTGACCTCGTCGATGCCGGTCTTGCCGTCGGTCTCGAAGTCGAAGGAATAAATCAGCTTGCCGTTCTCTTGCTCGATCTCGGCAGCCTTCAGCTTGGCGTTCGGGAGTTTGGCCTGCGCCGTCGCGATCGCCGCCTCGGACGTGATCGTCGCCTTCTTGAGCAGGCCGGGCTTCTCTTCCTTCACGGTGATATTCTGCGCGGCGAGCACAGGCGCCGCGACAACAATTGCCAGCATTGCGATGAGAGCGGTCTTCGAGCGTGTCATTGCGTCTCCATTCGATAGGTACGACCGCGGATTGCCACCAGGAGCACTGGAACCACGAACAGCGTGATTGGCGTCGACAGCGCCAGCCCGCCGATGACGGCGAGGGCGAGCGGCTTCTGCATTTCGCTGCCGGCGCCCAGTCCGAGCGCGAGCGGCAGCAGGCCGAAGAGCGTGCACAGCGTGGTCATGAGGATCGGCCGCAGTCGCACGCGGGCGGCCTCGCGGATCCCCGTCTCGAGGTCGACGCCGCCGGTCTGCATGCGATGTTTGGTGAAGTCGAGCAGGATGATGCCGTTCTTCACGATGAGCCCGACGAGCAGGATCAGGCCCATGAAACTCGAGACGTTGAGGGCCGTCCTCGTCACGAGCAGGAGCGCGAGCGCACCCACGAACGAGAGCGGCGCGGCCAGCAGCACCACGAGCGGCTCGACGAACGACTGGAACTGCACCACCATCACCGCCATCACGCTCACGGCCGCGAGCGCGAGCACGAGGAGCAGCGAAGAGAACGCTTTCTGCTGGCTCTGGTAGCGGCCGCCAAGCTCCACACGAATCCCCGCGGGCGCGGGCTGTGCGTCGAGGATCGCCTTCACGCTGGCCATCACCTCGCTCAGCGGACGGTCGGTGACGCTCGCCGTCATCATGATCATCTGTTGCTGGTTCTCACGCAGATGCTCGCTGCGCACCTCGGACTTGGTGAATTCCGCGAGCGTCGCGAGCGGGGCGGCCTGGTGCGTCTGCGCCGAGAACACGGGAAGCGCGCCAAGCCGCTGGGCGTTGAACCGCACAGAATCGGGCGCGCGCACGCGCACGCCGATCGACCGGTCGTCGAGGTGGATTTCCCCCGCGCTCACACCGAGCAGCGCGCCGCTGACCTCCGTGCTCACCTGCTGCGGCGTGAGACCGAGCCGGCTCACTTCAGCGCCTTTGATCTTCATCGCCATTTCCGCGGAGGGCTCCGCGATGCCGGCGTAGAAGTCGTCCACTCCCTCGACCTTGCCGATCTTCGGCGAGAGCGCGCCCGCGTATTTCTCGAGCGCTTCGAGGTCGGATCCGAACAGCTTGATCTCGAGCGGGCGGGCGTTACCCGACGCGTCGTCAAGTACGTCCGACAGGATTTCGACGAACTCCACGCGGAATCGTGGAACCGCCGCGGCCACTTTGCCGCGCACCTCGTCGATCACCTTGAAGATGTCGCGGTCCCGTGCGGAAACCGGCTTGAGTCGAACGCTCATGTCGCCCCGGTTTTGCTGCGTCGCGAACAACCCGAGCTCCGCACCAAGACGCCGCGACGTGCCGGTGATCTCGGGGGTCTCCGCGAGAATCTTCTCGATGGTGTGCAGCTGGCGGTCGGTCTCGGTGAGGGACGTACCGCCGGGGCTCCAGTAGTCGAGCACGAACGCGCCCTCGTCCATGTCCGGCAGGAATCCCGTGCCGACCAGCACGTACGCGCCGCCGCCGAGCGCGACGAGCACGAGCGCGGCCACGATCATCAGTCGCGGATGCTGGAGCGCGCTGCCGAGCGCACGCTCGTATCTGTCGGCGAGCGAGTCGAGCGCCCCGCCGATTCGCGCGAACACTCCATGCGGCGCCGCCTCTTTGTCGTGCTCGGCGTCCGCCGCGGTGAGGAACTGCTCGCTGAGGAGTGGGATGATCGTCAGAGCGAGCACGAGCGAGACAAGCACGCTCACCGTGAGCGTAAGCGAGAGCGCCGCGAAGAACTGTCCCGCGACGCCCTCGAGCAGACCGAGCGGCAGGAACACGACGACCGTCGTGATGGTGGACGTCGTCACGGGCCAGATCAGCTCCTGCACCGCCTCGCGGATCGCGGCCGTGCGATCGGACGTGAGGGTCAGGTGCCGGACGATGTTCTCCGTGATCACCACGGCGTCGTCGATCACGAGACCGATGGCGATCGCCATGGCGCCGAGCGTCATCAGGTTGAACGTCTGGCCGAACATCCGCATGAGCAGCACGGTGATCGTCAGCGTGAGCGGAATGGCGGTCGCGCTGATTGCGGTGATGCGGAGGTGGCGCAGGAAGAGCAGCAGGATAATGACGGCGAGGAACGCGCCGATCAACATCGCATCGCGCACCGAGTGCACGGCGTCGCTGACGAGCGACGCCTGGTCGTAGACGGACTTCACATGCACGCCGGGAGGAAGCGTCCTGGCCAGTGTCGCCATCGCGCTGGCGACGCTGTCGGAGATCGCGACGGTGTTGCCGCCGGTCTGGCGCGTGATGTTGAGCAGGGCCGCCGGCCGGCCGTCGCCGGCGACGATGCGCACGTGATCCTCCGTGCCCGGCACGACGGTCGCGAGGTCGCGCACGCGAATCGCACCCTTCACCACGACGTTCGCGACGTCCTCCGCCGAATGCGCTTCTTGCGCGGAGATGACGAGGTATTGCTTGTAGTCGGCCGCAACGCGTCCGACCGCGTCCACGGCGATTCCCTGCTTGATGGCGTTTGCGATGTCGTCGTATGTGAGGCCGGCGGACGCGAGACGGGCGGGATCGACGATGACTTCGATCTCGCGGACGTCCGACCCCTGCACGTCCACGCGTCCCACGCCGGGCACGCGCGAGATGATCGGCTTGATCTGATAGCGCGCGATGTCGTACAGCGTAGCCGGATCGCCGCCCTCGATGTTGTACTGCACGATCGGAAAGAGCGTGGGGGTCATGCGCTCGATCTCGATGTCGATGCCGGCCGGCAGGTCGCCACGAATTTGCTCGACGCGAGTGCGCACGAGCTGTAGCGTGTACGGCATGTCCGTGCCTTCGGCGAACGTGATGGGTATTTCGCTCGCACCGCGAATCGAACGCGAATGCACGCGCGTGACACCCGGCACGAGGCTCACCGCCTCTTCAATCGGTCGCGTGACCGCGAACACCTGCTGCCGCGCGGAGAACGAGGAGCCCTGGGCGACGATGGTGATTTTCTGGAAGCTCAGCTCCGGGTACACCGCGGAGGGCAGCTGGACCGCGCACCACACACCGGCCGCGCTCATCAGCGTGACGGCCAGATAGATGAATCGCCGTTGCGACGCGATGAGGTCGAACAGCGCCCATCGGCTGCGGGGTTCGCTCACGGCTTCTTGCCCGCGGTCGCGGGCTTCTCGTCTTTCGCCGCGGGTTTGTCGTTCTTCTCCTCCGGCTTCCCGCTTCCGGCTTCCGGCTTCCCGCTTCCGGCTTCCGACGTCTGCACCTTCGTGCTGTCGTCCACACCGTACGCGCCCTGCGTGACGATGTGCTCGCCGGCCTTGAGTCCGTCCGTGATCCACGCGGCGTGATCCGTGCGTCCGCCGATCTTCACCGGTCGCGACTCCGCGATCCCCTTCTCGTCCACGACGAACACCTTGAATCCCTCACCCGTCGGCACGAGCGCCTCGAGCGGCACCACCACGGCTCGGTCATGCTCCGCGATCGCGATCCGCCCGAACACCGTCTGGCCGATTCGCAGCGCCGCGGTTCCCGCGACGAGCTCGACGCGCGCGGGAACTCCGCGACTCGAGGTATCGACCGCGGCCGAGATGTCGGCCACCCGTCCCCTCGCGATCGCATCACCCGACGCCGCGGCTCCGGCATGAAGCGCGACCTGATCGCCGACTTTCACGCGCGCGGCGTCCGACGGCGAGAGCACCAGCATCGCGTCGAGCGTCGAGGGATCGGAGACCTCGACCATCACCTGCGACGGATCCGCGCTCGCGCCGAGGACGGCGTTGAGACGTGTCACGACGCCGTCGATCGGCGAGCGCAGCGTCGACAGTTCGCGTGCGCGCTTCGCGTTCACCGCGTTGAGCCGCGCGACGCCGAGATCCGCCGCCGCAACCTCTGCATCCTTGCGCGGGACCACTCCGGCGTCTGCGAGGCGCTGCGTGCGCTCCTGAGCCTTCTCCGCGGCCGCGAGCGACGCGTCGGCGCCCTTCGCCGCCGCGTCGAACGCCGGCTGCTCGAACTCCACCAGCGGTTCGCCGGCCTTCACGTGCGCTCCGAAGGAGACGTACACCTTCGATACGCGGGTGGGTGACGGCGCCGCGAGCGACGCGATGTGGCCCGCGCGCGGCGCGACCGTGCCGACCGCATCCACCGTCTCGGTGAAGTGCTGCGTGGCGACGGTCGCGACCTGCGCGCTCACCACCGCCTGCGTTTTTTCCGCGCTGTCGCCGGCCTTCTTCGCGCACGCGCCAGCCGAAAGAGTGAGCGCGGCGAGGAGGAGTTGTCGTTTCATTGGTCGTTTCGATGCACGGTGAGCGTGAGCAGTCGGACGAGGCCGGCCGCGTTTCGGGCGGCGGCGACGTCGTCCACGTATTGCGAGAGCGCCTCGCGAGCGATGCGCTGCGCCTCGAGCACGTTGGGAAGCGCCGATGCCCCTTCGCGATACGCGAGGAGCGAGAGCTGGGCGACGAGATTGGCCGCGGCGACAAGCCGCTCGCTCCGCGCGAGGCGGTCGCGAGCGAGCGCGAGCTCGCGCCGGGCCCGCGCTGCCTGTTGCGCACCCTCGAGGCGCGCGACCGCGAGCGCGGCTTCGGCCCGGTCGCGCTGCGACTGCGCAAGCAGGATGGTGCCGCGATTCTGGTTGAAGAGGGGGAGCGGCAGCGCGATGCCGACGGTCGGCAGCGTGCCGGACTCCGCGCCCGTCGGGTCGCGCTGTTCCCAACCGACGGTGAGTGACGGCGCCGCGAACAGCAGCCGCTTCTCGAGCGTCAGTGCCTGATCGGCCTGTTTCAATTCCTCCTCGGCGGCCGCGACGAGCAGTTGAGTCCCGGCGATCATGTCGGTGGGAATGCCGCCGGCCTCGAGCGTGTCCGCCAGCACCAGGCTCAGCGCGTCGGACCCAAGTCCCATTAGTGCCTGCACCGCAAGGACCGCTGCGATGGCGTTGAGCGAATCGCGCGCCGCGGCATTGGCGATCTGCCCGAGACTCACCGAGGCGAGCTGCAGGTCGAGCTCGCTCCCGTCGCCCGCATCGCGGCGCAGGCGCGCCAGCGTCAGCACGCTGTCGGCGTAGCGAGCCGTGCCGCGTGAAAACTCGGCGCGCTTGGCGGCGGCGAGCGCGTTGGTGTACGCCGTGTCCGCCTCGAACGTGACGGCGGCGCGTTCGAAGTCGAAGCGATAGCGCGCGGCGCCAAGGCCCGACGCGGCAGCGCCGACCCGCGCCTTCCGGAGCCACGGATAGTCGAGCGGCACATCCACTGCGAAGTGCTGCTGCGGCACGGACTTCGAATAGCTCAGCCCGAAGATCGGGTTCTCG
>OCZT010003599.1_pt1 | contig 15778 bp, 8 predicted proteins | sample 1539031 | NCBI WGS metagenome assembly OCZT01 (sample SAMEA3539308, study PRJEB22396) | soil metagenome | biome: tundra; feature: field; material: soil | place: USA | collected 2010-05 | depth 0.15 m | reverse complement strand
CATTGGACGCGCGGTACTCGTTTTCGCGGAACATGTGGAACGGACTCCGTTGGGGGGTGGTAGCAAAATGATATCATCTTGCTATCTACGTGTCAAGCGGAGGGTAAGTCGCTGGGGGCAGTGTGTTGGCTCAGACAATTAGAGTTTGTCGGAATCGCGGAATTGCGCGTTCGAGTTTGACGTCCTCCCCAGAATCGGAGTCGCGACGTCACAGCGCGATTCCGGCTGGCTCCGATCTCAGGGAATCGCGCCGTTACCGAACGCAATCACAGCGGCCCCCGGCAGTGCTCCGCGAGAGCCAGCCGCACGCGCCATCCGAACTCCGCGGTCACCGTTATGGCAGGCGCTGCCAACCGTGTCGATCAAACCATGCGACCGCGCGCGACGTACTCCACAGCGCGCCAAAACAAAACGCCGCGAGGCCCAGCGCGAGAACCCCACCGGTAAACGGCCGGACATTGAGGCGCATGAGCAGTGGTGACGCGCAGAGACCTGCCACGAAGATCCAGTAGAAGCGCAGTGCCGTTGCGCGATCCGGCACGCCGAACAGCGTGGCACGGACCCAAACCGGCACGGGTTCCTGCGCAGTTGCGTGCTCCCGGAGCGCGCCTTCCATCGCAGCAGGACTGATCCCGGCCTCGAGTGCTATTTCGGAGAGCTGAATGACGGAAAGCGCTCCAGCAGGCTCAGCGTCCAGCTCCGCCGCGCGCGCCAAGAGCCGCTGGGCGATGTCCGGTGTGATCGCTCGCTCGCCGTACAGTTGATCCTCCGATCCCCGAGGCGGCTACGCGTCGAGCACATCGCGCACCCGTTGCGCGAGGTCGCCCGGCGTGAACGGCTTCTGTAGAAAGGCTACGCCCGGTTCGAGCACGCCGTGGTGGGCGATCATCTCGTCCGTGTAGCCTGACACATAGAGAACGCGCATCGCGGGGCGTGCGGCATTCAGTCGGTCGGCCAACTCCCGGCCGCTCATGCCCGGCATGATGACGTCCGTCAGCATGAGGTGTATCGAGCCCTCGTGCCCGGCGGCCAGCGTCAGGGCGTGCTCGCCATTCTCCGCGACGAGAACCGAGTACCCTCGGGCCGTCAGAATCGTTCGGCTGAGGTTGCGAATCTGTTCATCATCCTCGGCGACCAGCACCGTCTCCGTGCCTCGCTGTGTCGCGTGCGGGCCGGACGCCGATTCCTTGACGACCGCAGCGCGCTCCACCACGGGCCAGTAGAGTCTGAAGGTGGTGCCCGCACCCGCTTCGCTCTCCACGCGGATGAATCCGCCGCTCTGTTGCACGATCCCGTACACCGTGGCCAGCCCGAGTCCGGTGCCTTTCCCGACTCCTTTGGTCGTGAAGAACGGTTCGAACAGATGCGCCTGCGTCTCGGCGTCCATGCCCACGCCGGTATCGCCGACGGCCACCATCACATATCGCGCCGCACGGGGAACTTCACCGGGGTGCACCGGTTCATCGCGCATATCGGCATTCGCCGTCTCGATCGTGAGAGTGCCGCCATTGGGCATCGCATCCCGCGCGTTCACGACGAGATTCATGATCACCTGCTCGACCTGTCCCGGATCGGCCAGCACCGTGCCGAGCGCGGGGACGAGTACCGTGCGGAGTTCAATGTCTTCCCCGATGAGGCGGCGCAGGAGCTTCTCCGTGTCGGCGATGAGCGCGTTCATGTCGAGCACGCGCGGCGCGAGCACCTGTTTCCGGCTGAACGCGAGGAGTTGCCGAGTGAGCCCCGCGGCGCGTTCACCGGCCGAACCGATCTCCGTCAGCATCTCGCGTTCTTCTCCATCCTGTCCACGTCTCTCGAGCAGGATGGCAGTCCAGGAAAGGATCACCGTGAGCAGGTTGTTGAAGTCGTGGGCGACGCCTCCCGCGAGCCGCCCCACTGCCTCCATCTTCTGTGCCTGGACGAACTGCTCCTGCACCTGCCGGATCTCGGTGATGTCGCTGGCGACGCCGACCATCCGGTAGACGCGTCCCGTGTCATCCCGAACCGGGAAGCTCCGACCGAGCACCCAGCGCAACGAACCGTCGGGATGAATCACGCGAAAAGTGAGGACGGAGGACTCACCGCGCGCGACGGCCGCCTGGCTCGCACTCATCGCTGCCTGATCGTCGGGATGGATGCTGTTGAACCAGATGAAGGGATCGCGTGCGTCCTCGATGGGACGCCCCCAGATCGTTGCCCAGGTCGGACTGATGTAGAGCGCTGTCATACTCACGAGGTCAATGACGTAGAACGCTTCCTGGATGTGCTCGGCCATCTGGCGAAAACGTTCTTCGTTTTCCCTGAGCGTCACCTCAGTGTGTCGTCGCTGCGTCACGTCGTTGATCAGCACGAGACGGGCACCATGGCCGTCGAACTCGATCGCGCTGGAAAGAACCTCGACCTCCATCACGGAGCCGTCCTTGCGGCAATGACGCCACAGCTGCCCCTCGATCCGTTCCGGTCTGCGCAGGTGACTCACGCGCTCGAGCAGCGCCGGCACGTCCTCAGCGGGGCGGATGTCCTTGATCGTCAAGGACCGGAACTCCTCGCGGGAATACCCATACTTCTCGACTGCGGCCTGGTTCACGGCCAGAAAGCGCAACGTCTCGAGGTCATAGACCATCGTTGGTTGCGGATTGGCCTCGAACAGCTCGCGATAGCGGTCCTCGCTGGAGTGCAGATGCAACTCTGCGGCCCGCCGCTCTCGAAGCACCGCGGCGGGAATCAAGGATGTGAGGCTTGCTACGGTCAGATAGACGTACACCTGCACGGCGACCTCGAGACCGGACGTACCCGCGGAGGCGAACGGACCCACGCCGAGCGCCGCATTCCACAGCGCCACGGCGGCGAGAACCAGCGATGCCGTCGCGGCGCCTGATGGGCCAAAGCGCAATGCGGCCCAGATGAGCAGGGGAAAGATCGCGTATGGTCCCGGCTGGACCGGCCAGGCGTGTTGTGGACCAAGCGCAATCACCGCCGTAAAAACGAGAAGGGCGATGAGCACGACGGCCTCGAGCACGGCAGGCCACTTCATCGACTTCAGCCGTATGGCGACGCCGGCCCACCCGAGCAGTACCGGCGCGACGATCAACATGCCGAGTCCGTCTCCAACCCACCACTCGGTCCATGCCTGACCCAGCGGACCGACGACACCGTGGTTGTCCACCAACGCGCCGAGGATTGCGGTCACGGCGTTCGACACGAGCACCGCGCCACCCATGAACACCAATACAGCCCGCAGACTCGAGAGCCGGACCCGCGGGCCCAAACGCCACGTCACCACCCAGGCCGCAAGCAGGCTCTCGGTGCTGTTGGCGACGGCGGCCGCGAGGGCGAACGCCGGGGTAGCTCCTGAGAGCAGGTCGGACGCGGTGCCGCCGACAAAAGCCCCGACCAGCAACGCCGCCCAATGCCGGCGCTCGCTTAGAAGGAGCAACCCGAGGATGACGCCGCTGGGGGGCCAAAGCGTGACTATGCCCTGCGGAATCGCGAAGGCGTACCCCAACCGGGCGCTCGCGAAATACGCCAGCGCCGCCAGTACGGCACGGACAAGGGTCTGCATTCAAATCAATCTACGGCTCGCGGGCCGATCCGGCGCCAACAACAGCGTGTCAACCTGCCAACGGAGCGAAGTGTTCTCGTCGTCAGACTATAATTGTCCGAGATTGAGCGCGGCTGAACGTTCCCGGCTCGAACCACGAGGCTCTGATGACCGCCCGCAGCGCGTTGCGCACATTGGTCGCGTTCCTGTTCATACCCGCGTTGCTCTCCGCGCAGACCGGATGGGTCACGACATCCGATTCGGCGCGACTGTACTATCGCATCATCGGCCACGGCGCCGATACGATCATCGCGATTCACGGCGGCCCCGGTCTCGATCACGAATCGATCTTCGGCGACTTCGCCGTCCTCGGCGAACATCATACGGTGATCTTCTACGACCAGCGCGGAGGCGGAAAGTCGACGCTCCCCGCCGACACGTCGACGCTCGTGGCCAAGCGGCAAGTGCAGGATCTCGACGAGCTCCGGAAACACTTCGGGCTCGCGCGCGTCACGCTCGTGGCGCACTCGTACGGCCCGCTGCTCGCCGCGTCCTACGCGATTGCGCACCCCGGCAACGTCAAGCGAATGGTGTTCTTCGGACCCGTGCCTCCGCGGCGCGGCGACTTCTGGCAGCGCTATGCGAAGAATCTCAATGCGCGGCTCGACAGCACGCAGCGCGCGCAAATGACGAAGGCCTCGCGAGTGATGACGAGCCCGACGGGCGACACGCGGCAGGGGTGCCGCGACTACTGGGCGATCGCGACGCGTCCCCGTCTCGCCGAGCCCGACCGGACGATGCCGCTGATCAAGTCCGACCTGTGCGCGACCGATCCGGCCGGCATCCGCTACGGAAACACGACGAGCAATCGCGTCATCATGAACTCTTACGGCGACTGGGACCTTCGCGCGCAGCTCCGCACGCTTCGAGTCCCGACGCTCGTCGTGCATGGGGAAGAAGAGACCATCCCGATGGACCTCGTCGAAGAGTGGGTCACGTCGCTGCCGCAGGCTCGCCTGTTCAAGGTTCCGCGCGCCGCCCACTTCACGTACGCCGAGCGGCCGGAACTGGTCTGGCCGGAGGTCGAGGCGTTCCTGGGCGGGAGGGGAAAACTCTGATTGTCTGGAAAGGCTGGATTGAACTGCCTGACCGTCGGCCAAACGCAGAACGGAGGGCCGGGCAGCACGTGAGCGTTACGCTAGACCGTGATCGTCACCGTCCCTTTCGTGGCATCGTAGGTCGAAGCCAGTACTTGCAGGTTGGACGTTCGCTGTCCACCAGTCCACGTGCCTGCCGACGAAAAGCGCGCGCCGTGCCGCGGGCAGATGAATCCGCCGGACTGAATCGAGATCGTCGCGCCCTGGTGCGGACAGATCATCGAGAGCGCGACGTACGTCGCCTGGCCGGTGCGCACCAGCGCCACCGGCCTCGACGTGTTGCCATCGACGCGCGCGATCCCGCCGACGGTCGCGAGGGCCGGCACGCTGGCGAGCGTGACGAGAAGTCCCGATCCATTTCCCACGGGAGTCGCCGGCGGCGGTGGCGCCGGCGGCGCGCCGACGGCGAGCGTGCCCGCCGACGCATTGTAGGTGACGGGGAACGACGTCAGGTTTGCCGTCGCCTGGCCGCCCGCCCACGTGCCGTCGGCCGCGAATCGCGCGCCGTGGTTCGGGCAGACGAAACCGCTGCCCGTAACGTTCACGGTCGTGCCTTGGTGCGGACAGACGAGCGACAGCAATACGAACGTCGCCGCACCGGTTCGCACGAGGACCGCCGGCACGCCCGTCGGATCGACGATCGTCGCGATGCCGCCGATGTTCGCCAGGGCGGGATAATCGGAAACGCGATAACTCAGCCCGCCCGAGGGAACGACGGTCGTCGGCGGCGACACCGGATCCCACGTGCCGGTGCCGCACGCCTCGACCAGCAGTGCGGTCACCGCGGCGATCGTCGACTGGGAAAGGAAGGTTCGTCGGTCGATCCCGCAGCCGGCGCAGGGCGCCTCGCTTGCGCGGCGCATCAATCCTTTCGGAATGGCGGAAGCATGATCACGTACGACAGCAGTGCCAGTCCGCTCGATGCGAGAGCGGCTGCGCGATGCTGGTTGCGCGCCGCCCCCGACTGCTTGACGGAGTGCGACAGCTGGCCGACGTACGCGAAACCGGCGTCGGACGCGAGCATCAGGATCGAGTGCGTCATCCGCCACGCGCGACCTTTCGGATCCTCGCGCCCTTCCCAGAGATTCCACACGCCGGTCACGGTGTTCGTCGCAAAGAGCGCCAGAACGCCCGTCGCCAGTACGGGATGTGCGACCTTTACCCAGCTAGGCGAGCTGGTGCCCTGCGTGATCAGCGTCTGGCCCGTGAAGTATTGGCCCAGAAAGAGCGGCACCGTCGCCCAGCTAGCCGCTTTGTGGATCTGGAGTCGAGTCGTGTACCAGTCGCTGTACTCGATGGCCTTCGCGCGCCGGCGGCGCGGCGTCGTATCGGCGGGTTCAGCCGGTCCGCTTGTCGAGGGAGTCGCGGACACCGCGAGGGAATCCGCTGTCACTTCCGTCGCCACGACCTGCGGGCGTGGCTGCAATAACGGCACCGTGTCGCACGCACCGAATGTGAAGGCCAACACGAAGGAGAGCATATCGAAGTGGCTGTGAAATAAGTCGTTCCTCGCGACTACTGTAAACCAAAGACACCAAAAAGTTACCGCACCCCATTTCTGTTCGCGCTCTCCGTTCCAGGGAAGGCTTGACAGTGCGCGCAATGTCAAGCCGATTCCACCGATGGCCACGCTTCGCCTCGGCACCTGCGGCTGGAACTACGACGCCTGGGTCGGGCCGTTTTACCCAATCCGCACGCGCCCGGCAGATTTCCTGAGGACGTACGCGCGGGCGTTCGACACCGTCGAGGTGGACTCCACCTTCTACGCGATTCCGCCGGCGAAGACGGTGCGCGGCTGGGCGTCGCGCGTGGGCGACGGATTCGAGTTCGCGCTGAAGCTCCCGCAGGAGATCACGCACGAACTGCGGCTGCGATCGTCCGAGGAGCTGTGCAAACGGTTCTTCGACGTGTCGCGCGAGCTCGGCAAGAAACTCGGACCGATCCTCATCCAGCTCGGCCCCGATTTCGGCCCGTCGGAACTGCCGGCGCTGGCCTCGTTCCTTCCCGCGCTTCCAGCGGACCTGAGATTTGCCATCGAGTTCCGGCAGAAGGGCTGGATCCACGAGGGCCTGCTCGCGCTGCTGGCGGAGCATCACGTGGCGCTCGCGCTCGTGGATGCGCGCTGGATTCCGCGGCGCACCATGACGATGCTTGCCGAGCGTCCGACGGCCGACTTCGCCTACATCAGATGGATGGGGCCGGACCGCGACCTCGTGGACTACTCACGCATCCAGGTGGACCGGCGGAAGGAGCTCGAGGCGTGGACGAAGGCGATCGCGATCCTCGCGCCGAAGGTGCGCGTGTCGTACGGGTACGTGAACAATCATTTCGCGGGGCACAGTCCGGCGACGGTGCGGATGCTGCAGGAGATGATGGGGATGCCGGTGGTGGATCCGTCGAGGCTTGGAGTACAGCTCACGCTTTTCTGAAACGAAAGGGGCGCTCCGGTTGTCGGAGCGCCCCTCTTCGCGTTTCAGGGCGAACGGAGCGACGCTACGGAGTGACTGTGACGCGCGTCACATGAAGGTCAACCGCGGAGGTCAGGCGTCCAGCGCTAGGGCTGTTTGCGCTGAGGCTGGGGCCTCGGTGCGGGCGGGGAGGCCGGCAGCGCCGGATACATCGCGGCCACGCCGCCGTTGTTCGCGCAACGGCCGGTGGATCCGGCGCCCGTGAGATAAGTGCCGTCCTTACATCGCATTGTCGCGCCGATCGGGGGTGCTTCGGTCGCCGGGATCAGGTTCCTCGAGACCGTGCTCGCGGTGGCAACCGGCGCCCTGCGCGGCGGCGAGGCGACGCGCGCCGCGGGTGCGGGCACTGCCCGTGCGGCGAGTCGGGTGGTGTCCGGACGAACCGATGCGAGGGGCGCGCCGCCCGTCGGCGCTGCCTTGAGCGAGATCGGCGGCGTGGGAGTGCGCTGCGATGCCGGAATGAGCGGTGCGGGCCTCGGCGGCGGTGGTGCGACCAGTGGCGCCTGGAGCTTCACCACCGGCGTGCCGGCCGGCGCGCTCGGAGTCGTTGGCGTGACCGACTGCGCCATCGCCGTCTGTGCGGCGCCGACGAACAACGCAACGACGAGAATCTTCATCGGCGTCATGGTATCACCGTCATCGTGTTCACGTAGGTTGTGTAATTCGTCGCAGTGATCGTCGCGCTTCCGGTTCCGCTCGAGACGGCCTTGAGGTAGAACTGCACGTACTGCCCGTCTGCCGGGATCGTGGCGCTCGTGATAACGGTACTTGATACACCGCCCGAGACGAATTGGATGTTCGCGTTAGGCGCGAGCGTGAACGTCGTCGCGGCCAGCACGTTGCGCCCGCTCGTGTTCGGGTCGCGGGCGTAGAGAGTGACCTGCACCGAGTCGCCTACGTGCATCGACGATCCCGGCCAGCCCTGGAGCGGGTCGATCCTGCCGTTGCCGACGGTCGTGTATGCGGTCGCCGGATTGTGCGCGGGCGACGTTGCGGATGCGACGAGCGTGTCGATGCCCGCCACCGCGCCGATGACGCGGAAGTACGCGTAAGAGGAACCGGACCCGATGATCACGCTCGCCGGCACGGTCGTGCGTGCGGTGCCGGGATGAGTGAGCGTGACCGTCAGTGCATTCGGCTGGTAGTCCGGCGTCGAGACGTAGAAGTAGTTGTCCGAGTACTGGCCGATGCCGAGCGTGTTGAAGTTGTTCAGGCTCAGCGACGGAGTGTTCACCGTGAGGTTCGCCGAGCCGGTCGTGTACTTGTAGTACACCGCGCGCACATCGCTCGCGGTGAGCTGCGAGGTGCCCGCGAGGCCCGGGATCCACTTGGCGGCGCTGCTGTAGTAGGTGCCCGCGACGATCGTCACTGTCGCCGAGTCGGTGGTTGCGACGCCCAGTGCCGACGACGCGAGCGTGACGGTCACGTTCTCATTCGTGTTGTGCGTGCTGCCGTTCGCGTCCTCGGCGTACACCACGATTCCCTGCGCCTGCGACGTCGTATTTACCGTCGTGCCCGTGCTGATCGCGAACTTCGGCGCCGTGACCTGCAGGGTGGCCGAGGTGGCGTTGTAACCGGTCGCGGTGGCCTGGATCTGGATCGTGCCGATCGTGTCCTGCGCGCTGACCTGGAAGTACGCGTAGTAGCTGCCGGCCGGGACGGTCACCGTGGACACGGTCGTGGTCGCCACGCGCGTGCTCGTGCTGGTCAGCGTCACCACCAGCGGCGTCACGACGTTGTTCGGCGTGGTGACGTAGATCCCGCTGACTCCCGTGTTCTGGCGCATGCCGAGCATGAAGCTGCCCGTGCTGAGCGACAGCGACGGACCGGTGACGGTCATCGAATTCGTCGTCGTGGGCAGATAGCCGGTGCCCGCCGAGTCGGTGTACGTGATGCTTGCTGAGCCCGGGCCGATGACGTTGACGGTCGCGGTGGTGTAGTACTGGCCGGCCGGGATCGTGAAGTAGGCCGCCGCCGGCTTGAGGACCGTCGTGTCGCTCGAGACCGCGTGCACTACGAGGTTGCTCCCCGTGTAGTGCGCGGACCCGAGGCTGTCTTCCGCGTACACGTTGAGGTTGATCGGCGGGTTCGTCGTCGTCACCGAGCCCGGGAGGCTGCTGTTGCCGAGCCTCGGAGTCGTCACGCGCACGTACGCCGTCGTCGGGAGGTAGCCCGGTGCAGATACGGTGATCGTATCGACTCCCTTCGCCAGCGCGAAGATGGAGAAGTACTGGTAGTACGTACCCGCGGCAATGATCTGCGTGTTCGAAGAGAGCGAGTCGACCGACGGATGATTGTGGGTGAGCGTGACCGTCAGCGGCGTCGCGCGGGTGTCAGGCGTGGAGACGTAGAACGAGTTCCCCGGCTGCTGCTGGGAGCTGCCGATCGTGAACGTGCCTAAGCTCACGTACAGCTGCGGCATCTGCACCGTGTACGTCGCCGTATCCGGAAGGTGGCCGGGCGCGGATACGATCAGTTTTGCCGTGCCGACGCCGGTCGCCGTCACGTGCATGTTGCTCGCATAGGCGGACGCCGCCGGAACGGTGGCGGTCGCGCTGTCGACCTTGAACACCGTCGTGTCGGTCGACGTGAGCGTCACGGTGAGCGGCGTCGTGCGGACGTGAGCGTTGAGCGTCGAGTCGGCCGTGTAGACGTTGAATCCGCTCGGGCCCGAGAAGTTGTTCAGCGTACCGCCGCCGGACAGCCTCACCTTCGGCGTCGTGACAGTGTAGTACGACGTGTCGCCCTGATAACCGATCGCGCTCGCGATGATCGGCACGTTCGGGCTGATGGCCTTGCCGCGCACGCTGAAGTACGCGTAGTACGAGCCCGCGAGAATCGTGACCGACGCCGGAATGCCGACGATGGTCGTGTCCGCCGCGAGGTTCACCACGAGCGGTGAGACGACGTTGTTCGGCACGGAGATGTAGGCGTTGTCATCCTCCTGGCCGAGCCCCAGGCGGTTGCTGTTCCAGCTGAACTCGAGTTTCGGACCGGCGACAGTGTAGAGCGTGGAGTCGCTCGTGTGTCCTCCGGCCGTAACCTTGATGTACGCCGTGCCGCCGGCGCCGCCAGGAATCACGTGTCCCGCGTTCCAGTAGTACACTCCCGGCGGAATCGTGCCGACGGTGTCGATCACCTTCATGACCGTCGTGTCGCTCGAACTGACGTGCACCACGAGAGAGCTCGTCCGGTTGTGGGTGCTCCACACGGAATCTTCGGAGTAGATGTACAAGGGCTGCTGCGGCGAAGTGGTCTGCAGGTTGTTGCCGCAGCAGATCCCGACGTGCGGAGTCGTGACCTGCACGGTCACCGTGTTGACAGCCGTCCATCCGGGCGACGACATGGAGATGGTCGCGGTGCCCGTGCCCTTCGCCGTGATCGTGTTGTAGAAGTAGTAGGAGCCGCCCGGGATCGATCCGGCCGGCGTCACCGTGGCGACGGTCGTGTCGGAGCTCGTGAACGTGAGCGGAACCGCGTTGACGGTGTACGTCGGCACGTACACGTACACGCTCGGCTCGTATTGGCCCTGCCCAAGGCGGATATTGGCATTATTGAAGGTCAGGTTCGGTGCGTACGTCGTGAAGCTCGACGCCGTGCCGTTCACGCCGATGGCGACCGGCGTGATGTTCGTGCTGCCCGCCGCGACCGCGGTGATCACGATGTTCGCCGCGAGCTGTCCGACCGGGATGAACGCCGGCGACGGCGAGACCGAGGCGACGCCGGCCGTCGTGTAACTGAACGTCACGAAGGTGCCGCCAGCCGGCGACGGATCGGAGAGCAGGACCTGCGTGCTGAGCTGATCGGTGGCGTTGAGCGAGTAGCCGCCGCTCGTGAGGCGCATCGTCGCCTGCACGGCGAGCACCGAGGTCGAAGGCGCGTATACGCCGGCGCTGTCCGTAACGGTAATGGTCGTGTTGCCGGCGTTGTGTCCGTTGAGCGTCGCGTTGATCGACGTCTGCCCGGCGGGCACCACGACCTTCGTGCTGGTCCAGTACGCGAACGTGTCCGCGACGGTGAGGAGCAACGTGGTTGTCGTCGCGCTCGGTCTGCTCAGCAGGATCGGCACCGGCGTGCTCGAGCCGCGCCCGACCGAGACAGTGTCACGGCCGAACGAAAGCGAGGCGGGCACCGAGTTCGCGACGATGACCGGATCCCACGGCGAGACGATCGCCCCGATGTTCGCGCTGATCGAGTCCGTGCCGGTCGCGACGCCTGTGACGACGCCGCTCGAATTCACCGTGGCGATGCTCGTGTACTTCGACGTCCACGTGAACGTGCCGCCGGCGATGAACTGGCCGTTCGAGTCCTTGCCGCGCGCCGTGAGCGACACGCTGCCGGTCGGCTGGATACTCGGTGAGGCGGGCGTGAGCGAGATCGACGCAAGCACCTGCGCCACGTTCAACGTCGCGCTGCCCGTGAAGCCCTGCGCGGTCGCCTGGATCGACGTCGTGCCGTTCGCCGCGCTCAGCGCGTCGGCGCGGTTCGACTGCATCGTGTCGAGCCCCGCCACCGACGGGTTCGACGAAGCCCACGTGAACGTCATGCCGGCCATCAGCGCGTTCAGCGTGTCGTACGCGTACGCCTTATATGCGCGATGCAGGAGGAGCGCCGCCATATTGAAGGTGTCGCTCGACGTCGTCGAGAAACCGGCCGAGTCGCGCGCCACCACGATCCGCTGGATCGCCGTGATGATGTTCACGCTCGAGACGCCGGTGACCGCGCCCGACGTCGCGCGGATCTGCGTGGGGCCGAGCGCGATTCCACTCACCAAGCCGGTGTCGAGCCCCGAGGCGCTCACGGTCGCGAATGAAGGCGAGGTCGATGTCCACACCACGGCGGGCTGCGACACCAGCGGATTGTTGTGGCCGTCCACGGCCTGCGCCGTGAATTTGAAGCTCGCGCCGAGGTAGATGTTCTTGTTTCCCGGCGTGACGTTGATGGTCGCGACGCGCTGCTGCACGACGAAGAGCGCGGAGTCCTTCGTGCCGCCCGCCTCCGTCGCGATGACGTACGTGGAACCATTCGTTACCGCGGTGACGACGCCGGTCGTGGCGTTGACGGTGGCTACGGCCGGATTCCTGCTGAGGAACGTGTAGCTTCCCGCGACGACGTTGTTCAACGCGTTCTTCGCGGTGGCGACGACCGTGAAGACGTCACCGATCGACGTCAGGGTGTCGAGCTTCGTCGCCGGCGTCGTGACCGTGGTTGACGCAACGCCGCCGCTCGCCGCGGTCACGATGACCGTCGCCGTGCCCGAGAGACCACCACTGGTGGCCGTGACGGTGTTGGCAAACGTCCCTATCACCGTGCCCGCGACGAACAAGCCAGAGCTGCTGATCGTCCCGCCCCCCGCCGCGACGGACCACACGGGCGTGAGGGCGACGACGTTGCCGCTCGCGTCCTTGCCGATGGCCGTAAACTGCTGCGTGAGATTGACATTCAGCGAGACCGGGTTCGGCGTCACCGTGATCGTCGCCAGCGGCCCGGCCGCGATGTTGAACGCGGACGACACGCCGCTCGTATAACCCGCCGCGCTCGCCACCACGGTGTATCCCGTGCCGGCCTTGTCGATCGAGAACGCATTGAATGTCGCGACACCAGCCACGGCGCTCACGCTCGTCGTTCCACTCAGCGTTCCGCCGCCCGGATTGGTCCCGATCGCGAGCGACACGGTGCCGATGAACGTGGAGATCGGATTGTTCGACGCGTCTTGCGCCTGGACGACGAAGCCGGGCGTGACCGTCACACCCGCCACCTGAGCCACCGCCGGCGAAGTAGTGCCGGTGAATTGGAGGAGCGTCGAGGTCCCCGTCGCGTTGAACGTCAGCGGCGAACCCCCGAGCCCCCCGCTCGTCGCCGACATCGACTGCGCCCCGATCGTCGCGCCCAGCGTCCACGTGGTCTGCACGAGACCTGTCGCGTTGCTCACGCCGCTCGCAGGCAGGACGCTACCGCCGCCCGTCACAACGGCGAAGTTCACCGTCGTTCCGGCCACGCCGTTGCCGCCCAGGTCCTGCACCCGCACGATGATCGGCTGCGGCAGCGCGGCGCTCACGTTCCCCGACTGGCCGGCGCCCGCGACGACCGCGATGTTCGCGGCTGCGCCCACGGCCACGTCGAACGCATCGCTGGTCGCCGACGCGAGTCCCGTCGCGCTCGCCGAGAGCGTGTAGCCGCTGCCCGGCCGGTTCAGCGTAACCGAACCGAACGTCGCGACACCGGCGATCACATTCGCGCTGGTGGTGCCTCCGAGCGTGGCCGCGCCGGGATTCGACGCGATCGCGAGCGTGACGAGCCCGGTGAAGCCGGTGACGGTGTTGCCGAACTGGTCCGTCGCAGTCACTGCCAGCGTGCCGACCGAGACTCCGGCAGTGCTCGACGAAGGCTGGGACGTGAACACGAGCTTGCCCGCCACTCCCGCCGCGATGTCGAACGAATTCGTCGTAGCGTTCGTGAGCCCGCTGCTCGAGGCGACGAGCGAATAGCTGGTTCCGCTGCGGCTGACCGTCAGGTTCGAGAAGGTCGCGACGCCGCCGACCGCGTTCACCGTCGTCGTGCCGCCGAGCGTGGCGCCCGACGTGCCGCCCGCGAGCGTGAGCGTCACCGCGCCGGTGAACGCGCTCGCCGGGTCGCCCACGGCGGTCTGCGCGACAATAGTCACCGTTGCGAGCGTCGCGCCGGCCGTCGCGTTGGCCGGCTGCGCGGTCACCGTGAGTTTCGTGGGCGCTAGCGATCTCGCCGTCGCGGTGTACGTCACGGGCGATCCCGCGAGCGTTCCGGCGGACGCGGTGACGTCCTGCGTTCCGACCGTGTTGCCGAGCTGCCAGGTGCTCTGCGCGAGTCCCGCGTCGGTTGTAACGGCAGTCGCACTGCCCACGGAACCACCGCCGCTCGTGACGGCGAAGGTCACGGTCACGCCGCCGACTCCAAGCCCGTCGCTCGCGGTGACCAGCGCGACGAGCGGGTTCGCGAGCGTACTGCCCACGATGCCGCTCTGGCCGGAGCCTGACTGCAGTGCGATGGTCGTCGCGCGCGGCAGCACGTTCAGCGTGACCTGGTCGATCGGCCCGGTCAGCAGCTGCGCGACGATGCGCGCGGTCCCGCGCACACTTCCCGCGATCGCAGTGCCCGATGCGGCCGACGGAATGCTCGCGATCGACGGATCGAGCGTGTTCCACACGATCGGCGTGTTCGGTATCGCGACGCCGTTATGATCCACGGCGACCGCGGTGAAGTTGAACGAATTGCCACTGACCACTGTGCCGGATCGCGGCGTGATCTGCACGCCGACGGCACCGGCGCCCGGCCCGGTGTATGAGACCGGTACCGTCACCGGCGGCGGAGGCGGCTGGCCCGGCACGCTCGGGGCGGCGGTCACACCAACAGGGCCGCCCTTGAACACCGTGTCGCCCGCGGCATTGATGTAGGCGAGATTCAGGCTGAGCGGCTCGCCGCTGGACGGCGCACTCGGCAAGAGCTGCACGCTGAGCGAGATCAGGATCGAGTCTGCGCCGGCGGGATAATCGATGACCGTGTCGAGCGCGACGGTGCCGTCGGCGTGGTGCAGCACGACGCGCACGCGATTGAAGTCCACCACACCCGCCGCTGCGCTACCCGCCACCTGGTACGCGGGAGGGAACTCCGTGCGCCACGCGATGCCGCGCGCGTAGCGGACGTTCGCGCCCGGGGACGTGACGTCCCGCCCGCAGCTCAGCAACGCGATTCCAAACGCGAAGCCGAGCAGCGCCAATCGAACCAGCGGCGCGTTACCCCGGGAAGTGGCGGACAGAAGAGCTCTCAATAAGTGGTGGCGTACCCGCAATACTACGGTCAACCGGCGTCCGGTGACAAGGGAACGGGTCGCGTTCCGTTTGTGACGTGGATCACAAGGGGTAGATTGACGGAAGCCGGAAGCCGGAAGCCGGAACCCCATCTAACCTGAACCACGCTCACATCGCACCGTGCGACTTCGACGCTTCCTCGCGCTGGCCATCCCGCTCGCGTGCGCCGTGCTGTTCGTCAGGCTCGGCGTCTGGCAGCTCTCGAGACTGAAGGAAAAGCGCGCGTTCAACGCGACGCTCTCCGCGCGCCTCGCGGCGCCGCCGGCCGACGCGACTATGCTGCCGGCCGACACGGCCCTCGGCCACTACCGGCGCGTGTCGGCTGCCGGCACGCTGCTCTACGACCGTGAGGTGGTGTACGCGGGCAGGTCGCACGAGGGCTCGCCCGGGGTGGATCTTCTCACGCCGATGAAGATCGCCGGACGCGACACCGTCGTGATGGTCAATCGCGGCTGGGCGTATTCGGAGGACGCGGCGTCGCTCGACAACTCGCGCTGGAAGGAGAGGGACTCGGTGCGCGTCGCGGGGTATGCGGAAACGTTCGCCGGAACGGAGCGGGGAACGCCGCCGCGCGCGCAGCGCCGGGTGCACGCGCTCGACCGCGCGGCGGTCCAGGCGCTCGTGGGACTCCCGGTCGCGCCCTACATCGTGACGCAAACCTCGGACAGCGCGCCGCACCGGGATTCCATCCCCGTGCGCCTCACCATCCCGGCGCTCGACGAGGGTCCGCACCAGAGCTACGCGATCCAGTGGTTCAGCTTCGCCCTCGTG
>OCZT010003598.1_pt1 | contig 15779 bp, 10 predicted proteins | sample 1539031 | NCBI WGS metagenome assembly OCZT01 (sample SAMEA3539308, study PRJEB22396) | soil metagenome | biome: tundra; feature: field; material: soil | place: USA | collected 2010-05 | depth 0.15 m | reverse complement strand
CGTAAGCCATCGAATCGAGATCGCTTTGCGGCTGCGCCACCGCGACCGGAGCGGTCGTGCGCATGCAGCCCGACAAAGCGAGCGCGGTCATGGCGGCAATGATCGGCAGTCGAAACGCGCGCGCAACCCGCACCGGAGCCATCCCTCATAGCGAGACAGCTCCAGTCTTGCACCGGTTATGGTTAACAAACCGTTTTGCGGGAGGCGGCACGGAACACCGAAGACCTGTTTTCCGCATCATGCGAAGCGATCAGGCGCCGACGCCTGCGCCGATCGGACACGACACCCCGGTGCCGCCAAGTCCGCAATAGCCGGCCGGATTCTTGGCCAGATATTGCTGATGATAGTCCTCGGCGAAATAGAATTCGCCGGCAGGTGCAATCTCCGTGGTGATGGTGCCGAGGCCCTTTGCCGCCAACGCCTTTTGATAGGCCGCTCTCGACGCGTCCACGGCTTTGCGTTGCGCGTCACTGAACGTGTAGATCGCGGAACGATACTGGGTGCCGACGTCATTACCCTGGCGCATGCCCTGCGTCGGGTTGTGACTTTCCCAAAAGATCTTCAGCAGTTGATCGTACGAGATCTTCCGGGGATCGAACACCACCAGCACCACTTCGGTATGACCGGTGCGGCCCGAACAAACCTCCTCGTAAGTGGGGTTCGCGGTATGACCGCCGGCATAGCCCACGGCGGTGGTATAGATGCCCTCGCCGAGTTCCCAGAACTTACGCTCCGCGCCCCAGAAGCAGCCGAGCCCGAACACCGCCTGCTCCAGACCGGCGGGATAGGGCGGCTGCAACTGACGGCCGTTCACGAAATGGCTTGTTGCAGTGGGGATCGGTTGCGCACGGCCCGGCAGCGCCTCGGCTGCGCTCGGCAATGCAGTGGTTTTGCGCATGAACAACATGGGTTACCTCCCGGCGGGAATGCATTCGAACTCGTGACGACAATGTGTGCCTTTAATATACGTCTTTACGCAGATCACGGCAGCCCTGTTACGCCGGACGGTTGAACAAAAGCCCGGCAACGCCGCGTCCCGGTCAGTTCCGCGAATAACCGATCAACGGCTTGCGGGGCCGGAACAGCAGCATCAGCAAAATACCCAGCACGCCCAGTACGGCAAAGACCGGCTGGTCCAGGATCACCTTGACGACACTGGTCCAGAGCCAGGGCGCAGCGCCTTCCACCCAGGCCCGGAATGCCTGCTGGCTGGATTGATGGATGTCGTTCCAGAATTGACCAAACCGGGTGAAACGCAAGGTCTGATCGGCGACCCAGCGCGCCCCGTCATAGACCATGAAGATGAAGCCGCCGGCCAGCAGCAGCAGTCCCACAAGTCGGAAAAAACCGCGGATCATGCGTCACCTTATTTCTGTCGCGCCCGGGCCGCAGTCAGCCATTAACGGGGCCGTACGGGAAATTCAACCTGATCAGCACCTTATCGGCGTCTTCCGACCGGGCTTCCCGGCCCCGGGCAGCCCGGAAGGCGTTGACGCTGCAAAGCGCGCCCTTTATAAGACCCTCAATGGCGGCGGGCGCAATCCCGCCGCCGCTGTTCTTTGAGCGGCGCCGTCTTGTGAGCACATACGCTCCGAGAATGGCATTCTCGCAGAACACCCGAAAAACACACCAGCGTCGATCACGCGTTTGAACGGGCGGCGCGCTCAAGCCCGACCACCCGCGATCGGTCACCGCCGAAGGATATTTGAGAATATGGCCAATACCACTTCCGCCAAAAAGGCGACGCGCAAGATTGCCCGCCGCACCATCATCAACAAGTCGCGCCGCACCCAGATGCGCGGCTCGGTCCGCATTGTCGAAGAGGCGATCAAAAGCGGCGACCGCGATGCGGCGCTGAAGGCGATGACGCGCGCGGAACCGGAACTGATGCAGGCGGCGCAGCGCAACATCATTCACAAGAACAGTGCGAGCCGAAAGGTCTCGCGGCTCGCGCATCAAATCGCCAAGCTGGCGAAATGAACTGATCGAAAGAGATATTCGTCAAAAAGCCCGGCGCTGCCGGGCTTCTTCTTTTCTGTAGTCGTATTGCTCCACAACTTGCGACGTGCAGAATCCTTGCGCTCCCGTATTTTTACTGGTGTAATTCTGCCGTATGCAACGAGGCGGGCTTAGGAAAGCCCGTGATGGCCGCGACGATTTGTTGCCGGTCATGATCGGGCAGGCTTTTGAAATAGCAACCGCAACTTCGCGACGGCGTTGAACAGTCCTGCAGGGTTACCCTCTTCCGACGAGCAAAAAAAAACGCGCTTGCGTAGTCACTTATCAGCATAGCGGCGATCAGTTGTTCGAAAATGGATTTCTGCTCCGCTCAAACATAAACAATTTATGAACTTATTTTGGGCAATCGTGAGAAATGTGACGGCGCTTCGGCATCTCGAATCTCCGCACAGATTCAAAACCTTGCCGCTCTGCACGAAAACCGCTGCCTGATTTGGCGAACGCGAAGTCGATTTTCCGGGCACTCGCGTCGAATCATTTCCGTTGCGGGAAATAGGGCATGATGTATCTCTAACAGCGTTCGCGGCGCCCACGGCTTCTTCAGACCAGCGCGGTTTAGGAAACGGGGCGGACGTGCAAATCGGCGGCGGTGTGCGCGTTGGCGACGCTTTCCAAGCGATGCTCGGGTTGTACCTCATAGCAATATGAGGACGGTGGTTCTGTGTCGAAATTTCTCAAGCGCGGCATTCGTGTCTCGCTCGCTTCGAACAAGAGAGATACGCGCCAGCCAACGACAACCTGAGTGCCGAACGCGGAGCAACGGAACGGGTTGACGATATACGGGCTAAGGTGCGCGGCGTAGCGGCTGAACAGTTTTGATTGTTCGGACGTGGCCGACTGAATTTGAACCAAACGTGGAATGACACTTGTCGTGGGCAATCACGGCGAGAGGGGGAGGTTGCATGCCTTACGGACTCAACGCGGTAGTTAATCAAATGCCATTTTCAAACGATGCCGTATTAGAAGCCGCCTGCGCGCGGCCCCCGACGCGAACTCCGGACAGACCGTCGAGTACGCCCTGACCTCGCGGACGCTTCTCTTTCAGCCCTATTGATTTGCCAACGGCATTTCGCCGAACGGCCGGTCTATGGCTGGAGACGAAGCCTCGCTTGAGGTCACGCCGCGCGGAAACCCCGCACGGCGATTTCGCAGGCAATATGACTCCATCAGAAAAGTCGTCAGACAATGACAGTTCAGACAATGACAACAATCACAAATACGGAACAGGATCGCTGGTCACGCGTGAAGGGTCGGCTGCGCTCGAGCGTGGGAGAAGACGTCTATACAAGCTGGTTCGCGCGAATGGATCTGGAAAGCGTGCAGCAGGAAAGCGTCCACCTTTCGGTTCCGACGCGGTTTCTCAAGAGCTGGATCCAGGCGCATTATGCCGAGCGCGTTCTCACCTGCTGGCAAGCCGAGATGCCGCAGGTGCACCGGATCGACCTCACCGTGCGCACGGCGATGCGATGCGCGGCGCCGGCAAAAGAGGTTGCCACGCCGCTCGATCAACGCCGCGCCGAGCGGTCCGACGGCCGCCCCGCGCCTGAACTGCGCGCCACCGCGATCGCCCCGGTGTCCGCCAGCCATGACGCGCTCGGCGGCTCGCCGCTCGATCCGCGCCTGACATTCGGAAGTTTCGTCATCGGCCGCTCCAACACGCTGGCTCACGCCGCGGCGCGCCAGGTGGCGGAAGGACGGCGCGGCGACAGCGTGATGTTCAATCCGCTGTACATCCACGCCGGCGTCGGACTTGGCAAAACCCATCTGTTGCAAGCGGTGACATGGGCCGGCAATTCCGGCAGCGAACGCAAGGTACTCTATCTCACCGCCGAGAAGTTTATGTACGGCTTCGTCGCGGCGCTCAAAACGCAGACCGCGCTGGCGTTCAAGGAGGCATTGCGCGGCATCGACGTGCTTGTCATCGACGACCTGCAATTCCTGCAGGGCAAATCGACCCAGGCTGAATTCTGCCATACCCTGAATGCGCTGATCGATGCCGGCCGTCAGGTAGTGATCGCGGCGGACCGTCCGCCTTCCGACTTAGAGAGCCTCGACGATCGCGTGCGTTCGCGTCTGGCTGGCGGCCTGGTGGTCGAGATGGGATCGCTCGGCGAAGAATTGCGGCTCGGCATCCTCAAATCGCGCGTCGCAGCGGCGCGCGCGCATCATGCGACCTTCGACGTGCCGGCGCCGGTGCTGGATTATCTCGCCAGAACCATCACCCACAACGGGCGCGACCTTGAGGGCGCCATCAATCGCCTGCTGGCGCACAGCAAACTCAACGCGCAGCCGGTGACACTGGAAATGGCCGAGCGCGAGGTGCGCGACCTGATCCGTCCGCAGGAACCCAAGCGCATCAAAATCGAGGACATTCAGCGGGTGGTGGCCCGGCAATACAATGTCAGCCGCTCCGACCTGCTGTCTTCGCGCCGCACCGCGAATGTGGTTCGCCCGCGTCAGGTCGCGATGTATCTGGCCAAAACGCTGACGCTGCGCTCGCTGCCTGAAATCGGCCGGCGGTTCGGGGGGCGCGACCACACCACGGTCCTGCACGCCGTGCGCAAGATCGAGGCCCTGGTCGCAAAGGATGCGGCACTGTCCGAAGAGGTCGAATCGCTGAAGCGTCAATTGCAGGAGTAAGCTGCTCGTCTACGGCCCTCCCCTGGCGGGGTCGAGACGAGCGAAAGCTCGCTCTTTGGGGTCGGGGGGTTACAAATTCAATGGAATGCCACAGCACCCCCTCCCTGACCCTTCCCCGCAAGGGGGGAGGGAACAAAGACAACGCCGCCTTCTCCAAATTTCCCCTCCCGCAAAACGTGGGGAACGGCACAATGCATCCCTTGCGCTGGCGAGCCATCCGCGCCACCTTGCGGTCCCCCCGCGGGTTTGATCAAATCCGGCTTTGATCGGCCTTTTCGGGTCTCAAATGCCGCGGCGCGCCTTTCGGGCCGCCCGGCTTTTCCATCTTAGGATCAGGCGGGTATTGCAATGAAGGTCACCGTCGAACGCGCGCAACTGCTGAAGTCGCTGGGCCACGTCCATCGCGTGGTCGAGCGCCGCAACACCATTCCGATCCTCGGCAACGTGCTGATCCGCGCCGAAAACGCACGGCTGTCGCTGAAGGCCACCGACCTTGACCTTGAGGTGACGGAGACGCTTGCCGCGGAAACCGCAACCGGTGGTTCGACCACCGTGCCGGCGCATATGTTTTACGACATTGTGCGCAAACTGCCCGACGGCGCGCAGATCGTGCTGGAAGGCGACGGCGACCGCTCGGTACTGGCGATCCGCGCCGGCCGGTCGCGCTTCACGCTGCAGACCCTGCCCGAAAACGATTTTCCAGATCTTGCCGCCGGCGACATGACGCATTCGTTTACGCTGGCCGCCTCCGACATGAAGCGGTTGATCGACCGCACCCAGTTTGCGATCTCGACCGAGGAAACCCGTTACTATCTCAACGGCATCTATCTGCACTCGGCCGGCAGCGCCAAGGCCGCGACCTTGCGCGCGGTCGCAACCGACGGGCATCGGCTGGCGCAGATCGATCTGCCTTTGCCCAAAGGCGCCTCCGGCATGCCCGGCGTGATCGTGCCGCGCAAAACCGTCGGCGAAGTGCAGCGGCTGATCGAGGACAACGAGGCCGAGGTCCTGATCGAACTGTCGCAGGGCAAGATCCGCTTCACCATCGGCAATGTGGTGCTGACCTCAAAGCTGATCGACGGCACGTTTCCGGATTACGGCCGCGTAATCCCGCAAAACAACGACAAGGAGCTCATTGTCGACAAGAAGGATTTCGAGGCCGCGGTCGACCGCGTCTCGACGATCTCGAGCGAGCGCGGCCGCGCGGTGAAACTGGCGTTATCAGCGGGCAAGCTGGTGTTGTCGGTGACCAACCCGGATTCCGGCAGCGCGACCGAGGAGCTTGAAGTCGAATACGCCTCCGATCCGCTCGATATCGGATTCAACTCGCGCTATCTGCTGGATATCGCGGCCCAGATCGAGGGCGAGGTCGCGGTGCTGCGACTGGCCGATCCGGGCTCGCCGACGCTGGTGCAGGACAGGGATTCCAAAGGCGCGCTCTACGTGCTGATGCCGATGCGGGTGTAACGTGTTCGATACGACCGCTGGTACGCCCGGCGGCGATATGATCGATCAACCAGTCCGTGACGACCCGCTCACGCTCGTCTGCATCGGCGTCGTTGCAGGATGCCTGTCGTCCGTCGCCCATGAAGCGATTGGCCATGGCGGGACCTGTATTGCCGTTGGCGGTCGCATCACGCTGCTCACCTCGGTCTATTTTCGCTGTACCGGCGGTGGACCTATCACCGACGCCGGAGGACCGCTCGGCAATCTTGCCTTGGCCGCGATTTGTTGGATGCTCCTGCAAGGCAAAAGGTCCGCGACACCGCCGCTCTGGCTATTGCTGGTGTTACTGATGGCATTCAACGGTTTCTGGGCGTCCGGTTATTTCGTCTATTCGGGTGTTCTCGATACCGGGGATTGGGCATTCGCTGCGCGGGACTTCTTCACCGCTGGGATGTGGCAATGGAGGCCCATTGCCGTCGTGCTCGGCGTTGCACTCTATGTCGCGACGCTTCGTAGCGTTGTCCTCGCAATGCTGGCCGTGGCAACGGAGGGACCAAATCCGTCTGGACGCATGAAGCGGTTGCTCCGGGTTCCCTATATCGCGGCAGCCATGTCGGCGTGTGTCGCCGCTGCATTTTTCAAGGGAAGTTCCGTGGCGCCGGCCGGCGCCATTAACGCGGTTCGAGAAGCCGCGCAGGAAATCGGGATAGCCTCCATCGGACTTTGGTTTGCTGCCGGTCGATACGTCGCGCCGCCGACGCCGGGTACGATTCTCGCACCGATCGCGCACGACCGGCGGTGGATCGTTTCCGGCTTCATCGCCTTTGCGGCGTCCACGGCTTCCATGGGGCGCGGAATCTAGCGGCATTTGTTCCCGCAGCGCAGGCCGACGCGCACAAAGAGACGCGCACATGAATCGCCCCGTGACATGCTATGAAGCCTGCCTATGACCGCCTCCCGCATTCATCGCCTCACCCTCACGCACTTCCGCAACTATCGCGCGGCGAGCCTTCAGACGCGCGGTGACGTGGTCGTGCTGGTCGGTCCGAACGGCGCCGGCAAGACCAACTGCATCGAGGCGATCTCGTTTCTGTCGCCGGGACGCGGCTTGCGCCGCGCGACACTTGAGGATGTCGCCGACAATCAGGGCGATGGTTCGTGGGCGGTGTCGGCCGAGGTCGAAGGCGCACTCGGGCTGTCAACGCTTGGCACCGGCATCGACGCCCCTGGCGACGACGCGCCTGCCACAAGCCGGCGCTGCCGGATCGACCGCGAGCCGGTGACTTCCGCCGCGGCGTTCGGCGATCATCTGCGCATGGTGTGGCTGACGCCTTCGATGGACGGGCTGTTTCTGGGCGCGGCATCCGAGCGGCGGCGGTTTTTCGACCGGCTGGTGCTGGCGATCGACAGCGAGCATTCCAGCCGGGTGTCGGCGCTGGACCGCAGCCTGCGTTCGCGCAATCGCCTGCTGGAGGTGCGCAATTACGACGACCATTGGTGTGACGCGATCGAACGCGAAACCGCAGAACTCGCCGTCGCGGTGGCGGCGATGCGCGGCCAGACCGTGACAAAGCTCGCCGCGATGCTGCGCGCCCGTGGTGACGCTTCCGCGTTTCCATCCGCCGACATCATGCTCGACGGCTGGATGGAAAACGCGCTGATCACCGAGCCCGCCACCGCGGTGGAGGATCGTTACCGGGAGATCCTGCGCGACAGCCGCGCGCGCGACGCCGCCGCAGGCCGCACCCTCGACGGCCCGCATCTCACCGATCTGCAGGTTATCTACGCGCCGAAGAACATGCCGGCCCGCGACGCCTCCACCGGCGAGCAAAAGGCGCTTTTGATCGGGCTTGTGCTGGCACATGCCAGTCTGGTCGCGGAGATAACCGGCATCACGCCGCTGTTGCTGCTCGACGAGGTGGTGGCGCATCTCGATCCCTCCAGGCGCACGGCGTTGTTCATTGAGCTGGCAAAACTCGGCGCGCAGGTCTGGATGACCGGCGCTGACCCCGCGGCCTTCGCCGACATCGGCGCGTCAGGCGAAATTTTCGACGTCGATTCCGGCCGGATCACCCGCCGCGGCTAGCGCGTAGTCCGCAAAAGTGGGTACCGGTTTTGCTTCGCAATCAAGTCTACGCAGATTGCGTAGACTTATCTGCGGTGGAATACGCGCAAATAAGGCGCCGGGCAGTTTGGTTTGAACCGAAACCTCACCCAGCGCGACTAGATTTCTGAAGCAACGCCATCGACCTCGCCGTCATCGCCGCCGCGCGACCAGAATCGGGCGTCGGCAAATACCGGAGATCACGAATGTTTGGAACGTCGCGCGGGACGCTGGTCCCGGCAAGGAAACTCCTGTTGGCTTTCAGCGTCGCGCTGTCCGCGGCAATGCCCGTGGCGGCCCGGGCCGATAGCGGGATGGTCGACGTCCGCACGTTGCCGCGCCTCGAAGGTGCGGTGCCGGTCCAAAAGGAACACGAGAGCTACCCCGAATTGAGTCTCACCTACAAGGTTCCCGGCACCCTCGCGGACATGATCGCCGCCGTCCGCAAACTGCTCGCTGCCAACGGCTGGACGGAATATGCCATTCCGTTCGAGGATTCCCCGAGAAATGGCGCGTTCAAGAACGGCGCTTACGGGCTGCGGCTGTTTTACATGACGGACGGCAACAGAACCGACCGCTCCGCGGTAGACTACGGCTCCGATCGGCTATACGTGAATCTGCCGTTTCCCGAAGGCGCAACCGACATCGTCTACGACTCAAGGAGGCCATATCTGGGCTGCGTCACCGCGGCAACAGTCGAGGCAAGCCTGGATTTCTTTCAGAAGCAGCTCGTCGGATTGGGTTGGTCATCCTTGTCAGCCGCGGACGTCACCGCACATTGGCCGAACGCCAACATCAATGACAAGGTCGAGAATGGCCTGCGGGCCTATTACAGTCTCGACAGCAGCGACGGCGGCCCCAAACAACCGCCGATCATGCTGTCGCTGCAGCGCCGCGCCGACGGCAGGACCAGTGTCGAGATCAAGGTCGCATCCTTTGCGCTGCCGCAGAATCTCGAGCTCGCCAGCGAGGAGATCGGCCTGCCCGTACCAAAACATACCCCGGGCTTCGGAAGCACCGGCAGTGCGGATTCGGTCCGTCGCAAGCTTGAGGGCACAACCATTGCCGAAATACCGGCGGTGCTCGCGTTCTATCGCCGTGAACTCGCGGCGCGGAACTGGAAGGAAGAGGCCAATGGCGCCGTCATCACTGACAACGACGTCACGCTTAACTTCTCTTCCACCGATCAAAACGCCACGCTCAAGGTCGGCCACAAATACGATCTGACGACCGTCAGCCTCGTCACGCAGCTGAAAGAAGCCGCGCTGGCGGCACGCGCCAAGGCAAAGAAGGATGCCGACGACAAATTCATGAGCGATGCCGAGACGATGGCAAAATCGATGATGGCCGCCGACGAGGTGAGAAGAGCCGCGCAGGCCGCCAACCTTTCGGATGCGCCCTTGCACGCGCTCGCCGACCAGACGACGCCGGTGCCGTTGCCGGAGAACGCCGAGAATGTTCAGTTCAACGGCCCCGACGGCAAGCTCGAATTCGACTCCGCTTCAAGCGTGAAGGCGCTGGCGGCGTTCTACCGCGGGATCTTGAAACCGCTGGGCTGGAAGGAGCAGCCTTCGGTCATCAACAAATCCAGCATGGTGGTGATGGAATTTTCCAAGGGCGGAAGAGAGCTGTCGTTCACCGCGATGCAGATGGGCCCAAAGGTGAATGTGAGCGCCGACGGATCGGGCCTGGTGATGGCAAATGCCAGGCCGAGTGCGGCAAGCGCGCAAGCCTCGGCAGGCGCAAAAACCCCTGCCGGCGCCCAAGCCGCGGCGCCTGCTGCCAAAGCCGTGGTGCAGGATCTCGAGGCTGAACCCGACTCCGCCTTGCCGGTGCCGAAGCAGCATAGCATGAGTTCTCTCGGGACCGGAAAACTCCCCGGCACCGAAACCGCGATCCGCCGCGAGCTCAACGCCAGCGTTCCGGCCGAACTTGGCGCGGTGCTCGCGTTCTATCGCGGCGAACTCGGCAAACGCGGATGGAAGGAATCCGCGGAGCGCGCGGTCGTGAAGCCGGATCAGGTCCAGCTCGCCTTCGCCTCTCCCGACGGGCCGGCCACGCTGAAGCTCGGCCGCAGCGACGGCGAGACCACGGTAAATCTCGCGCAAAAAATCCCGGCCGCGGCGGCGAAGTCGGACATCATGCCGAAGCCAGGCCAAGCCAGGCTGATGCTCGTCAATGTCGGCGACAGCGAAGCTGCCCTCACGATCAACAGGCAGACCATCAAGATCGTACCCGGTGCAGGCGGACCACACACAAAGGGTCCGACGCTCGATTTGCCGCCGGGCAAATACCAGTATTCGCTGAAGGTCGCGGGCCACCCGGTTCAAAACAGTGCAATCGAGGTGGCGGCCGACGACGCCTGGGGCCTGATGGTGGCCCCCGACGGCGCGGTGATGCCGCTGCAGATATATTGATACGACCATGCCGTGCCCGGTGCGAAAGCCCGGGCCGGCGGGATCACTGCGACGCGTTCGGGGACGCGGAGGTTGCCCTGCCAAGCACTTTGTCGATGATAGCCTGAACCAGGAACACCGATCCCTTTTCAGTCAGGTGCACCTGGTCGCTGGCCGAAATATCCCGGGCGGTATCGCCGATACGCGTCAGACAGCCGTCCGCATTGCAAAGGGCGTCCGACGCGGAAATGAATTCTGCGCCTGCAGGTACCAGTTTCGCGCGCATGATCGCATCGTACCAATTGGACGATACCGCCTGACTGGAGCGCTCCGGAATCAGGCGATGATGCAGCATGAAATATCGGAGCACCTCGCCTGGCAGCCCGCGTTTCCACACCGGCACCGGACCCAGCACAACGACGCGCGCGCCGGTTTGCTGCTTCAGCGCGGCGACGGTCTCGGCGACGTTGTCGAGGTATTTCTCCCAGGTTCCATGCAGCAACACGATATCGGGCCTGAGCTGCCGGGCCAGCGCCAACACCTTGTCGTTGATCGCACGGCAGTTCGGCGTGCCCGCGACGTCAGCGTTCAACGCCGGAATGCATGAACTCGAGGTAAACTGCGCGATGCCGAAGTCGCGGCTTTCCTGGGCCTTGCGCAAACCGGGCAGCAGCGCGCCTGCGGTCGAATCCCCCCAGACCAATACCAGGGGTCGGCGATCCCGATCGACGCAGCCGTCGGCAAACGACATTTCATGACTGAGATCGAGCAGGCATTCATGGAATCGCCATTTTGAGGATTGCGTCGGCACCTCGGCCATGTCGCGAATTTCCGGCGGCAGCCGAACGTCGAAGCCGCGCCCCCGTACGATAACGCCGCCTGCCACTGATATCAGCACCATGCCGGTGCAAAGACCGAGTATCTTGAGCGGGTTCGGCCGGCCCAATCGAAACGCGGATTCGACAAATCGATAGGTAAGCCAGGCAAGCGCAAAGCTCAGCCCGACGATGAGTCCGCGCTCCAGCAGCGTCAGCGGTGCGAACTTGATGATCCCGAAAAACACCAGCAGCGGCCAGTGCCACAGATACAGCGGGTAACTGATCAACCCGATCCAGACCAGCGGCGGGCTGGCCAGCAATGCGCGGCAGCTCCATGCCGCGGGCGCCGACAGCAGGAGCGCGGCGCCGGCGACGGGCAACACGGCCCTCCAGCCCGGAAATGCGCTTTTGGTATCGAGGACGCCAGCGGCCACTGCAATCAGCAACAGCCCGACGGAGGCGCGCAGGTTGCTTGCGGCGCTGGCTTGACTGATCTGGCTCCAGCTACAGGCCAGCGCGGCGCCGGCCAGCAATTCCCAGGCCCGTGTGAACGGCAGATAAAAGGTCGCCACCGGGTTCGAGTCGATCAGCGCCACGTTGAGCACAAAGGACGCAATGCCGATGACGGACGCCGCAGCCAGAATGCGGAGACGCAGGCGAGCGACCAGCATCAGGAGCAACGGCCAGAACAAATAGAATTGTTCCTCGATGCCCAGAGACCAAAGGTGCAGCAACGGCTTCTTGCCGGATTCGATGTCGAAATAGCCGGACTGCAGCAGCAGGGCGATATTCGAGAAAAACGCCGCGCTGGCAAAAACGTCGGCGCTCAACTGCGCGTACGCTGCCGGCAGCATCCACAGCCAGCCCAGCACCAGGGTCGCACCGAGCACGACGATCAATGCCGGGAAAATTCGCCTGATCCGCCTGTTATAGAAGGCCAGCAGGCTGAAGCGCTGCTGATCAAGCTCGCGCACGATGATGCCGGTGATCAGAAAGCCGGATATCACGAAGAAAATATCGACGCCGATGAAGCCGCCCGGCATGGCCTCCGGGAAGGCGTGAAAGTTCACCACCAGCATCACGGCGATGGCCCGGAGGCCGTCAATATCCGGCCGATATCGATCTGAAGGCGGGGACAACATCGGCCGATCCATGAGCGCGCCCAACACGCAATAGGTCAGCCGAAATGCACAGGCCTCGCGGGCCACGATTGCCCCGCGAGCGAAGATGCCGAATGGCTGCCGTCCCATCTCTAGCAGTTCTCCGGCGGTCTGCCATTTTCGGCCGGATTCGGCCGCGTCAGCCGATCGCCGCAGTTGAAAAATCCGGACTTTCGGGGCAAAAAATCGGCCCGGGATTGGCGCTTTTGCGAGCGCTCCGAATCGGCTTCCTGGCGCCTTGAAAAACCATGGAAAAATCCCATTTATTCAATAACTTGTTGATAGAGACTTTGCGCTAGGCGCATCGCGCCTTTCATGGCAGAAATAAGCAAATCAGCGCCTGATTTTGCGCCGCTGATTCGGGACATCCTCGAAGGCCTCACATGACAGAACCTGCCCGGCAATCGATCGCCGACACTGAGCTTTCCGTTCCTATCGAATACGGCGCGGAATCGATCCGGGTTTTGAAAGGCCTCGACGCCGTGCGCAAGCGGCCGGGCATGTATATCGGCGACACCGATGACGGCTCCGGCCTGCACCACATGGTCTACGAGGTTGTCGACAACGCCATCGATGAAGCGCTGGCCGGCTACGCCACCGCGGTTGAGGTCGTGCTCAACGCCGACGGCTCGGTCACCGTGCGCGACGACGGCCGCGGCGTTCCCGTCGACATTCACAAGGGTGAAGGCATTTCCGCAGCCGAGGTCATCATGACCCAGCTGCACGCCGGCGGAAAATTCGACCAGAATTCCTACAAGGTGTCGGGCGGCCTGCACGGCGTCGGCGTCTCCGTCGTCAACGCGCTGTCGAGCAAGCTGCAGCTGCGGGTCTGGCGCGACGGCAAGGAGCATTTCATCGAATTCGCCCATGGCGACGCGGTGGCGCCGCTCAAGGTGGTTGGCGATGCCCATGGCAAGCGCGGCACCGAGGTGACGTTCCTCGCCTCCACCGAAACCTTCACCAATGTCGAATACGACTTCGCGACCCTCGAACATCGCTTGCGCGAACTCGCGTTCCTGAATTCCGGCGTCAATATCGTGCTGTCCGACATGCGCCACGCGGTCGAGAAGCGCGAGGAGATGATGTACAAGGGCGGTGTCGAGGAGTTCGTGAAATATCTCGACCGCAACAAGAAGCCGATGGTGCCCGCCCCGATCATGATCAATGCCGAACTGAACGGCCTCGGCGTCGAGGCGGCGCTGTGGTGGAACGACAGCTATCATGAGAATGTGCTGTGCTTCACCAACAACATTCCGCAGCGCGACGGCGGTACCCATCTCGCGGGCTTCCGCGGCGCGCTGACGCGCCAGGTCAATGGCTATGCCGATGCCATCGCCAAGCGCGAAAAGATCGCGCTGACCGGCGACGACTGCCGCGAGGGCCTGACCGCGGTGCTGTCGGTGAAAGTGCCCGATCCGAAATTCTCCTCGCAGACCAAGGACAAGCTGGTGTCCTCGGAAGTGCGTCCGGTGGTCGAGAATGTCCTGAACGAGGCGCTGGCGGCGTGGTTCGAGGAACACCCCGCGGAAGCCAAGATCATTGTCGGCAAGGTGGTGGAGGCCGCCGCCGCCCGCGAAGCCGCGCGAAAAGCGCGCGAGCTGACGCGGCGCAAGGGCGCGCTGGATATCGCCTCGCTGCCCGGCAAGCTCGCCGACTGCCAGGAGCGCGATCCCGCCAAATCCGAACTGTTCATCGTCGAGGGCGATTCCGCCGGCGGCAGCGCCAAGCAGGGCCGCAACCGCGAATTCCAGGCGGTCCTGCCGCTGCGCGGCAAGATCCTGAACGTCGAGCGCGCACGCTTCGACAAGATGCTGGGCTCAGAGCAGATCGGCACCCTGATCACCGCGCTCGGCACCGGCATCGGCCGCGACGACTTCGATCTCTCCAAGCTGCGCTATCACAAGATCATCCTGATGACCGACGCCGACGTGGACGGCGCCCATATCCGCACACTGCTGCTGACGTTCTTCTTCCGTCAGATGCCGGCGCTGATCGAGGGCGGTTATCTCTATATCGCGCAGCCGCCGCTCTACAAGGTGACGCGCGGCAAGTCCGAGCAATATCTGAAAGACGAGCGCGCGCTGGAAGATTACCTGATCGAAATCGGGCTCGATGACTGTTTGTTCAAGCCGGCTACGGGCGAGGACCGCAAAGGCCGCGACCTGCTGTCGCTGGTGGAGGACGCCCGAATCATCCGCGGCACGCTGCACAATCTGCACAGCCGCTACAACCGCAAGGTGATCGAGCAGGCCGCGATCGCCGGCGTGCTGAGCCCGAAAATCACCGGCGATGCCGCCACCGCCAACGCGGCCGCGGACTATATCGCGCGAAGGCTCGACGCGCTGGCCGATGAAGTCGAGCGCGGCTGGATCGGGCGCTTCACCGAAGGCGAAGGTTTCCTGTTCGAACGCACCGTGCGCGGCGTCAAGGACGTCGCCATGATCGACGACGCGCTGCTCGGCTCCGCCGACGCACGCAAGCTCGACGAATATGCCGCAAAGCTGCAGGAAGCCTATTGGCGTCCCGGCCTGCTGCGCCGCAAAGACGTCGAAACCCCGATCCACGGCCCGGTCGGCCTGTTCGAGGCGGTGACCGACGCCGGGCGCAAGGGCGTGGCGCTGCAGCGCTACAAAGGCCTCGGCGAAATGAACCCGAGCCAGCTCTGGGAGACCACGCTCGACACCAACGAGCGCTCGCTGCTGCAGGTGAAGATCAAGGAGGTCGACGAGGCCGACGACATCTTCACCAAGCTGATGGGCGATGTGGTCGAACCGCGCCGCGAATTCATCCAGGACAATTCGCTCAGCGCCAATGTGGATGTGTAATCCGATTTAGAAATGTCGGGTAACGCACAACTTGGACTCTCAGAGCCTTAACCTGGACTCGATTTACCTGAAAGCTGGACTCAAATACCTGCACCTTTTGATTGTGGATCGAGAATTTGAGCCGTAGCGGCCGCGTAAGCGGAATTATATTGCGGTGCCGCTGCTCCGCGTCTGCTTTCTCAAAAAGGAGATCCGGTTAGCGCGAATACCGAGTCCGCTTCGCGCCAGGAGCGGCCGTCCCGACAAGGACGCGATTGACCCAGCGGCTGGGTGGCCGGTGGTGGCGCGTGCGCAGCAGGCGGGCCGGATTTAGGAGTAACGCGCTTTAAGCTTGGCGTCCAACTGCGAACAGCTTTCGGAATAGTGCTTCG
>OCZT010003596.1_pt1 | contig 15787 bp, 18 predicted proteins | sample 1539031 | NCBI WGS metagenome assembly OCZT01 (sample SAMEA3539308, study PRJEB22396) | soil metagenome | biome: tundra; feature: field; material: soil | place: USA | collected 2010-05 | depth 0.15 m | reverse complement strand
CTGGCTGCCGATGCTGCCTGGAACCACCCCCGCCGCGACTGCGGCCGCGGAGCCCATGGAGGATCCGCCCGGGGTACGCGCTGAGTCCCACGGATTCCTCGTCGGACCGGGGTGGAAATAGGCGAGCTCGGCGGTCACCGTCTTGCCGAACATGACCGCGCCTTCGTGCTCGATCGCCACGACAGTTGCGGCCGACCGCCCAGGCACGCGACCCTTGAACACGTCTGAGCCGTGCTCGGTTGGCACGCCGGCCGTGTCGAAGATGTCCTTGACGCCGATCGGCACGCCGGCCAGCAAGCCGTGCTCCAAGCCCTTCGCCAACCTCTCGTCCACGCGCCGGGCATGAGCCAGCGCCAGCTCTGGATCCAGCCACGCAAACGCATGCAGGCGGGGTTCGGAGTCGTGGTATCTCGCCAGGCAGTGCGCCAGCAGGCTCGCTGCAGTCAGACGCCCGGCGCGAATGGCGGAAGCCAGCTCCGCGAGGTCCGCCCTGTCGATTTCCTCTTGCTTCATGAGCCGCCGGCCAGCCTCAATTCGAGCTGAAGGGCTTTGAGCTCCTCGTCGCGGCCGATGAACGGTGGCTGGTGCACAGCGCCAGCAATTCTGCGCCCGAATCAGTACCGGAATCAGTGGTGGGGCCGGATGGCAGGACCACCCTCGCGGGTGGACAATGTGCGCACGGACCGGCATGAATTGACCGGCCGACACCGAGGAGGCGTGGAACATGAGTTTCAAGGTCGAGGGCGATTACTTCGAGTCTTGCAATTGCGACGTCAGCTGCCCCTGCATCTTCCTGGCCCCCGCCACCCAAGACGCGTGCGATGTCGTCTTTGCCTGGCACATCTCCCGGGGCGAGATGGACGGCGTCAAGCTGAACGACCTCAACGTGGTCATGGCGGTGCACTCGCCAAAGACGATGACCGAAGGAGGCTGGAAGGCGGCGCTGTACCTGGACGAGCGAGCTGACGAGAAACAGGGCAAGCTGCTCGGCGCCATCTTCAGCGGTCAGGCCGGAGGTCACCTCGCAAACGTCGCTCCGCTCATCGGCACGGTGACCGGGGTCCGCAGCGCTCCAATCCGGTTTGAGAAGCGCGACAAGCATCGGAGTGTGGTGGTCGGCGACGTGATCAAGATGGCGGTGGAAGAGCTCAAAGGCATGGATGGCGTCAATCCGGCCATCATCAGTAATCCACTCCTCGGGGCTGTGACTCAACCCATCCGGCAGGCGAAGGCTGAGGCGCTCAGCTACCAGGGCGACTGGACCATCGACGCGAGCGGCTCCAACGGGTTCATCACCGAGTTCTCCTACGAAGGATGATCGCCGTCAACCGCGTCAATCTGTGGACCGCCGGAATCCTGCTGGCTCTTGCCGCGGCGGCATGGTACCTGGCGGCCGCGAGCTTTGGGCCGATGGCGATGATGGAGCTGTCGATCCCCATCTACATGGCGACCTGGCTGACGATGATGGTCGCGATGATGTTTCCGGCGGTCGCGCCAGTCGTGGTGACGTTCGCCCGTGTTGCACATGCGCGCCACGAGGCTTCGCTCACTGTCCCGGCGTTCGTCGCCGGCTACCTGGGCGTCTGGACGGCGGCGGGGCTCATCCCTCTGGCCCTGTACCTGTCTTCGCGCGGCATGGTGGCCGGCATGTCGGCCAGCCCGCCGGGCGCAGTTGCGATCGGCGCAGTGCTGTTCGTCGCGGGCATTTATCAATTCACGCCCTGGAAGGCGACCTGCCTGCGCGCCTGCCGTTCAGCGATCGGTTTGGTCATGAACCACGATTTCCGCACTGGCGCCCCGGGCGCGTTCCGAGCCGGCGCCTCCCACGGCGCCTACTGCCTTGGCTGTTGCTGGGCCCTGATGGCGGTGCTCATCGTGGTCGGCCTCATGAGCCTTCCCGTGATGGCCGCTTTGACGGTGCTCTTCGTCGCCGAGAAGAACTGGCGCTACGGGGCCGGTTTGTCCCGGGTCGCCGGCGCGACCGCCGCGGTCGGCGGCCTGGCAGTGGTTGCCTCGGCGCTGATCTGATGACGGGAGGATGGCGTGTTTCCGGTCCTTATGTCGAGGCCTGCAACTGCGAGGCGATCTGCCCGTGCCGCAGCGTGGGCGGGCGGGACGGCAGGCGAGCGACCTACCAGCTGTGTCAGTTCGCGATCGCGTGGACGGTCAGGGAGGGGCACTTCTCGAGCGTCGACCTCTCCGGGTTGGCCGCGGTGATGGCCGGCTACTGGGACGAGGATGAGGTCGGGGCGCCGTGGCGCGTGGTTCTCTTTGTCGACTCCGAAGCCGGGGAAGCCCAGGCAACAGCTTTGGCGGACATCTTCCTGGGTCGGGCGGGCGGCACACCGTCGAACAACTACGCGGGAGCGATCCGTGACGTGCTCGGCATCCGGCATGCCAAGATCGATATCAACCACGCAAGAGGAACCCAGCAGATTCGCGTCGGCGACGCGATCGAGGTCCGGGCCCGCGGACCATTCCCTTCGTCGGAGACGGTGGCCTGTGGCGTTCCCGGCCTGGACCGGCCCGGTGAGGAGCTGGTCCACGACCTGATGCGGGTCGCGGATCCGTTGCTCGAGTTCGAATTTCACGGTCGGTGCGGATTCGCGACCGACTTCGACTACTCAGGAGACTGATCGTTACGCGCCGAGATTGACTATCGTGACCTGCGATGAGCAGGAGTCTCGAGGTGGCCGTCATCGGGGCCGGGATACACGGAGCCAGCGTCGCCTTTCATCTCGCATCGCGCGGGATCGGGTCGACCGTGTTCGAACAGGTGGCTCCCGCCGGCGGGCCGACTGGTCGCTCATCCGCCATCTGTCGCGCCTACTACACGAACCGCTATCTCGCCCGGATCGCGCACTCGAGCCTCGATATCTTCCGCAGCTTCGGCGAGCTGACCGGCGGCAGGGATTGCGGCTACCGCCAGACCGGCATGGTCTATCTACATCCCGAGGCCGACGCCGGAGCGCTCCACGATGCGGCGCAATACATGAATTCGATCGGGACCCGCATCGAGATGCTTGCTCCCGGCGACGCGCTGCGCGAGTTCCCACTCTTCGAGCTCCAGGGGGTCGGGGTGGTGGCCTGGGAACCGGACGCGGGCTACGCAGACCCCGTCGCCACCACGGCCGGCATGCTGGCGCGCGCGTGCGAGCTGGGGGCGAAGCAGCGCCTGTACACGCGCGTGATCGGCCTCGAGCCACGCCCAGGCGGCGGCGCGAAGCTGACGCTCGAAAGCGGCGAGACCGCCGAATGCGAGCGCCTGCTTATAGCGGCCGGTCCCTGGACGAGGGCCCTCGCGGCCCAGATGGGAGCCAACCTGCCCCTGACCGTCGAGCGTCACTACGTCGCCACCATCCGCTGGCCGGACGCGCGTGAGATGCGCTACGGGCACGCCGACGTCGCGGGTGGCTACTACTGCAAGCCCGAGGGCGATGATCTCTACTGCCTCGGACCGTTGACACCCGAGCCCGAAGTCGATCCCGACGCACCGGTGCGAGGCATCGACATCGACGAGTCGGACGCCCTGGCGAGGCTCGCCACGAGCCGGATCCCGCGCCTGCGGGAGGCGGTTTCGACAGGGGGTTGGGCGAGCCTCTACGACGTGAGCCCGGACTGGATGCCGGTGATCGGGGAGATCGCGCCCGGAGTCTTTGTGGACGCGGGCACCAGTGGCCACGGCTTCAAGCTCGGCCCGGCCCTCGGCGCTGACGTGGCCGGGCTGCTGACCGGCGCCGAGGTCGACGCCGGCCTCCGCGAGTTCGCCCCGGAGCGTTTCCGTGCCGGCCGGCCCCTGGCGGCCGGCTACGGGAGCGCAAGGATTCTGGGCTAGGTATCCTCCCAGCGTCGTGGGGAAGGAGCGCGCAGTGCTCGAGGTCCTAACGCGTGGCCGTGAGCGACAGCGCCGGATTGCTAACCTCTCCCGTGCACATGAGACTCCGCCGCCTGCAGAACGTTTCGTCGCCGTTTGCCGATGGCGAGCAGGGTGCCCTCAGAGCGTTCTACGGAGGGTTCCTCGGCTTGGGCGAGATCCCCACGCCTTTCACGCTCGCGCACCACGAGCTCATCTGGTTCTCGGCCGGGGATGGCGCTGAGCTACATTTCTTTCGCGGCCCGGCGGATCCCGCCTCCACACGCCACTTCTGCTTCGACATCGAAGACTTGGAAGAGTCCCGACGGCGCCTTCAGGACGGTGGCCACAAGCCTTACGACGACACCCCGATCCCGAGCCGGCCGCGATTTTTCTGTCGCGACCCCGCCCGCAACCTGGTCGAGTTCACAAGTGTTGAGGGGCCTTGCGCGGGCAAGCAGTCGTAGTGCCGAGCAGGCCGTGGACGGGCACGGCCATGGTCCTCGCCTCCGCAACCGGCTTCGGCTCGCTGGCCATCCTCGCCAAGGTCGGATATGCATCGGGCCTGGGCGCAGAGCAGGCTCTCGCCTTTCGATTTCTTCTCGCGGCCGTGGGCATGGTCGCACTCGCGTTCCTGGTGGGCCAGAACCCTCTGCGCCTCGAACGAACGCGCCTGACCATCCTGCTCGCGATGGGGGTCTTCGGCTATAGCGCCCAGTCCCTGACCTACTTCCTCGCCCTGCGTACGCTCCCCGCCTCGCTCGTCGTTTTGATCGCGTACATCTATCCCAGCCTCGTGGTGGCGGCCGGGTGGCTGTTCCTCCACCGGGCCGTTTCGGCCAAGCATATGGTCGCCCTCGTTGCAAGCTTTGTCGGGCTAGCGATGCTCGTCGGCGGAGCCCACTTTCAGCTCGCATGGGCGCTCGTGCTGGCGGTGGCGTCTCCGGTGATCTACACGGCTTACATCCTGGTGGGCGAGAGGGTGATGGGCTCGGTACCGGCGCTCGCCGCAAGCGCTGTGATCATCACCGGCGCGGCCCTCGCCTTCTGCGTCCTGGCGGCCATCAGCAACCAGCTCGCGCTTCCGCCGACCACCGGTGGATGGGCGGTCGTGGTCGGGCTCGCCGTGTTTCCGACCATGCTCGCAATCTCGTTGTTCCTGGCCGGACTTCCTCGCGTGGGCGCGGCTCGCGCCGCTCTGCTCAGCACGTGGGAGCCGGTCGTCACGGTTGGCCTGGCCGTGGCCCTTCTGGGCGATCGGCTGTCCGTCGTGCAGGTGTCGGGCGGCGTCCTCGTCCTGCTCGCTGTGGTCGTTGTCCAGGGCGCGCAGATGTGGAGGCCCAGGGCCGCCGTCGGGCCGGCCGAAGATTGAGGCAAGATGGGGGCCGATGATTGCCAACCTGATCGGGTCCGAATGGCGGCAGCCTGAGGGCGCCGGGTCTTTGCCCATTTACAACCCCGCCACGGGCGAGGTGATCGGCCAGGTCCCGCTGTCGAGCGCCAGGGAGGTGGACGCCGCCGTCCAGGCGGCGGTCGCCGCGTACAGGACCTGGTCGCGGACGGCGGTGATGGAGCGGGTGCGCTTGATGTTCCGCTACAAGGCGCTGCTCGAGGACCATTTCGAAGACCTCGCCGCGATCATCACCCGCCACCATGGCAAGACCCTGGACGAGTCACGTGGCGAGGTGCGCCGCGGCATCGAGGTGGTCGATTTCGCATGCGGCGCGCCGACGCTGCTCCAGGGACGCACCATGCGTGACGTCTCGGCCGGCGTCGACCAGGACCTGTACCGCTACCCGGTCGGGGTCTGCGCCGGGATCCCACCTTTCAACTTCCCCGTGATGATCCCTCTCTGGATGTTCCCGCTCGCCGTGGCGGCCGGGAACACTTTCGTGCTCAAGCCCTCGGAACGGACGCCGCTTAGCGCCGTTCGCCTTGCGGAGATCTTTCTGGAGGCGGGTTTCCCCGAAGGCGTGCTCAACGTCGTGCACGGAGCGGGGGAGACCGTGGACGCGCTCCTCCACCACCCGGAGGTCCAGGCGATCTCCTTCGTGGGCTCCGCGCTGGTGGCCCGGCACGTCTACCAAACGGCGGCGGCCTCCGGCAAACGGGTCCAGGCCCTTGGCGGAGCCAAGAACCACATAGTGGTGATGCCAGACGCGGATCCTGAGATCACCGTGCCTGCGATCCTGAACTCGGCGTTCGGCAACGCAGGCGAACGCTGCCTGGCGGGGTCGGTTGCGGTCGCTGTCGGGCACGCCGCCGACCGGCTGCTGGAACCGCTGGTGGCAGCGGCCGCAAGGATGGTGGTCGGGCCGGGCGACCAGGCGGGCGTGCAGGTCGGGCCGCTGATCCGCGCCGACCACCGCGACCGCGTCGCCGGCTACATCGACCGCGGCGTGGCGGAGGGAGCCCAACTGCTGGTCGATGGGCGCGGCGAGATATCACGACCTGGGTTCTTCCTCGGCCCGACGATCCTTGATCGTGTCACGGGCGACATGGCCGTCGGCCGCGAGGAGATCTTCGGCCCGGTGCTCTCCCTCGCGAGGGCGGCGTCGCTGGATGAGGCGATCGCCCAGGCCAACCGAATGTCGCTGGGCAACATGGCGACCATCTTCACGCAGTCAGGGCGGGCGGCGAGGGAGTTCAGGGAGCATGTGGAGGCAGGCATGACCGGCATCAACGTGCCGATCGCGCAACCATTCGCCTTCTTTCCCTTCAGCGGCTGGAAGGGCTCCTTCTACGGCGACCTCCACGTGCACGGCACCGACGGGATCGACTTCTTCACTCGCAAGAAAGTAGTCGTCACCCGGTGGTGACGGGGCGGGCCTCTACCTAGACAAAGAGAGGTTGCTGCGCCGATCGCGCGACGAGCGAGGTCATCTCGGAATCTGAGGGCCGCTTCTCGAAGCGGGCCGCAGCGTCCAGCACCAGGGGGAGCAGGTCGACGTCACCGACCGTGTTCAGGAACACGCCTGGCCGGCCGAGCACCCACCAGACGGAAAGGTCGATGTCGGCCTGCGCCTCCAGCGGCTCGTACCAGGTGGTGCGTGTTCGGGTGCGGCCCAGCCAGGGCCTGAGCGCGATCGATTTGATCGTCTGCACGGCCGTCCCGCGCTCCTGGCAGGTGGCGACCAGGGCGTCGAAATTCTCGGCATAGTAGGGCGACTGCATGGTCACGAAGTTGTAGGGGAGCAGCACGGAGTCGAAGTCGAAACGGTCCAGGCTGCGGCGATGGTTGGCTGCGATCTGAGAGCCGTGGCCCGTGACCCCGATCCAGCGCACGAGGCCCTGCTCGCGAGCCTCGACCGCGGCCTCGATCGCACCGCCTGGGCTCAATGCAGTGTCCCACTCGATCGGGTCGGCGAGGTTGTGCAGCTGCCAGAGGTCGACATGGTCGACGCCGAGCCGGTCGAGCGAACGGTGCAGCTCCTCGCGGGCGGCCTTGGCGGTCCGTTCACCGGTTTTGGTCGCCAGGAAAAAGCGGCCCGGTTCGCGCTGCAGCCACGGCTTGACGCGCAGCTCCGCGTCACCATATGAAGCGGCGACGTCGATGTGGTTGATCTCGTACTTCAGAAGAACCTCGAGAGTCCGGTCGGCGACGGTCTGTGTGACCGAGGACAGCGACGCAGCGCCGAAGATCATCCGGGTGCTCTGGTGCTCGGTGCGCCCGAAGTTCTCGAGAGCGATCGTCATCCAGGTGAATTCTAGAGCCCAGGGTTCCAAGCCCGGTGCGCCGGACATCGCGGGTCCCGAAGCAATGCGACTGGCGTGCAGGTCAAAGACGTGGTGCGGGCGGGAGTGACTTTCGTGTCGGCCACCGCGAGCCACGGCAGCTACAGCGCAGGCACCGGGGTCTGGAGCATCGGCTCCCTCGCCAACGGCGCCACCGCGAAACTCCGGGTCACCGTCACGGTGAACACGACGAGCAGGGTCACCAACACCGCAGTTCGGATCGCCGGCACTCCGACCGACTTCGACCCGGCGAACAACTCCGCGACAGCCCATGTCACCGGCAGCACGATCCCCGGACTCCCCAACACCGGCGTGCCGCCGATCGGAAGCTGGTGGCCCGCCCTGCTCGCGCTGGCAATCATCACCGCCCTGGCGGTCGCCACGCCGCGGAGAAAGTCCAGGGCTGAGCCAACGCGCTGATCGGCCGCACCCGCTGTTCAGGCCGGCTCTTGCACCACCGTCGAGCGGCGTCCTGCCGCTCTCAAGCCGGGCACCGCCGCCAGCGCGAACCCAACGCCCACCCCGCCGGCCACAAAGAAGGGCACCCCCAGTCCCAGCGCGAACAGAGAGCCGCCGATCAGTGAGCCGATGGCCATCGACCCGCTCATGGCCGTCCCGGCCACTCCCTGAGCTTCGCCTCGCCTGTCCGGCACCGCCTCCATCAGGAAGGAGTTCATGGCCGGCTCCGTGAAGGCCCACAGGGCCCCCTCCACGACACCGACCCCAATGACGATGGGGATGGCGGTGAGGAATGGATAAACAAGAGCCATCATCGACCCGATTGCGACCGAGCTGAACGCGAGCCAGCGCCGGTCCCATCGGTCCGAGCCCCACCCCGCGAATGGCGTCGCTGCGACCAGTGGCAGCGCGAACAGGGTGAATGACAGCCCGATGACGACGTCGCTGGCGCCGAGCTGGCGCATGTAGAGGCTCCAGACCACGTCGTAGATGCCAATCAACAGTCCGAGCCCGATGGTCATCGTCACCACCGCGCGCAGCGCCACGCCGACACGGGTGGATCGCACGAAGACGCGCGCGATGCTGACATCCGCCCGCGGGCGTCGAACCGACTGGGGGAGCGTGAGCGCAGCCACGAGCGCCGCTCCGGCGAGAGCTGCACCCGTCACCGCGAACACCGTCCACCGTCCGAACACCGCAAGGAGCCCGCCGATCGCCGGCCCGACGATGATCCCCGACTGGCGCGCCCCCGAAACCCATCCATAAGAGCGGCCGAGCTCATCGGCCGGTACGACGTCGGCAACCAGTGCCACCTCGGCCGGCGCCGCCGCCGCGAATCCAAGACCCTGCAGAAAGCGCACGGCCACGAGCCACTCGATCGACAGGGGAAGCAGGAACATCAGCGAGGCCCCCGCGGCCACCAACAAACCCCCCCCCATCATCTCGCGGCGTCCGCCCCGCTCCGCCAGCCAGCCCGCCGGCAATTGGCCTATGGCCTGCGCCGCCAGGGCGGCGCCGACTATGACCCCGACGAGCGAGTAAGATGCGCCCCGCTCGCGCAGGAACAGCGGCAGGATGGGCAACAGCGACCCGATACCGGTGCCCGAGATGAAGACGGCAGCGACGATGCCGTAAAGCGCTCTGCGGGGTTGGGGCGACGGCATGCAGGAAGGTTAAAGAATCGGTCCGGTGGCTTCGGACGATAATGGCGCGATGGCACGCGACCGGGCAGACCTGGTCGTGGTCGGAGCCGGGACGGTGGGCGCACGTCGATGAGAGCAATGCCGGCGCCAATCGATTCGCAGTTGCTCGGGCCGTCGCTGGCCGAGTTCAGGCAGAGCTACACCCTTCCCGGTGAGGCGTACACGTCGCCGGAGCTGTTCGCGTGGGAGATGCGGCACTTCTGCGAGCCGTCATGGGTGTGCCTCGGGCGCACCGAAGGCCTCATGCGCCCCAACAGACGTCGGGCGGTTCGTGTCGGCGCAGAGTCGATCCTGCTGACGCGCGATGGCGCGGGCACGCTGCGCGGGTTCTTCAACATCTGCCGGCACCGGGGTCACGAGCTGCTGCCCTCGGGGACGTCGGCGGAGGGTCCACTCATCCAGTGCCCATACCACGGCTGGACGTACCGGCAGGATGGCTCGCTGAAATCGGCACCGCGACTCGGATTGAGGCCCGGGTTCGAAGGGTCCGAGCATGGTCTGACTCCCGTTCAGGTCGACGAATGGGAGGGCTGGGCATTCGTCAACGTGTCTGGCGACGCAGGTCCGCTCGACGAGCATCTCGGGAACTTGGCCGAGATGATGACTGCCTGGTCGCCACGCGATATGGTCGAGACGGGGCGTATGGACTACGTGGTGGAGGCCAACTGGAAGCTGCTCCACGAGAACTACCAGGAGTGCTACCACTGCCCTGAGATCCACCCGGAGCTGTGCCGGGTGAGCCCGCCGACGAGCGGCCTCAACCTGGAGGCGACCGGCATGTGGATCGGCGGCTGGATGGAACTCCAGGAGGACGCCGTGACGATGTCGTTGACAGGCCAGGGTGGTGCGCCGCAGCTGCCGGGACTGTCCGCCGAGCAGCGTCATCGCGTCTATTACTTCGCCCTGTTCCCCAACCTGCTGATCAGTCCGCACCCCGACTACGTTTTGAGCCACCGCCTCGAACCGCTCTCCCCGACTAGGACACTGGTCGAGTGCCGGACCCTGTTTCCACGGGCGGTGGCCGAGCGCGAAGGGTTTGACGGGTCGTATGCGGGGGACTTCTGGGACGTCACCAACCGCCAGGATTGGGCCGCGTGCGAGTCGGTGCAGCGTTCGGCCGCGTCGAGAGGATTCCGGCCGGGCCCGATCTCCGAGTTGGAGGAGTCCGTTTTCCAGTTCTTCAACATGATCGCGGCCGGATACGTAGACGGCCACATCGGCCATCCGAGAAACCCCACCATCCTGGTCAAGCCCAAGCGATGAAAGCCCTCGGCCACGCTCCCTTCCAGAAGGCCGAGTTGGACGACGTCATCGTCCAGGCACGAGCCGCGCCGAATGGTTACGCCGCCGCGTGGGGCTCTACCGACTGCCGGCTGGCGGGACGGACGACCAGGTGCCGCACAGCGAAGACGAGGCCTACTACGCTATCCGCGGCCGAGCCCAGCTCCGGGTCGGCGTGGAAGACCATCCGGTCCGTCCGGGCACGCTGCTGTTCGTACCGGCGATGGCTGTCCACTTTTTTCACGATATCTCGGAGGAGCTCATCCTGGTGGTCTTCTGGGCACCCCCGGAGGGATCGATCCAGGGTTATCACCCCGCGTAGCTCTGGGAGGTAAGACACTCATCTACAACCCAGCGCCCGCACCGCTGAAGGAGCGCATGTGCGCGCAACCGATCGACGGTCCGTTGTGAATACACCAGACGATGGTGCCGCCCACGGCGCTCAGGGTTTGCGCGCCGCCATCGCGACCAATCTGGGGCGATTCCAGCGTGTGCCGGCCGCACAGCCGCTCATACCGGCGGCGGTCGCCGTCGTGATGCTTCGCGACGCCGGTGGGGAAGCGTGCATCCCAATGTTCATCAGGGCCGCCGGCCTGGCTCGCCATCCGGGCCAATTTGCGCTGCCCGGCGGGAAGTTGAACCCGGGCGAGCGCGCTGAGGTGGCTGCGCTGCGAGAGCTTCGCGAGGAGCTCGGCCTGGCCGTCGCCGATGACGGGATCCTCGGATCGCTGGACGACTTCGACACGCGTTCCGGCTTCACGATCACGCCCGTGGTGTTGTGGAGCGGTGCCCCGGCGGCTGAGCTGCAACCGTCAGACGACGAGGTCGCCGAGGTGTACCTGTTGAGCATGCCGGATCTACGCGCGGCCGTGGCAGGAGCCCGGCCGGGAACGTCACGCTCCTTCTGCCTGGAGCTCCCATGGGGCCCCGTCTACGCCCCCACGGGAGCGATCCTCTACCAGTTCAGTGAGGGCGCTCTCGACGGCCGGCCGAGCCGGGTTAACGACTTCTACCAGCCGCCGTTCGCGCGGCGGTGACCGTGCATGGTGGGGGCTCTGATGGGGATTCTTTTGACTCGCCGGCTCGCTCTGGACCTGGGGCGCTGCTCTTCAGCGATCTGTACGGGCTGATCTAACTCCGCCCGTCTTCCCAGGCTCGCCCGTGCGTTCGTCCCTTCTCAGTCGCCCCGCCATGTCCTGGGCCATTCCTATCCGCCATCGCATTCTTTGGGAGGTTCAAACCAATGAGCGTCACCGACGAACTGGTTCACAACAACGAGGGCTACGCGAAATCGTTCACCAAGGGCGATCTGGCGATGCCGCCTGCCAAGCACATCGCCGTCCTCGCGTGCATGGACGCCCGCCTGGACGTGCACAAGATCCTTGGCCTGCACGAAGGCGAGGCACATGTGATCCGCAACGCCGGCGGGGTGGCGACCGACGACGCGATCCGTTCGCTGGTCATCTCGCAGCGGCTTCTCGGCACCAACGAGATCGTGCTCATCCACCACACGGACTGCGGCATGCTCACCTTCAAGGAAGACGACCTCAAGGGAAAGATCGAGGCCGAGGTCGGCATCCGGCCCGCCTTCGCACTGGAGTCCTTTGCCAGTGCGGAGGACGATGTCAAGCAGTCCATCGCCCGCATCCAGGCAAGCCCATTCATCCCCGACAAGAAGAGCGTGCGCGGGTTCGTGTACGACGTAAAGAGTGGACGCCTGGACGAGGTTCACGCCAAGGCCGGAGTTCGCTGAGGCTGAGATGACGGTGGGGCGCCCGATACCGGGCGCCCCACCCACTGCATCGACTGGAGTCACCCAAGCATTAGGGTGAAACCATGTCCAGCGTCGAGCGGTACGGCCCCGGCGAGAATGCCACCCGGTTCGACCCTGGGGACTTCATCCTCACCCACAGGCAGCGCCCGATCGCGGGCCTCATAAGCGTTGCCCAGAAGCTCCGGTTCCGGGGCGCCGATGCCGTCTACGCGCACTGGAGCCATTGCGCCCTCGTGGTCGACGAGGGCGGCTCCGTCGTGGAGGCTGAAAGTTTAGGGGTCGAACGCAGCCCGATCTCGAAATACCAGTCCGCCGAATATCACCTCGTGCGGATCGGCCCTGGTTTTGGACCGGAGGGCCGAAATCAGTCGGCCTCGTACGCGACGGCTCAGATTGGGCAGGCCTTTGGGTTCCTCGCTCTGGCCGGGGAGACTCTCTTCCTGCTGTTCGGCTGGCCGCTGCGGCTGATGCGCGGCGACCATCAGATCTGCTCGGGGCTCGTCGTCCGCGCCCTGCAGAAGGGCGGCCTCCTGCCAGACGCGGACCCCGCCCTGATGCTGCCGGCCGATCTGGCCAAGATCTACAACGCCCGGCCCCCGATACATGAAGTCCGAACCTGATCTCCCTCACCAGCAGGGGGGAGGGCTAGGGGAGAGCGACTGTTGCAAAGGACGCCCGGCCGGCCGGGTCTACCGGTTCGACTAGCGCGCAGGTGAAGCCTGGGCCTCCAGGTTGGCGACCGCCGGTATCACACGCTCACCCATGATCTCGAGAGGTTTGATGCGCCACACGTCGGCCATGGAGCCGATCACGGTCTCGACGCCCATTCCCGCCAGCCAGTGGTTTGAGCGGCCTCTCGAGCTGGTGGTGTTTTCCGTGGTACGGCTTCTCGTTCCGCCCGGCCAGGTGAAGTCAGGTATCTGCAATCCCAGTTTCATTTGCGCATCTCCTCTCTCGGCCGAAGGTCGCCGCCCACTTTGCCGGCCGGCGCGATTTCTGATCCGCCGGGACCGCCGGGCGCGCGCAGGGGCGCAACTTGGTTTAATACCGGCGGAGCTACAGGGAAGCAATGAGGGCCTACATGTTCATCAACGCGTTGCACGGCCAGTCTCTGGCCCTGACCAAAGCGATCCGGGACGTCCCTGGCGTGGGGGCGGCCGACGCCATCACGGGCGACTACGACGTGGTCGCTTCCGTCCAGGCGGCGGACCTGCCCGAGCTCCGGGAGATCATGGCGGGGGTCCAGGCGATCGACGGGGTCCTCAAGACTACGACCTGCATGGTGCTCGCAGACTGAGTTAGGCCCCGGCTCTTGTGAGTGAGCGACTGGACAAACCGCTGCCATTCCAGGCACCATAGACGGACATGAGCTTGGCTCGACCAGTACCCAGCCAGCTGCTCCTTACGTAGGCGAGCGCCCCCGGCGGGTGCTCGCGAGACCTCCTGCGTCTGATGGGACGCAGGAGGTCTTTCATTTCCCCCGGATCAAACCCACGCAACTTAAGAGAAAGAACCCAAGAGCAGATGAAACGAATGCCAATCCGAAAGTATCGGCCCTTCCCGCCTGTCGACCTGCCCGATCGACGGTGGCCGGGGGGTGCCATCACGGCGGCGCCGGCATGGTGCAGCGTCGACCTGCGCGACGGCAACCAGGCGCTCATCGATCCCATGGACGTCCACCGCAAAAGGCGATTCTTCGACGTCCTGGTGAGGATGGGCTTCAAGGAGATCGAGGTCGGCTTTCCATCCTCCTCACAACCCGACTTCGACTTCGTGCGCATGCTCATCGAGGAGAACCTGATTCCCGACGACGTCACGATCCAGGTCCTCACCCAGTCCAGGGACGAGCTGATCGAGCGGACCTTCGACAGCGTCGTGGGCGCTCGCCGAGCCATCGTGCACCTGTACAACTCGACGTCTGAGCTGCAGCGCCGGGTGGTCTTCGGCCTCGACCGGGAGGGCATCGTGGCGATCGCCGTCCGCGGCGCCGAGCTGATCAAGCGGTTGGCGTCCGACCACAGGTCGACGGAATTCGTGTTCGAGTATTCGCCCGAGAGCTTCACAGGCACCGAGCTCGACTTTGCGAAGGAGATCTCGGATGCGGTCATCGACGTGTGGCAGCCGACCTCGCACCAAAAGATGATCCTCAACCTTCCGGCGACGGTCGAGATGAGCACTCCGAACATCTATGCGGACCAGATCGAATGGTGCCATCGAAACATCAACAAGCGGGACAGCTTCATCCTGAGCGTGCATCCCCACAACGATCGCGGGTCCGCGGTCGCCGCCACCGAGCTGGCCCTGATGGCCGGCGCGGAACGGGTCGAAGGCACGCTGTTCGGCAACGGCGAGCGCACCGGCAACGTCGACGTGATCACGCTGGCGATGAACCTGTTCAGCCAGGGCGTGGAACCCGATCTCGACATCTCGAACATCGATGAGCTGCGCCGCATCGTGGAAGCCTGCAACCAGCTGCCGGTCCACCCGCGCCATCCCTATGTCGGCGACCTGGTGTACACGGCCTTCTCGGGCTCGCACCAGGACGCGATCAAGAAGGGCATGGAGGCGCTCGCCGCGTCCAAGAGCGAGGTTTGGGAGGTGCCGTACCTGCCGATCGATCCCCACGATGTCGGGCGCACCTACGAGGCGATCATCCGCGTCAACAGCCAGTCCGGAAAGGGCGGGGTCGCCTACATCCTCAAGAACGACTATCACCTCGACCTGCCGAGACGGCTCCAGATCGAGTTCATGAAGGTCATCCAGGGCATCACCGACACCACCGGCAAGGAGATCAGCCCGGAGGAGATCTGGCGCGCCTTCGAGGCCACCTACCTCGCCCCGATGCCGGCGCTCGAGCTGATCGAGACCGACACGAGCGACCACGCCGGAACGGGCGCCGGCCGCACGAGGCTGCAGGCGGTGATTCGAACCGGCGGAATCCAGCGCACCGTCGTCGGCAGCGGAAACGGGCCGATCGCCGCCCTCACGGACGCCCTGGCCCGGGAATGCGGCATCCGGCTCCAGGTGGTGGACTACGTCGAGCACGCGATCGGCTCAGGCTCCGACGCGGCGGCCGTGGCGTACGTGGAGGCCGCCGGCGAGAAGGGTAAGGGTGGCGCGGCATGGGGAGTCGGCCTGGATTCCAACATCCTCACCGCATCCCTGAAGGCGGTGGTCAGCGCGGCCAACAGGCTCTCCGCCCGAGCGGGCCCAGCACGAACGATGACCCGACAACAGGTTTCCTGACCAAAGCAGCAGCAAGGAGAAAACCCGTGAGTACCGCCACAGGCCGCCGCACCGACAGGGCGCTGGAGCAGTCCAGCGGCAACTTCGCGCTCATCGACACGCTGCGCAAGTGGGGGATCACCTTCTTCTCCGGCGTGAACGGAGGCGGCCTTATCCATGTCGCCAAGCACCTGGAGCCGTTCGTTGGACTCGAGCAGGCCGGTGACGGGACGCCGCGCATGCAGACCATGAGCGAGT
>OCZT010003595.1_pt1 | contig 15787 bp, 12 predicted proteins | sample 1539031 | NCBI WGS metagenome assembly OCZT01 (sample SAMEA3539308, study PRJEB22396) | soil metagenome | biome: tundra; feature: field; material: soil | place: USA | collected 2010-05 | depth 0.15 m | reverse complement strand
TCGTCATACAGCCGATGCCCCCAAATGGCTTCATCCACCCACATGGACGACGACTGGTCGAAGCTGTCAGGCGGCGGCAGTGGTTGCGGTAACGGTATCACGGAACAACCTCCACGGACTTTTGCTCTGGCATTCCTCGCTCGGTCAACGCGAGAAGATTCAAGCTAATGGTTGAGCCGGTCGGTGCGGATTCTCCCGACTGGCGTTTCATGTAAGCGGCGATGAGTTGACTTTTGAATGCCAACAAATCTTCGTAGCACTCCTTGGAAAAACTAGCGGGCAACGCGCCCTCCAATGCAATACGCGAAAGAAATTCGTAGCGAATCAACGTAAGGTTGAAATCCACTGACACGTCAGGAGCGAAGAAAACGGAGAGCAGCACACGCCCATTCGATTCGTCGTATTGGAGCATGACCTTTTCGCCTTTGCTCGGTTCGACCGAAACTCGTTCGACAAGAATCCTGCTTACTTTGGCCTGCGAATAATTGCCACTGGTTGCAAGATAAATTTCCCGGTCGCTGTTGATGAGCATTCCGGTGAAAACGCGGTTCAATCCTTTAACGAGTTGTGACAAGATTGGGCGTTTTACAATCTCGCCCCGTCGCAAAACTTCAGCAACAGAATCCAGATATTCTCCGGCAAACTTAAAAACAGTAAGCTCCCACAAGTTAAGCTCGCTCTCCGATCGCTTCGGGATTTTGAAAAAGAGACCGCGACGCTGGCTGACCAACATTTGCAGAAAGTCCCGCGAGTGGTCTTCGCTCTCGTCCGTGCCTTCGATGTATTCACGCTTGGCTGCATAAAAACGACTGTCTGCACCGTAAAACGGATCGTTGGCAACGAACTCATTGAAGTGGCTTCCGAGATTTTCGTCGTCCTGGCCGAAGATGAGAATGTTGTCCACCCGGTTCGAGGTTTCATAACCAATTTGAAAACGCTCCAAGTAATCAAAAATGGTAATCGCCTGCCGCCGGATTTCCGAAAGATTTCCGCCGAAAATGTTATTGTAAAGGCTGGCTTTGGAAGTTGTCCCTGCCGCGATAATTTTCGGCACGTCGCCGGGAATCATCAAGTGATCTTTGGCATCGGGGTGGCCGAGAATCGCATTGGTGAGAAGCAGAAGAATTTGCCGGATTGGAACGTGCAAACCATTGTGGTCGCAAAGTTCGAGCAACGAACGGAGTCGTGAACGAACCAAAGGTGTTTGCAGCAATTCGTAGTTGTATCGAATCGGGCATTTAGTCCCGAATAGGTCATTCTCGGCAGGAACGCCTTGTTTCAATTCGTCCCAACCGGAGTGATTGACAAATGCTTCAATCGCCCGGTCGAAAAGCTCTGCGGAACTTGCCCGGCTCAAATTAAAAAATCTTAAACGCACGCCAGGCTGTTCCTGTCGGTCTTCGACGAGCAAATCCTCGAAAACTTGGCGCGCGCGCTTCGCGTCCACTGTTTCTTTTAATCGTCGGAACGATTCGATCAATTGACCATCGTTGGCGGCGATAAGAAATATCTCGTCAGCATCCGGGTTGAATAACGAATGGCAAAACTTCTGAAGCAGTTCCTCCTTGTCCGGCTCCCACGCCGCACCTTGCTGTGGCGCCCATCCACTCAAGTCGCGGATGAAGTGAATCTTTACAGACCTATACAGATTTTCGTCTTTGGACTCCGGCCACGTTTTGCGGTCTTTTGGATAATGAAACGGGATCGTGAGATGTGGACTATCCGAACTCCAGTCGTCGTCATTTCCCTTGAGAACTTTCCAAATCTGCCGGCACAGGTGCGTCTTTCCATCGCCAGCTGTGCCGGTGAGAATTACGGAAACCGGGTCAGCAGTCGCCTGACTGAAGCAGTCGAGGATTTCATTTTGCGTGGGATGTTCAAACTCGATTGGCACAATACCCTGACGGCGAGCCGATCTTTGAATCGTCTCGTCATACATATTATCGTTACGGGGCACTGGCCCGTAGTGACGCAAAAATTTAATCCAACTCATTTCCGGTGGTATTTTAGGAAACCTTTGCTGGCAACGAACACTCCTCTGGGGGCTTGTTCAACACAACACCGAGACGCTTCTTCAAATCAACGGCATCAATTTTCTTTTCTTCAGGATCACAATTAACCATCCAGAGAATCAGACTCTCGGCTACCTGTTGATTCTTCTCCCCAATAACCATGTGTGAACCGTCCCACAAAACTCCCAACCAAGGCGACTTGTTAAGCGAACGTGGAATTTTAGAAAATCTTTTGATAAATACACTTTCTTTCATTCCCATTGTCACTGCGCGTTTTAGGCAGCGAACTAGCATCGTTGGAGCTATAGCTCGAAATAGCAAATCTCCTCCCTTTTCACTCCGACAAGATTTTGGCAGAGGTTTAGACGCATCCAAGTCCTGCACGCGTTTCAATTCAGGGATTGCACTAATCAGTGTATTCCAAAACTCATGCCCCTTGGTGATAAACTGTTGGACAACATCTTCGTTGTTTGGTCTGACAGTTTTGAAAGCCTGCCAAGTCGCTCGTTTGCCCTGCATCAAATATAAATCCATCGCTTGATAAAGAGCCGTGAGCGACGTGAAATTCTTTGTGTCGGTTGGGGCAAGAGCTTTGCCTTTGGTCAGTGAAATTCTTCCATTTTTGAACAATGGATGATTTTCAAGCAAGTCGCGACAAGTGAGGGCAACGACATCGTCTTCATCCAAAGCTATGATTTCAGTCAGACTTACCGGTTTGGCATAGCGGTTTAGTGTGGCGAAGAGCCGTCTCGTTTTTTGCAAACCTTGCGGTTCGTTGCTGTGCGCTACAAAAATCGCACAGACCTCGTCTTCCAAATTCTTTGCTTTATCAACTCCAAGCTTGCTCATGAACTCTTTAATACCCTCAACCCGATGTTGCCCGTCTATCGCAAAAAGCTTTTCGTCTCCGCGCAACGTAAGGACACCTAAACTCTCTGCAACCCTGTTTTCTAAATTAGCGGGGTCAAATAGTTCGGATTTGCGGACATTGAGTTGATTCCATTCAGGTTCGCCTTCGTAAACCCCCACAACTATTGCATTAAAGAAACGCTGTGGTTGAGATAGGAGATACGCTGCTATGTTCTTGGAACGAGGCGTCAGCGCACGTTGAATCATCTCCCTCAATAACGCGCTAGAATGGATTTCCTCCGTCTTCTTAATACGACTGGTAACTTCCGAAAATGGCAATAATGTGACGTAGTAAACCCAATCGCCAATCACGCCACGCATAGCGGGTATTTGTAAAGGGGCAATCATTATTTTAGACCTCCAATAATTTGTGACACTGAAGCGGGAAACTTTTCATTGTAGGGCGGCATCAGAGCCACCAACAGAGCATCTTCTCCGGGTTCTATGTCGTTTTGATTAGCAACCGTAGTGAAACAGAATTCCAAGTTGCCCTCGTATTTATTTAATGCGTAACAAATGTGAGGGCGTTTGACTTTTTTCTTTTCTTGGAAGTAATGTTGAAACCGCGCACGGAGCGTTGTCTTGTCAGCTTTGCCAACGTAGAGAATTAACTGGTTCTTGGGGTGCGATGCGACCCTTGGACACAGGACAAAAGTGTATAGGCCGTGGAGATTGTTTGGAACGCCAGAGGCAGCAGCGGCATCGAACGGAACAGAAGTCCAATTCCACGCTACTCCGGCTGGTGGTTGAAATTCTCCCCAGCGCTTTTTCCAAAATATAACCCTCTGCATGATGTGTGATTTCGCATCATCAATGGCAACTACCAAGTCTTGAGGATTAGTGAACGCTTTCATCTTTGACGAACACTAAAGTTGACAAATCAGACACGCCTTCGGTCCGTCATCTTCTTCCTCCATACCGGCCAAGACCTCGACGAGCTTCTTGTTGCCTCGGTTTAGTTTCCTGCGCTCCTCATATTCCGTGGCGCGGCGTTTAATTGCAGCAATGTTTTCAGGCTTACGAAGCTCACTCAATGACATCCCCTGCGCCCAAGTAAAAGTTTTGCCGGGATCGTCGCTGATTTTCTCATACTTCATGGCTTCCTCGAACTGTTCAGGATGGGTTTCAAGAAGACGCACCCACTCAATCGGGCGCTGGAAAAAACAGAAGTAACAACCGGAGTGTGTCCGTCCCCATTTGAGGTAAGGTGGCATTCCAATACCGCTGTCCTCTAAAATCTTTATCACGCCCGCATGATCAATACCCGCTTCTTTCAAAGGGAAGACCGCTTTGATATTCGGTTTTGTGCTGATATAGCCGGAACGATTTTCATCTGCACGGATGCCCACATAGCTGACGACTGGTTCTTCTCCAACGTATTCCTCAAATGGTTTCAACTTAAGTAATTTCGTGCACCACCGCATTTGTGGTGACGGGAGATAGCCGCCAAACACGTCAAGCCAATGGTCAAAGCCCGCCTTGGCGTTCAACCGCACGATTTTCTTGCCCAAAAACGCTTCAACGCGATTTAGATATTCATACGTCTCGGTCAACTCTTTGTCCGTATCGCAAAAAACGTATTCCATGTCTTTAACGCGATCTCGCATATAAAGCGCGAGCGCGGTGCTGTCCTTTCCACCGGACATACAAAGAATGTGTCGAGTCGGTTTGCTCATGGTTTTGTTTTTTCTCCTTTTTCCAAGTTTGCCCAAATTGCTCTTGATGCTGCCGCCAGACCAAGACGTTTGTCCTTCGTCAATAAAGTTTCAAATTGCGTTTGCAGGCCGCGCAGTTGCTGCTCATCGTCAGCGGTGAAGTGAACCACCTGTTCGTGTTCGACACCATTTGCCTGGGTTATTGCCAACCGAATGCCCACAGCGTTCGCGGGCGATTTTCCTCCGGCGAAAACGATGCTTTCCACCCGATGAAATCTTGTAGCGCATTGGGCAAGTTCGCTATCAAACAAATCTTCTTCCGCGTCGTGCCACTTGGACGGGGGTTTGAGTGCGAGATAGCTACCGAGTGATTCAAGCCAGTCTGACTCCGGCAGGTTGTCGTCCATCAATCGAAGGCAAAATGCGCGGAGCTTTGGTTCGTTGACGCCAAGCAGGACTTGTTCGGCACGTCCGGCCAGCGCTGTCCTGAATTGCTGGAAAGTGCCGGGCAGATTGAACACGCCACGAAGTTCTTTTCGTAGGCGTTCCTGCAATTCGGGAAAGGCCGTTCTCAAATCGTCGAGCGCGGCCTTCAACGTCTTCACGAAAGCCTGGACTGGTTTGCTGGCGGTCGAATCGGCTGGAATCGGATCAAAGCCGCACGCCTTTGGCAACTCGGAGAATATGAGCTTCGCGGGTTCACGAGCGTTGAGAATGATGTCGCGAACAGCCAGCGCCGTGGGGGGAAGGATTTTTGTATTCAACACATAAGCCGGAAGCTGTGCGACGAAAACACACAGCTTCTTCACTACATCAAGCAATTCAACTTCGCGTTTTTGTGAGGCGTTGACCTCCAGCACTGTGAGCAACCTTTCAAAGAGTTCGGCCCGGACGCCTTCAATTTTGCAATATTGGATGTCGAATCGTTCAGGAGCTTTGGTAAGCAGAAGAATTGCCTCTGCGTTCAGTTCACGCAAAAACGAGCCGTCCTTGTAAAATGCCACATCTTTTTCGTGAGCAATGGCGAACACGGTGAGTAATAGCGGAATGATTCCGTCGCGGACGCCGTAAGGCGGCTTCCGCAATTCCGCAAACAGCGCAGCAATGTTGACGCGACTATCCGGCTCTTTCTGGACGATTTGCCGAATCAATTTCAAAGCCGGAAGCACGCGACATTTCTCATCAGTCTTGTGATGCGGCTCGCCGATATGCCAGGTGTCACCATGCTTCTGGTGAAGCCCGGTGATTTTAAGCACCGAGAGATACATGGACATTTCCGGCGGCTTCTTGGCTGGATTCATGCCCAGCAATTCACTTCCGGCACAAGTGAACATTCGCCCGACAAGACGCATCCGTGCCGCTGCTGCCGCCGAACTCAATATGCGGCGGTTCACAAGTTCGTTGTGAATATGCGGTGCTTCCTTATATGTTTCGTCGCACAGACGTGAAAGCTCCTCCAACAGATGACGGCCATTCTTGATTTTAAGTGGATGGGTTTGGTGAAACCAATCAAGCGAAATCTGTCCGCTCATCTGTTTGAAGCCGATAACGCTCTGAATACGCCGTTCCAGTTGTGAGCGGGCGTCGGTCTTCTGCCGCGTGACTTCTTCACGAGCATATTTGTCGGCGTTCAATTCCAGTATTTGGCTCGAAATCCAATCCCATCGCTGAACCTCTTGCACCAAGCTCGCCAAATTATTCAACGGCTTTGGGACGGCCACGAGCCAATTTGTTCGATTCTGGAGTTCGGACGATTTTGCCAGCTTCAATGCGACATCACGCTCTTGTTCGGTTTCGCATAGCAGAATTACAATTGTGCCATCCGACTCCGCAGCCTGATTTTGAATCACCGCTGGCACTTCGGAAATTGAACAATAGCGAACGTCGAAATGCCGGAGATTGCCGGTTTCGATGTAGTGGCGACGCGCCACGATGGGGCGCGTTTCGAGATAATCTTTGATTAGGCTCGCTACACGCCGTGGGGTATCTATGGCGCGGCGCGCATCTTCGTAGGCTTTTTCAAGATCAACCGATGTATGCGGCCAGAGGCAAAGTCCGCGCTCCCGGCCTCGGTCGTAAAGAACTCGTCTGCCTGTGCGAAGTTTTTCGAGAGCTGCGCGAATTTGTTTTTGTGCGTTATGATCCGCTCCTGCTAGTGCGCACACAACGGCTTCTTCGGTCGGCACGAGGTCGCCATCATTCAGGAGATTGAGAATGCCAACCGTTTTGAGAATCTTAACCTGTGTCGGGTCTTCTGTGGCGAAGCTCTCCACGAGTGAATCAATCAAGTTCCAATGACTGCGGTAGCTTTGGGCAACGAGACGATGACCGAAGTTTGTCCGAACGTAATCATAAAAATCGTGAAGACGATATGATTCGGCATTATGAAGGCTCTTGGCGGAAAATGTCTGCAACCCGAAAGGTTCATTGGACAGCAGGAAACTGAAAAGCGACCGTTCGTTTTGTCCGAATCGCCGAAACATACGAATTAGCACCGGCAATATCGTCGGATGCAACGGATAAAGCGAAACGGCCAAATCTTGCAATCCCTTCGCGTTCGCAGAGCCGAACCAGCCGAGCGCAAGCGCACGCTCCATTGCATGTTTCTGGTCGTGAGTCTGCGGTCTGGGAAGTTGATCAGTGTTGACGTTGAGTGCCGAACTTATCAGATAAGCGATTTGCTCGACGGGCTGGTTGAAGACAATTTCGTCGAAACGCCCCGCAACTTTTTCCCATTCACGTTGAGCCGATTGATTTAAGTAATCGGCATAAGCGTTGAAGCCTTGGTGGAGCAAACAGACAACGAACAACGGTTCATTGCCACTGCGTGAGGCAGTTTCAGCGAGCCGTTGTAACAGAAATACGTCTTGGCGCTGCGGATGGAGTGCGGCGAATTCAAAAAACTTTCCCAATTCGTCAAGTATCAGCATCAGTCCATTGCCTTTGGAATCGGCAATGATTCGTGAATTTACTTCCAAAAGGGCATTCAGGACTTGATCGTCGGACGGCTCTTTTTTGCCGCCCAAGAGATGTTCCAACTCGGCTGCGAGCTTGGATTTTTTCCCGCGACCGTAAATCTGACTCACTGTCTGATGCAGTGATTTCAAAATCGTCATGCCCAAAGCCTGTTTCGAGCATGTCACCAATACCGGAATAAAATGCGGCCTTTTGACACCGAATCGGTGGAAGTCAACCACCTTGCGGATTTGAGGAGGAAACGAAGAATCGTTGCCAGCAAACCAATGCGCTAACAATAATGCGAAACTCGATTTGCCAGAGCCATAGTCGCCCGTCATGCGCCACGCCCTTTCGCTGGAGCGCGGACTCAAACCTTTGGCAACTCGCTCCAAGCACGACCGCGCAAAGTCAGTCATGACGTAACCGGAGAACGCATGAGGATCGTTGAAATCACGTTCCAACTGCGCCGACCGAAGAAATCTCGTCTTTATCTGAAAAATATCGGCAATCCGTTTGTCACGCATAGGCTGCCTCCGTTGTGTAAATCGCGTTGAGTAATATATTTTGTTCGCGCCAACCATTTCGCCGGATTTGCTGCAATACTGCTGACTCGGTGTAGGTAAAACAATTTTCGGTATCGCGCGCCAACCGTTCGACGCGTAACCGAACATCTTCTTCTGACAATTTGAAAATTTGACCGGGACTGCCGTGTCCATGTGCAACTTCTCGGAACGCGAGCGTCTCCTCGGTCGGATGGCGCTTCCGCCAAAAATCGTTCAAACAATAAACGAAAAGATCGGATGTGATTTCGGGTTTGTCTTCCCGGTTGAAATTGTAGATTGGCTCGCGGCGTCCTGCCATTCTGTCAATTTCTCGCTCTCCGACTTTTGCAAGAAGTCCCAATTCAATGAGCGGACAATCCAGATTGTCCTCCTGCACTTCGCCCTTGCGCCCACGAGTGGGGATGTAAGTGTGAAGGAAAGTCTCGAAGTGCTGTTCCAAAGTCACCATCGAAAGGCTGTCGTCCTGCTTTGACGCTTCTTGTTTTAGCGCGCCCAAAGCACGACTCGGCACGATGTCTGTTTCATGCCATCTGTTCAACAAATAATCCCAAGCGAGCAGAGGATTTTCGATGTCCGTGGACAAATTCCAGTGAATCAGCCAAAGCGTCCGAATGTCTTCAAAAAAAGGATCAAGACCGCCATCACCAAGAACCAACCGACCAAGCGGCGTCGGTTCATGTCCGGCTCCCCTCGCCAAAGGGTTGGCCACTCCGCTAACCTGCGACCAAAAGCGAATGGAACGAACCATATTTTTACCGACACCCAAGCTGACCATTGCATCTTCCTCGTTTGAGAAAAGCTTGGGGTTTTCCTGCAAGCCCCGCATGGCCTTGGGCAGCCATGTGTAGCGACACGGAAACGATTCGTGACCCGAAATTCGATAAGGCTTATCCACGATTTTAATTTTGTGCGATTGTCGCGCGAGCGATTGGCTGTGTCGAGCATGGATTGGCCTTTGTCTCATCAGGATTTTAACAAATTGAGTTTTCAAGATTTCAAATTGCCGCGATTTTAACAAATTTTGTGGGACAACGGCTGTCTAAGGCAGAATTTGGCGCAGTTTGTTAGAAAAGCCTTTTCCACCACGGAAACCATTTTGAAACTGTGCCGTCCGGTTCAATCGGCGGCAAAATGGTTTTGTGAAAGCCTTTTTCACAGTGAACGAGGACACATTGATGTTTTCTCAAGTTGCGTAATTCGTAGGGTTTGATTTTGTGTTCATCAACATTTGTGTATGAGCGCGTGAGCATTCCACCCGAATAGCCGGAAGTTCTTTGACGGACTTTCCGCTGTCCAAGAAAGTCCGCGCTTTCAACTGCGCCCGCTTCATCCGCCCCTTTGAAAATCATCCGGTTGCGAAGATTCAACGTCAGCACTTGCGCCTTTTCCTCTCCCAGCGGCGGGATGAACGAGGTTGATGACTGCGCAGCGGCAACGAGCGTCGCCTTCGCTTCGCGCATCACGTCAATGCAGTTGTAATCGCTCATGCCGTCCTCGCTGGCCGTGACAAAGCGTTGCGCTTCATCCGCCCACAAAATGAGCAAATTGTCGGTGGCGCGTTCCTCTTTTGGCCGGTCAAAACGGCGCAAAACATGGGTATAAAAAAGCATTTTTAGAAACGTGTTTATGTAGCGGCGTTCCATCTGAAATTTCTGCGGCATCGCCACACAGATTATTTTGCCACGATCAATTTCCTTGAAGTCGAAACTGTTTTTGCCGTCGCCAAACACCTCGATGACATCGGGCGTCAAAAAGAATTGGAGATAATTGGCGATGGTCTCTTTCACGCCGCCCATTTGCTCGGCTGGCTGTCCCCGATAGCGTTCGGAAAAATGTTTGATGAGGGCTTTGTCGCGGTCGGTGGGGTAATCGGTCTGCATCTCTCCCAAGACCTCATTCATCGTATTGTCATCGAGAAGAAAATCGCGGACATTGAACAGGGTCGCTTCCATCCCCAATCGTGTCAACAGTTCCAGCGCCAGACCGATATGCGTTTGGGCCTGGCTCTTAAAAAAGGATTGTTCGGCGCGCTGTCCCAAACTCGTCACCGTATCCACCACGAATTTTGCGAATGTGGACGGCGGAATTGTCCGGTCGGAAAGCAGATTGAAGGTGTATGCCGGTTTCCATTTCTCCGGCGGGTTGTCCGGCCTGACCTGCAACAGAATTAAATCGTCCTGACGATTAAATTTCGCCGCCATTTCTACGAGTGTTTCCCAATACACGCCTTTGTCATCAATGCACAGACCGCCCCAATTCGGATCGTTTTGAAAAACCTGAAAGAGCAGTTGATTGATGCCGGAGCGGGTTTTGCCAGAGCCGGTGTCGCCGGTGATGAGCCAGCCACGGCAAAAATCCTCGCGCGTCCACGCAAAGCCCTTCAGCCGGACAATGAATTTACTTTTTGCGACATTGCCCTTCGCGGTCGCCGCGTATGCGGCGATGGCGGCGAAGACGACCGCTACAATCCACGAGGCCGGCGCGGGCAGAAAAAAGAGTGCGCCGGTCGCCATCAGCAAAGACAGGCCGGTCGTGATGTAATTTATCCAGCGCATAATCAGAGTAAAAATTTCCCAATCAGGATTCCGGCCAAGAGCGAAGCGATTGCCACGCAGAAAAAAGCCACGGCACGACCGGCGGAAAGCTGCTGGGTGATTTTGGGGACGCTCCGAATTTCCTGTTTCAACTCCCGCGCCTCCTTTGAAAACTCTTTGGTCAATTGCGTCAGCGTTTGCAACGAGACGCGAACCGTCACCAACTGGATGGAATCCATATCGGGCGGAATTTCGATTTTGACGTTCTGAAAAAAGATTTTAAGCAACTCCAACATTTGCAAAACGGAGTCGTCGTCCCGAATCCCGTGCTTGCGCCGCCATTCGGAAACCGCTTCGTTGAAGCTGTTCTTTTCTTCGTTCACAAAAGCGAGTCGTTGGATTTTGTTTCCTTTTTCGGCTTCTGAACCTTCGGCGGCTGCGGCAGCAACATCCCGCGCACAGATTCCAGTTGGCTATAAAGCAGGTGCTGCCAGTTTAGCAGCCGTTGCCGGTTGAAGAAATCGAAGGCAGGATTATTGATGCCAGCGGAAACGGTCAGGTCGTGCCTGTTCAAATCGGCCACGATCCAATCGTAAAGTTTCGGCATGATGATTTCTTTGGCGTCCAGTTCCTCCATCAGTCGTGTCCTTGTGGCGCTGCGCTCGTAGTTGTCGAACCGTTCCGACAACGCCTCATTTTTAACAACCAGGTATCGGGCATTGTGATTGAGCCGGTCGGTGATGTTGCGAATCTGCTCCAAGCTGTCGGTTTCGTGATTCACCGGCATGATGAGGTTCAATGACGCGCCAAACTGTTTGAGCAAATCAAAGATTCGCACCTCGTCAAAATAATCGAGGAAGATGTCGGTCGAGGCTGCGCGGCAATCCATGACGACCAAATCTGTTTTGTCCAGCATGGCGAAAACCGAATCAATGTCCGTCGGGTCGGCGATGTTGAGAAACCGAGCTTCTGGATGGAAACGCTTCAGCGTCGAGTTTTCGTTGTCGGTATCAACGGCGATGTGGGCGACGCCGTTGTCTTTGAGGAACTGGACAAAATTGACGGCGAAGAAACTTTTGCCTACGCCGCCCTTGCCGTTGATGACGGCATTGAATTGTTTTTGCATAATTTTTGATTAAAGGCTTTTTGAATCGGCGATGCGTGGTCCCGGCTTGCGCCGCGACCACGGGCCGGGAAAACGCTCCCGCTGTTCCCGCAATGTCGCCCCAATTTTTTCAGGTGGCGGCAGCACCGGAATAGCTTTTGACGGTGAATTCTTGGGCGGGCGTGGTTTATGAAGGCGGACGGTCTTTTCACCGATCACGTCGCGGCAAAACCGATATATCGCATTAAGAGAAACAATTATTTTCTCCTCTGCCAAAATCAGCCGGATGTCGTCATAAGCGGCGTGGCGCGCACGAAGCTCCTTAATTTGCATTTTGAAGGGAAGCAACTGCGCCAGCTTGGGCGGCAGCTTGGGCTTATAGCCAGTGGCGCGCTGCGTTAAGCGATTCACGATTTCGTCTGATGAACTTTGTTCGCTCATAAAGGCTCAAAAAACCTTCAAAAATTGTTGAAAAAACCTTCAAAAAAATCTCACGAAGTTTTCACAAGGATTTGGCAAACAAATTAAAAAACTTTCTTAAAAAGGTGATAAGCAAAATCTCTAACGACAGTTAGAGGTAAGGCGTGCCATGAAAAATGATGCTCCAATGACGTATTCATGCCTCCATCTAAACCGATTTCCGGCAGTTAGGTTGTTATGATTTCATAACAACTTTAAGTAGCGGGATAAGCTAAAAAGTGGATGTGCTGTCCACCAAAACACAATGCAACCTGTCCAACGCAGAAAAATACTTCAAAGAACATCTGCAACTCGGCGATTATTACAGTCAGGAAAATATCGTGTCCGGCGAATGGACTGGAATCGGGGCTGAAACGCTTGGGCTTACAGGCAGGGTGAAACAGGATCAATTCCTGAAACTCTGCCACAATCAGAATCCGAACACCGGCGAATTGCTAACGCAACGGATGAAAACTACACGTTGGGATTCGGACAAAATGGCAGAGGTCGCCAATCGTCGGATTTTTTATGACTTCACCTTTTCACCGCCAAAATCAGTTTCCATTCAGGCTTTGATTGCCAATGACAAACGGCTCTTGGAATCACATAGCCAGGCGGTGCGGATTGCGGTGAATGAATTACAGCACTTCGCAGGAACACGAACCCATCAAGGGCTGAACATTTCTGAACGGCTCACCGGAAACGTCGTCTGCGCCACGTTCCGGCATGACACTTCACGCGCGCTTGATCCGCACTTGCACACGCATTGCGTCATGTTCAACGCTACGTTTGATGCAACCGAAAATCGTTGGAAAGCGCTTTCCAATTACGAAATGCTGCAAGCTCGGAAATTCGCGGAGAATGTCTATTATCACGAATTCGCCCGCGAACTGCGACAATTCGGATACGAGATTGAAAACAAGCCGCGTGGCGATTTTGAAATCAAGGGCGTGTCCCGTGAACTGCAATCGCGTTTCTCCAAACGGCACAACGAAATTGATGCCAGCATCGAACGGATGCTGAAAGAGAAGCCGGAACTGGCAAATGGCAATCTAAAGGAACTGCGCGCACAAATCGCCCAAGCGGAGCGCAGCCGGAAAATTGCAGGAATTGCCCTGCCTGAACTTCAACGCCTCTGGGACAGCCAGCTTACGGGCGAAGAAAGGCAATCCCTGCGCGCGCTGGCTCGCCAGTCAAAGTCGGCGATTCAATCGCCGTCCGTCACGGCGCAAGCCGCAGTCCAGTGGGCGGAAGACCACTTGTTTGACCGCCGCTCGGTCGTCCGCGAACACGAAGTTTGGAGCGCGGCTTTGGAGCGTGGGCGCGGGTCGGAATTGACGGTTCAGGGCATCAAGGCGGCAGGGCAGGAACGCGATTACATTCGCAACGAACACGCGCCGTCAAAAATCACGACGCGCGAGATTTTAAGCTGCGAATGGGAAATCGTCTGCCTCGCCCGCGATGGGCGCGGAAAGTTCGCAGAGTTCAATCCCCTTCACAAGATTGCCGCTGGTCTCATGCCGGATCAGCGCGCCGCCGCTGAAATGATTCTTGGGTCGCGTGATTTCGTCACGCTCTTCTGTGGCGGCGCAGGAACGGGGAAAAGCCATACGCTGCGGGAAATCGGCAACGGCCTGAAAGCTGCCGGTCAGGTTTCTTACGTCATCGCGCCGCAGCGCCAGCAAGCCCTTGATTTGAAAAAGAGTTTTGCCGACACACGCACAGTTTCAGAATTTCTGGCAAAGCGGCAGATGATGCCTGGCGCGGTGGTGATTGTGGATGAAGCCGGACAAATCGGCGGAAAGCAGATGCACGAACTTTTGAGTTTCGTGCAAGCGAACGGTGGTCGCGTCATCCTTTCTGGCGACACGCGCCAGCATGGGGCGGTCGAAGCCTCGGACGCCCTGCGCGCCATCGAGCGGTATGCCGGTCTGGAAGCGGCGCGGCTAACAAAGATTCGGCGGCAAAATCCAAAGGCCGGAGAAACGAAGTCCGAGCGGAAACGCATCAAGCAATACCGCGCGGCGGTTCGCAAGGCACAGTCCGGCCAATATGCCGAATCCTTCGACCGCTTGGACAAGCTTGGCGCAATTGTCGAATGTCGGACAACCGACGAGCAACGCGAACGGCTGGTTGCCGATTATCTGACGCTGGCGGAAAGGAAAAAGTCCACCGTGATTGTTTCGCAGACTTGGGCGGAGATTCGGGAAATCAATGAGCGGATTCGGATCGGACTGCGAAGGGCGGGGCTGATTGATAAGGCCGATTTGACAGTGACGGCGTATGAGCGGCTGGATTTGACGGATGCCCAAAAGCGCGACAAGCGATTTTATCCGGCCAATGCGGTGATTGTGTTCAACCGCGAGACGGGGGATTTCGCCAAAGGCGAAATCGGCAAACTGTTGGTCGCAACGCCAACACATTTGCTGGTCAAGGGGGAAAAGAAAGAGCAGAAAATTCCCTTCAAGCTGTTGAATCGGCTCACAGTCTGCCAGCCGGTTGAAATGCCGCTCGCCAAGGGCGATCAATTGCAACTCAAGGCCAATGCGCCGTCGCTGGACGGCAAAGAATTGATAAACGGCGAACTGGTGACGGTCAAAGCCGTCAATCCAAACGGGCGCATTGAATTGAAAGACGGGCGAGTCCTGCCAGAAAAATATCGGGAGTTTGTGCGCGGTTACGCGATTACGTCCTACGGGTCGCAAGGCAAAACTGTCGAACACGTTTTGTTTTCCGATTCCTCGGTAAAAGCCGCGACGAATAATCAGCAATGGTTGGTCACGATTTCGCGGGGAACGCGGGCGGTCAAAATCTTCACCCAAGACAAAGCGCAGTTGCGGGAAAATGTCGGTCGCTTGGGCGACCGCGAACTGGCGATTGAATTTGCGAAGCAAGATTCGGCGCAAGCGCGGCATGTGCCGCCGCCGGTTCGCAAATATATCGCCGGACTGATTCAAAGCCGCCGTTCGGAAAAGGTTCAAATACCAATTGAGAAAATTGATTTATGGAAACACAAACAAAGCCCTCGAATGACGCCGCAGCGGACGCGCGGACGAAGAATCTGACGTGCTGGCGCACGGCCACAAGTCCGCAATGCTTGCGGGTGGAAACCACCAACGAGGTTCACTTATTTCCCTACGGCTATTTTCAGCACGCGAAATTCATCCGGCAAAGCGGCAAGGACGCCGTTCAAATTCAGTTTCAAGACCGAATCGTCACGATCAAAGGAAAGGGTTTAGAACCGCTTTGCGATGCGCTGGAACGGCTCGCCGTGGAACGAATCAAAGTGCGGCCTGAAAAATACGAAGGGCTTGGCAAGAGTGAGGGGGTAATTGAGGAAATTGAAATAAAAAAAATCAATGAACGAGAGACAAATTAAAATGGGTAAATTCTATACTGCTTTTCTATACTATATGCCATTTTTAGGTCATCCCACAACCTAGCAGGACAAAAGCAAAAATGCGCTTTAATCAATAAAGACGGGGATTTTGTCATCATGTCATGTTAGGTCGAATCAGAACAAAAGGACGTTTTTGACACCCCAAGCAAGCGCGCTACCAAGCTACGCTACGCCCCGAGCCATTGCGCGGAT
>OCZT010003594.1_pt1 | contig 15788 bp, 16 predicted proteins | sample 1539031 | NCBI WGS metagenome assembly OCZT01 (sample SAMEA3539308, study PRJEB22396) | soil metagenome | biome: tundra; feature: field; material: soil | place: USA | collected 2010-05 | depth 0.15 m | reverse complement strand
GGGGGAGGCTCGCGATCAGGAGCTGGGAGCGGGGGGTGGAAGGCGAGACGCTCGCGTGCGGCTCCGGGGTCGTGGCGGCGGCTGTCGTGGCCGCCAGCCGCGGCGGGACCGCTCCCCCCGTTACGGTCGAGACGCGTTCCGGTGAGAATCTGGTCGTCGACTTCCGGCTCGACGGGGGCCTCGCCCGGGACGTGACGCTCACCGGCGATGCGCGCGTCGTCTTCGAAGGCACGCTGAACGAGGAGATCCTATGAGAATCGTCCGTTCGGCGCCCGAAGGCCTTCGAGGAGCTTGTCGCAGAGCCCGCCGAAGCTCCCCGATGACATCACGAGGACAACGTCGCCCGGAAGGAGGCGTGAAAAGAGACCTTCGGCGATCGACTCCGCGCTGTCCGCGTCGAAGGCGAGGGTGCCGGTCCGGGTGAGCTCGGCGGCGAGCCAGCCGGTGTCGAGCGCGCCGGGACCGGAGGGGCTCCCGAGCCGGGCCGCGTGAAATGGCCGGGCGACGGCGACCGCATCGGCCGCCGAGAGCGCCGAGAGGTAGGCCGAAGCGAAATCGGCCCGTCCCCCGGTGATCGAGCGGGGCTCGAAGATGGCCCAGAGGCGCCGACCGGGAAATCGACCACGCGCCCCGCGGATCGTCTCGCCGACCGCGGTCGGATGGTGGGCGAAATCGTCAACGATCGTCACGCCACCCTCGGTCCCGCGGACCTCGAGCCGGCGCCGGACGCCACCGAAAGAGGCGAGCCCGGCCAACAGCTCACGGGGGGCCGGCCCGAAGGGGCGTGCGGCTCCGATCGCGCCGAGGGCGTTCGCGACGTTGTGTCGCCCGGCGAGCGGGATTAGTGCCTCGAAGAGAGGCTCGCCGTTCTCGACTACGGTGAATCGGCTCCCTTCCGGACCGAACGACACATGTCGGGCGACGAGACCTTCGTCGCCGGTCCGCTCGCCCGCGGTCTCGACGCGGTAGCGGAGGACAGGGGCGCTGGCCGAGGAGAGGACGTCGAGGACGTTCGGGTCGTCTCCATGCGCGACGATCAGCCCGTCGGGCGGAACGAGGGCCACGGCTTTGCGAAACGCGTCCTTGACGGCATCGAGGTCGCGGTAGAGGTCGGCGTGATCGAACTCGATCGAGGTGAGGATTAGCGTCCTGGGGGCGTAGTGAAGGAACTTAGGGCCCTTGTCGCGCCAGGACGTCGAGTACTCATCCCCCTCGACCACGAATGCCGCACCCGTTCCGATCGTGGAAGGGGCCGGAAGGTTCATTGGTTCGCCGCCGACGAGGTAGCCGGGGGACCGGCCGGACGAGGCGAGGAGCCAGGCGGTGAGGGCCGTCGTCGTCGTCTTTCCGTGGGTTCCCGCGACAACGACCGGGTGGCGCCCCGCCAGGAATTCGTCGTGGAGGGTCTCGGGCATAGACGAAACGGGGAGCCCCCGCCGGAGGGCCTCCACGAGCTCCGGGTTGTCCTTCCCGGCCAGGTTGCCGACGACGACACGATCCACCGCCTCTGGGAGGTTTCGCGCGTCGAATCCAGGACGAACCTGGATGCCGAGGGCGGCGATCCGGTCCGACATCGGAGGGTAGAGGGGCAGGTCAGATCCGAGGACCGTGTCGCCCCGTTCCACCAGGAGCCCGGCAAGCGGGGCCATGGCCGTTCCCCCGAGGGCGATCAGATAGAACGTCCGGGGCGATGACACGGGCGCGGAGTTTGCGTGATAGGTCGAGGCCCGTCAACGCGACCGCCAAACTGGCGCGACGAGCAGACTCTCTATAATCAGTGTTTCGCCCGGCTGGCGAAGTGGCCCGGCCGGAGACGACAGGAGGATCCCGTGAAGGATGGATTGACCAGAAAGTGGAACGATAGCAAGGGGTTTGGCTGGGCGGCCGGAGTGCTGGCCATGGTGTCGGTGTCGGCCCTCGTCTCCCCCATGGCGTTCTCGGAGGCGCCTGGCGCGGCCCCCGCTCCACAGGCCTCCCCGGCGGCGCCGGGGGTGAATGCCACCCCCGCCGCCAAGCCGGAGGGCCTCCAGCCGAAGGCCGTGCCGGTCGAAGAAGCGAAGAACTTTGGGACCGTGGCCAAGGGAGAGGCCATCGAGTACAGCTTCAAGGTCCGCAACAACGGAAAGAGCGACCTGGTCATCAACGACGTGAAACCTTCGTGCGGCTGCACGATCGGGAAGTTCGACAAGGTGATCAAGCCCGGGGAAGAGGGGAAGATCACCCTGACGATCGACACAAAGGCGTTCAGCGGACCGATCTCGAAGTCGGCGGTCGTCCTGACGAACGACCCCGCGAAGCCACAGTTCTCCCTGACTCTCTCCGCATACGTGAAGCCGTACGTCGAGGTCGCGCCGTGGGGCTTCTTCCGGATCCAGGGATTGGTGGGTGAGGAGCTCACCTCCGACCTGATCCTCGGCTCCGACGAGCCGGCCTTCAAGCCGGTGAAGGTCGAGGTGCCCCATCCCTATCTATCGGCCACACTGGCTCCGGCCACAGAGAAGGAGCGGGTCGAGGGCAAGGGGAAGACCCAGTGGAAGGTGACGCTGAAGGCGGACAAGACGTCACCGGCGGGGATTCCCAGCGGTGAGGTCAAGGTGATCACCGGGATCGCCAAGCAACCCGAACTCGTGATCAAGGTGAGCGGGATTATCAACGAAAGCGTCGGTGTCCTCCCGAGTCAGGTCACGTTCGGGACGTTCGACCCCAAGGGTGGCGGGCTCTCGAGGGAGATCGACGTCGTCAACAGGAACCCGAAGAACAGTGCCTTCAAGGTGACGTCTGCTGAGTCCGGCGTCCCGGGCGTCGTCACGGAAGTGAAGTCTTCGGACAACACGAAGGTGAAGGTCGTCGTCTCGATCGACCCGAAGGTCATCAAGAAGGGTCCGTTCGACAGCTGGATCACGATCAGGACCAACGACGCCGTCAAGAGCGAGATCAAAGTCCCTCTCCGCGGCGTCTCCCTCTGATCTCGCGCTTTAGACCCCAGAATGTCCGGCCCGGGAGGAATTGCCCCTCCCGGGCCATCGTGTTCTCAGGAGTCGTGAATGGGCTCGCGTCTCGTCGCGTTCTTCATCCTCGTCACGCTGAACGGCGCGGTCTCGCCTCCGTGCCGTGCCGCGGATGCTCCGCTTTCAGGCTGCCGCTGGGAGGCGATGGCAAGGCGAAGCCCCGGGTTCGTCGTCGCGACGGCGCGGTGGCGCGCCGGGACGCTCGCGGTCAGGGACGAGAAAGTGCTCTGGGTGGACTCCCAAGACCCGGGCCGGAACCTCATCGTCCCCCTTTCCCGAGTGACCGGGCACTCCCTCACATGCAGCGACGGTCCGACGGCGCCCGTCTGCACGGAATGGCGCCTCCGGACCCGACGGGAGGAGTACCGGTTCCGCGACCTCGTCTCCGGGGCGAAAGGTAGCCCCAGACTGATCGAGATCCACGACTTCGTCCGGTCGGTCCTCGTCGACCTACCGGCCGTTTCCCCGACCGACGGGAGGTAGCCAGATGAAGAGCTCGCGCCTGATCGTACCGATCCTCCTCGCCCTCCTCGCCGGGCCGGCCGCCGCCGCCTCGCACCTTGTCGTGCCGGAAGCGACATGGAGTGCGGGAGTCGTCACCAAGGGAGAGGTCGTCCGGCACGTCTTCGTCGTCCGCAACGACGGCACGACCGATCTCCATCTCACAGAGGTCCGCCCGTCGTGCGGATGCACCGCCGCCGAGTACGACCGCGTGATCGGTCCGGGCCAGCAGGGCCGGATCACCCTGGTCGTCGAGACAAAGGGATTCCAGGGTTCGATCTCCAAGAGGGCGCTCGTCCTGAGCGACGACCCGGCGGCTCCCCAGACCTCTCTCCTGGTGAGCGCGACCGTCAAGACGGTGGTGGACATACTCCCCTCCGGTTTCCTGAGGGTCCAGGCCTTCGGTGGCGAAAAGGCGTCGGCCGAAGTGACGGTCGTCTCGGATGATCCAGGGTTCTCCCCGGCCGTGGCGGAAGCTCCACAGCCCTGGGCGAGCGTGGCGGTGGCACCGGTGCCGGAGAGGGAGCACCTGCCGAACCGGGGCCCGAGGCAATTTCGTGTCCGCCTCACCGTCGGCGAGGGAGCGCCTGAAGGGCTGATCGGGGGCGCGCTGAAGCTGTCGACGGGAATCGAGAAGCTCCCGTTTCTCGAGATCCCACTCTCGGGATTCATCCGGCCGACGATCAGCGTGAGCGCCAACCGGGTCAGCTTTCAGAACTTCGTTCTCGAGGGCGAACCGATCCGCCGGACGGTTCTCCTCACGAACCAGAACCCCAAGAACGAACGGTTTACGGTGACCGACGCGATCTCGAGCGTGGCCGGAATCGTCACCGAGGTCATCCCATTGGACCGCCAGAAAGTCCAGATCGTGATGACGGTCGATGCGAGGATCCGGAAGGGACCGTTCGATGGGACCCTGACCGTGAAGACGAATGACCCGCTCAAATCCGAGATCCGCCTACCGATCTCCGGGACCGTGCTCGTCCGCGCGGCCGAGAACCCGCCGAAGGGCTAGCCCTTCTTCTCGGACTTGGCCGGGAGGACCTCCAGCCAGTCGAACGCCACGGAAAGTGCCCGCTGATCGGAGCTGCCGGGCACCCGGTCCTTCGGGGCCTCGGCGTAGGCGAACTCGAACCGGATCTCGTTTGGTCCAGACTTCCAGAGCGCCTCGGGCGTCGCGAAGCTGTAGACCCGGGCTCCGTCTGTGAGCGTGACGGAGTCGATCCTGCTCCCGTTCACGAAGACGGCCGCCACCTGGGCGGGCGCGCCGGTGTAGCGGAACGGCCAGCAGCGAAACCGGAGAAGCTGATCCCCTTTCGCCCGGCTCGACACGGTCACGGTCGCGGTTCGCGCCTGCGCCCACACGAAGCTGTCGTTCTCGTCGGTCTTTTCGAAGCCGGACCAGCCGGAGGTCAGGGCACCTACCGATGTCTCGGCGTCGAAGTTCAGGGAACGGGTCTCGTCGATCGGACGGCACCCAGACAGGACGAAGACCAGGCTGGCGACCGCCAACGGGGCGAGAAAGGCTCTGGAATTCAACGTGCTACCTCCACACCGTCCGCCAGGAAGCGGACTGGATTTCTCTTTTCCTCGGCGCCGATGCGGCCCTCCGCTGCGATCTGGGCACCGACCGCGTTTTCGGGAACGGCGAAACCGATGGCCTCGAGGGCGATCACGGCCTCGGCGTCTCGGACCGTCAGGGCACCCTCCGAGGTCCGCTCGCACCTCCCGCCGATACGAAACGCCCGGGCGCCAAGAGCCTTCGGGTCGCGAAGAATCTCGGCAACCCGAACCAGCGTCAGCCCGCGGAGCGGCCGGCCGTAGATCTCTGCCGGGCCAGCCAGCGCAACAGACGCCAGGAGCACAGCTACCGCCGAGACCCGAATGAGCGGGGAGGTCGGCGTCCTCATCCGCGGGTCAGGGGTTCGGCGGGAACGCCATGGCTCGGGCTCCGCTGAATGGGAACGTCTTGGTCACGCCCGGGCAGGTGGTTCCGGTGACTCCGGAGGCTCGAACATACGTCAACGTACCCGAGAGGGTTCCGTCGACGTAGCCCCAGATCGTCCCGGTCCACGTCGCTCCCGAGCTGCCACCACTGACGGTGATCGAGCCATCCGGATTCCGGGCGGCCGTCGAGTTCTTCTGGTTCGTCGAGAACCAGGCCTGGACCGGAAAGGACTGCGCCGAGGGGTTCGGGGAAGGGCAGCCGTCCAGGACGAGGCTGGCCGCCAGGTAGTCGGGCGTCCCCGAGATGAGGTCGAGCCGGCCGGTGGAGAAGTCGTAGGGGCCGTCGCTGAATACCAGCCCGAAAGCCCCGTTATTCGGCGCGAAGACCTTGAAGGGGGGCGAGTAGCTGATCGAGCCGATGGCGTTATCGACCACCGACGCTCCGGTCACGACTGGTCCGCCGCTCTTCACGGTGACCCAGGCCGTCAGGTTCGTGTCGGAAGCCGAGTATCCGAAGACGGAGGCGACCCGGTTGATCTGCGTCTGGGAGCTCTTTCCCAGCGTGAAGTCGAACTGGTCGATGGTTGTCCCGTCAGCCCTGGCCAAGCGGACGTTCACGACGGTCTGGACCGCGGAGTTGGCGCTGAGGAGGAAGAGGTTCGTCCGGTATCCGGTAGTGGCGCCGTCCGGAGCCGAGGAGATGTAAGGGACGTACGCCGTGTCGCCGACGGAGACGGCCTGATCGAGAGTTTGAGCGGGGATCGCGAAGCCATAAGTCCCGGCTATGCCGGAAGCGCTGCGGGCGTTCGCGTTAAGGGTCTGGGAGAGGACAGAGACGGGCAGCCGGGACTCGATCCGGACCCCCCCGGCCCCCGCGACGCCGAACCGGGACACCAGGAGATCGTCGATGGCGAGCGTCTGACCGGCCGTGACCGTGACCGTCGCGCGTGCGGGGTTGCTGTTGTCGCCCAAAGCGGCATTGTTCGCGTCGAGAGGGGACGCCGGGAGGAAATAGAGATCGACGGCGGTGGCCGCGGCATTGGGATTGACGATCCGGAGGGACGTCACGAACTGCTCCCCGAGCGCACCCGTCGCTTTCGCGGAGGTAACGAGCCACTGGGTCGTGGCGGGGGTATCGGCGAAGGCGGCCGCGCCGACGATCGCGGAGGCTGCGAGGGCAGAGGCAAGAAGCTTCGCGAAAGACATCTGGTGCGAGAGTATCTCACCGAGCGGAGCGGCGCAGCCACTCCAGGACCTGCTCCTCTGCCCTCATCCGTTCGAGCGAATGGTATCCCGCCGGGGCCGTCTCACAAACGGGCGGGACGACGCAGGATGTGATCCGGACTAGACTCTTGATGTTATGCACGTCGAAGTCCGCAAGAATGAGGAGGTCGTCATCGTCGACATGACCGGTCGCCTGGTCGGCGGAATCGGCGACGAGATCCTCCGCAACGTCGTCAACGAGCTGCTCGCGGAAGACTGGAAGAAGATCCTCCTCAACCTCTCCGGGGTCACGGCGATCGATAGCGCCGGAATCGGCGAGCTGGTCGCCAGCCTGAAGACGGCGAGCCACCTCGGAGCGAGCCTTCGGATCCTCAACCTCAACGAGAGGGTGCGGACGGCGCTCCATCTCGGCCGCCTGCTCCCCCTCTTCGAGGTCTACGGCGACGAGAAAGCCGCCGTCCAGAGCTTCCTCGCCGCCTGATGGTGGGGCGGACGTCCGGCCGCTCAGCGCTCGCGGAAGGTCTTAACGTCGAGATCCTGCGTCATGAGCCGGCGGAACTCGTCCGCCGGAATCGACGCGATCTGGCGGCCGGTACGTAGCTCGATCCGGTCGATTACTTTCTCCCAGATCGCCTCCCGGCGAGCGATCTCCTCCTCATCGCGGATCTGGCCGAACTCCTGGACGAACCGGTTATGCCGGCAGAGCATCCGGAACGCGAACTCCGTCGACGGCCGGTGGAGAACGAGGCCGAGGACGCGGACGTCGTTTCCGACGTCGTGGACCGGCTGTCCCCACTCGCCATAGCCGCCGAAGATCGTCCCGAGCTTCGAGAGGGCGTTCGCGAGCTTCGGCTGGTTCATCCGCTCCAGAGCGGCCTTCACCACCGGGAGCGTGACGTTGCGGAAGAGCGTCGGGTCGGCGAGCCGGATATCGATTCCGATCTCCTCCTTGCAGATCCGGACGATGTCCTCCGCGCGGAGCCGGTTGTCGGTCGCGAGGTGGACGCGCTCCCCAATCGACGCGGGAGCGGTGAGAGCGGCCAGGATGCCGGCCACCACGCGGTCGACCGGGACGAGGTTCAGCTCGGCCGACCGATCGCTCGGGAAAGCGAGCGCGAAGGCCATCACGACCCATGCCTTCGCCCGGCCGACCGGGTCCGTTCGCATTCGGTCGATGATCTCCTTCGCGCGGCCGAACGCGTTGATCGGGGCGTTTACCACCTTCGTGTCGCCCCGGTTGTTCCCGGTGCGGGAGTGGCCGATGACGATGGAGGGGAGGAGCTGCGAGACGCGGAGGCCGCGCTCGACGAGAAACCGGTCGGTCTCGATCGACGCCATCGCCTTCGTCAGCTCGTAGAAGTTGTTGTAGAAGTTCCGCGGGAACGTGAGAGCGCTCTCTTGGACGATGGACCTCTTCTTCCGGCCGTGAATGTACGACGTCTCGATCGCGATGTGCTGGATGAACCGCGAGCCCTTGGCGCTCTGGAGGGACAGGGCGAACTCGAGCGCGTTACGGCTCCCGAGCACGTTCGCGCGGTAGGAGTTCTCGTAGGTGTCGTCGAAAGCGACGCTGGCAGCGCAGTGGATGACGTGGGTCACCGTCTTCTGCAGGCGCACGATCTCAGCCGGCGCGATCCCGAGGTCCGGGGCCTCGATGTCGCCCCCGATGAACCGGAATTTGGCGGCTTTCTGGCCCGTCATACCGAGCCGGCGGAGGAGGGCCGCCCCGCGCTGCGCCGGCGTCAGGACCTTCATGACCTCCTTCGTCTTCGGGTCGCGGATCGTCTTCGGGCGCACCACCGAGACGACGTGGGCGACCCGGCGGTCCGAGGCCGCCTGGACAAGGATTTCTTTCCCCAAGAAGCCGGTGGCTCCGGTGAGGAGGATGACGAGCTTCGGGTTCCGGCCCCGCGCGCGGAGGAGAGCGGCCGCGTCTTTCTGGAGCTTCTCGATCCGCTCGCGCAGCTCCTTTTCGCTCAGGCGCGTCAGCTCCCGGAACCGGTAGAAGTGGTCCCGCTCGCCGACCCCGAGGAGCTTCTTCGCCTGCGTCTCGACGGTCTCGCTGCCCGTCGCGGCCCCGAGCGTCTCGGCGACGGCCGTCCCGGCGGCGTTGATCCGCCGGAGCCCCTTCCGGACGAAGCTCTCGTTCCCGGTGAGCTGGATGGCGCGGCTCGCGAAGAACTGCGCCGCCACCTCCATCGGGTTCTTGTCGCGGTGCGCGTGGACGAGCAGGTCCTCGGGATCGATCGGCCGAAGCACCTCCTTCCGGGTCTCCATGTGGATCTTCGCGATGTAGCGGGAAGGCGAGCTCCGCCACATCATCTCCCCTTCGGGGTTCGGCGTCGGCTCGAAACCGGGGCTATGCGGAGGGTCAGTCAGCGCGTCGGGCGCGTCCGCCGTTCTCGGAGGTTTCATGGTGTGTCGACTCCGCCCCTAGGTTCGCATTTCCGGCGCGTCCGGTAAACCGGGAAGTCCCACGTTACCGCACGGGGACGCGCCGCACCTTCGAGGCGATCGCGGCCCGGATGGCGGGGAGCGCGGCCCGCGCCGCTGCCTCACCCGCCTCGATCAGACGTTTCTTTTGGGTGAAGTCGTCGTACGCCACGTCGCCGACCGCCGGCTCGACTAGGACATCGGCGTCGCGTGCTCGGAGCCGCCCAATCTCGGCGGACATCAGCGTGATGGCGTGGTAGGCGACCTCGATCGGGGTCTTCGGGGTGAACGAGGGGACGGCGGCGGGGACCGAGACGGCGATCACGACGTCGCAGCCAGCCCGCCGGGCCACATCGACCGGAACCGGGTTCGTAACACCGCCGTCGACATAGATCTCCCCGCCGATCTCGACCGGGACGAAAACCCCCGGGATCGCCGCGGACGCGTGGACCGCCCGGGCGATAGGCCCCTTCTCGAAAACGACGGTCTTCCCGGTCCGCAGGTGCGTCGCGACGGCCGCGTATGGGATGCGAAACGTCTCGATGGTCCGGTGTTTGAGATTCTTCGCGAGGAACGCCTCGAGCCGGTCGCCTTTCACGAAGCCGCCCGAGAGGAACGATAGCGCCTTGTAGTCGAAGAGATCCTCATCGGTCACGGAGACCGCGAGGAACTCGGCGTCGAGGACGCGGCCGGAGTCGGCATAGAACGCGCCGACGAGACTCCCGACGGAGGTCCCGGCGACGAAATCCACCGGGATCTTCTCTTGCTCGAGGACCCGGAGGACCCCGATCTCGGCGAACCCGCGAGCGCCGCCCCCGCCGAGCGCCAGTCCGACCTTGGGGGGAACCTCCCGAACCTGGGCCGGCGCGGGGCCGGGGGACGGGGCTGGAGGCGGCGTCGGCCGGGCGGACCCGCAACCGCTGAGGATGAGGGCTGCGGCGAGGCCGAGCAGCGGCATGGAACGGTTTGGGAGCATTCAGACCTCGCGGGAACCGTTGCCGGTGTCCTTCTTCGGGATGACCGTGATCGTCCCGTCCACCTCGAGCACTCCGAGGCGGCAGTCCTGGACGGAGGCACACCCCGACTCGCGGAGCGCCTGCAGAAGCTCTTTGTGGCTGATCCCCTCCTTCTTGAGGTTCTCTTCGTAGACGTGTCCCCGGCTGATCAGGATCCGCGCCTCGCCCCTCACGAGCCGCTCCATGGTCTTGTTGCTCGCGGCGATCCGGCCCAGACCCCAGTTCACGGCGAGGAGGACGCACGCCGCCACGAGGCCGCCGACGAGCGACGTGTCCGGCCCCACCATCGCGTTCTGGACGGAGTTTGCGATCAGGAGGACGAGCGCGAAGTCGAACGGGGCGAGCTGGCCGACCTCGCGCTTTCCGGTGAGGCGGAAGCCCGCGAGGATGAACAGGTAGACGACGATGGTGCGGAAGACGATCCAGCCGGCCTGGGTCGGCGTCGAGAGAAGCTCGTGCATTACGCCGAAGTGTAGCGGGAGGGGTGATCCTTCGCGTATGGCTCCGACCGAACGAGAAAGGCGGGGGCGAGCCCGTCGGCTCGAGCCCCCGCCCGAGAGAACCCGTCCGCGGAAAGGGCTACTTGGCCGGAGCCGTCGCGGGAGCCGCCGGAGCGGCCTGGATCCCGAGGAGGCCGGTGATCTCGGCGACCTTCTCCTTCACCGCGGCCCCCTTGGCGAGTGCGTCCTGGAGATTGCCGCCGCTGAAAGCGTCGGTCGCTTCCTTCCACGCTCCCTCGATCTTGGCGATGCCTTCCTTGGCGGCGGTGACCTTCTCCGCGCTGAGCTCCTTGGGCAGCTTCTTTGCCTTATCCAGCTCTTCGAGTTTGGCCTTGACCGCCTCGACGCTCTTGGAGATGTCGGCGCTCAGGTCGGTCCACGCCTTGGTTAGCTCGTCCTTCTTGGCGGCGGCGGCCGGGGCGAGGTCGTTCGCCTTGCCGCCGAGCTCGGTGGCGGTCGTCAGGGCCGCCTTGTAGTCGCCCTTGGCGAACTGGTCCTTCGCGGCGGCGAGGGACGTCTCGACGGCCTTGAGCTGATCGGGGACGAACTTCTGCGCCTCGGGCTTCGCGGCTCCGACGGTCGCCTCGGCGGCCTTGATCGCCGCGTCGGCCGGCGCCTTGTCGGTGTTGCAGGCGATCAGAAGGGCGCAGGACGCGGCAGCGATGGTGGCTTTCAGGGTGAATTTCATGGATCTCGGTTCCTCCTCAGTTGATGGTCAGTCGACCGGAAAATTGGAAAGCCCCGGCAGAGCCGGGAGCGGGAGACGCGGTACAGCCTGCTTGCGGGATCTGGACGACCTCCCCGGGGGTGAGGGCTTGTTCAGCCGGGCTCGGACCCACCGGACAGCGCCATTCTCTCTCGTGGAGGCGCGAAAGTGAACCCCACGGTCCACCGCGCCCGTTCGACCTCTCGGCGGCGCTGCCGCGGAGCGGCCGCCCTGGAACGGGGATTGCTATCTTCGAAGCGACGCTCGATCCGGACCGGGCGCCGTCCTCCAGAGACGACACGATCCAGCCCGTCCATCCCGCAACGCAACAGGAGAATCGAAGATGTCCACCGTTCCGTGGGTCGGCGGACCCGCGCTCTCGACCTTCGCCGACAACCAATTTCTGCACGTCCCGGCCCCCGAAACCGCGATGGAGAAGGGCGTCTGGCGGCTGGGAAGAACCGTCACCGCGTTCAGGGACGAGCTGGTCGAGGCGGTCATCGGCACGAGGTATTCGAGCCTCCACTCCGACCGGGAGTGGATCGTCGTGGACCTCCGCGTTCGCGCTCTGGGCGCGGCGCCCGTCGAGATCGGGCGGGAGGACATCTCGCTCACGCGGCGGGACGGGCCGAAACTGACGCTCCCCGGCCGGGAGGAGGTCGCCGAGGAGCTCTCGAACATCGGCCGCACCATGATCGCTGCGTCGGCCATCGAGGATCCCCTCGATACGTATCTCCCCCCTTGCCTCGAGGTGGACCGGATCCCGTTCGTGACTCGAAGCATGCTCGAGTCAATCGTCCTCGAGGCGGGCCGCGTCGCGTCAGGAAAGCTCCTGTTTCGCGCTCCCCGCGGCACTCGGATTCCCGCCCTCTACACGTTCGGCGTATCAAACCGGGACATCGACGTCCGGATCCCGTTCCGCCTGCCGGCGTCCGACTTCCCCGAGCCGCGGGCCGTGGTCGCGATCCGTTGACGCGTATACCCGGGAAAGTAAGCATGAGCCTTCCGGGGCGATCAGTATCCGCGGGCGCGGTCGACTGCACCCTCGACCGGCTTCCCTTCCGCGAACCGTCTCAGGTTCGGGAGGATGTCCAGGATCATCGCCCGCGGCCGGGAGGGGCCGGAGTGATGAGGGGTCACGACGATCCTCGGGTGGCTCCAGAGCGGGGAGTCGGCGGGCAGCGGCTCGGACGGGAAGACGTCGAGAACCGCTCGGCCGAGCTTCCCCGTCTCCAGCGCCGCCAGAAGGTCCTTCGCGACAACCTGCTCTCCGCGCGCCACGTTGATCAGCGTGAGGCCGGCGTGACCGTTCGCCAGGAGCTTCGCATCCACGAAGCCTCGGGTCTCGGCGGTCAGCGGCGCGCACAGCACCAGCACCCGGGCGGAGGGGAGGAACTCGTGAAGGGATGCCGGGCCGTGAAGGGGGAACTCGGGGTCTTCCCGGACGCTCCGGACGAACCCGTGCACCTCCATCCCCAGCTCCCGGAGCGCGCGGCCGATCCGACGACCGATTCGGCCAAAGCCGAAGATCAGCGCCGTCTTTCCGGTGAGGTCCTCCGGGACCAGATGCGAGTCCCAGGTCCGGTCATGTTGTGCCCGCCGGCATTCGTCGATCCGCTGGGTCTCGGCGAGCAGGTGCGCCGCCACGTATCGCGACATCCAGAGACCGAACTGCCCGTCGGCCCGGGTGATGGCGATGCGGGGCGGAATCGACGGATCGGCCAGGAGGTGGTCCACGCCCGCTCCGGCATTCTGGATCCACGTCAGCTTCGGCATGCGCTCGACCAGTCCCGTGGGGACGCGCCAGACGAAGAGCCCCTCGGCGTCCGCGATCCAAGGATCCGTCAGGGCGCCGGGGTTGTCTTTCGGGTGCCAGCCGCGGACCAGGAGCCGCGGCTCGGCCTCGGCGATGGTGGGAACCCACTCGGCGTGCCGGTGATGAACGACGGCGAGCTTTCGCATGACGGAAGGATGAGGTGAAGAGCCCCCCGAGGGGAAGGCCGCACTGAACAAACCCCCGCAAAGTCGTGCTTCATCAAACATTTACTTGTCTTTCCATAACTCGCAAAATACGACCGCTTAGTCCTCATAACGTTGCGCGTTGAAAGAGGCCCGTCGGATGTCAGATCTCGCTGCCCTCGAAGCCAAGACCTACTCGAAGGTCGACTGGCGGCTGATTCCCTTCCTGTTCCTCGCGGGTACGGCGTCGGCCGCGGGCATCGGCCTCGTCAATTCGGTCGGCAACCTGGGCGGATACGTCGGGCCGAACGTGCCGATCTGGGCTAAGAACTTCTCCGCCAATCCGTCGGCGGCACTCTACGTGATCGCCGCTGTCCTTCTCCTCGGTGCGGCACTCACGTTCTTCCTCATCCCGAAGAACCTTTACGTGAAAGTGGGCCAGGCTGCACGTCGTCCCGGTCGCGACAGATGCAAGGGAGGACCATGACGAACCCACTCCATGCGGACGCGGAGACCATCTTCCGCGCGGCTCTCGAGCGCGTCGATCCCGTGGCGATGATGAAGCGCGTGCTACGGCTCGACGGAGATGTCCTGCGCCTCGAGACGGAGCTCGCTTCGGCCAGCTTCGATCTCTCCTCCTTCGACCGGGTCGTCGTGACGGGGATGGGAAAGGCGACGGCGCGCATGGCGCTCGGGCTCGAGGAGATCCTCGGTGATCGGATCGCCGACGGTCTCGTTTCAGTAAAGGCCGGTCACGTCGAGACGCTGCGACGCGTGCGCCTGATCGAGGCTAGCCACCCGGTGCCTGACGAGTCCTCGTCGCGTGCGGCGGAGGAGATCCTCGCCTTCGCGGACACCTGTGACGAACGTACCCTCGTGGTCACCCTGATCTCGGGAGGCGGGTCCGCCCTGCTCTGCGCGCCTGCATGCGACACCAACGGTCACCCCCTCATCAGCCTCGACGAAAAGAAAGAGGTCACGCGCACCCTTCTCGCTTGTGGCGTCACGATTCACGAGATGAACTGCGTCCGAAAGCACCTCTCGCGGATTAAGGGCGGACGCCTCGCGCGCGCCTATGCGCCGGCTACGTCGTTGAACCTGCTGCTCTCGGACGTCGTGGGCGACGATCTCGACGTGATCGCCTCAGGGCCGACGGTGCCCGATCCGACGACCTTTAGTGACGCTCTCGAGGTCATTCGGCGGCACGGCGTCGCGGACCGGATCCCTGCCGCTGCCCTGCGTGCCCTGGAAGCTGGCGCGGCAGGCCTTCACGAAGACACCCCCAAGCCGGGCGATCCCGCCTTCGCCTGGACGACCAACGTCCTGATAGGGACCAACCACCAGGCGCTGCTCGCCGCGGAAACGAGGGGCCGCGAGCTCGGGTACGCGACGCTCGTCCTGACGTCTAGGCTGACGGGCGAAGCGCGCGAAGCGGCGCTCGCGCTGCTCGGGATCGGCGAGGACATCGCCGTGAGCGGGTTCCCGCTGCGCCCACCGGCGTGCCTCATCGCCGGCGGAGAGACCACGGTGACGCTGCGCGGGAGTGGGAAGGGCGGCCGGAACCAGGAGCTGGCGCTAGCGTTCCTGGCGGCGCTGCCGCGCTCATGCACGGCGCGGAGAATCGTCCTTCTTGCAGCGTCCACCGACGGCAACGACGGTCCCACGGACGCCGCTGGGGCCTTCGCCTCGCTCGAAATCGTCGAGCGTGGGCGTGCGTTGGGACTCGACGTGAGCTCCTACCTTGCGGCCAACGACTCGTACCACTTTCACGAGCGCGCCGGCTCGCTGCTGCGCACGGGCCCGACGAACACGAACGTGAGCGACGTGGCGATCCTGATCGTGGGTTAGATCGGCCGGACTCTCACTGGGTCGTGTACCCGCCGTCGATCACGACCGCCTGCCCCGTCACCCCTCCGGCCTGCTCTCTGGCGACGTCGGGGTGACGAGGGACCGCACGAGAATTCCTCTTGACCGAAACGGCCGCTCTCGTCGCTCGCCGCTAACCCATTTGGAATCAGTGGTCGGGACGGCGGGATTCGAACCCGCGACCCCTTGAACCCCATTCAAGTACGCTACCAGGCTGCGCCACGTCCCGACCGGGAACGGCATCGGAGAGTCGTCGAGGCGATCTCCGGGGGTGCTGGTTTATAACATTTCCGCCCGCTGCCCAGGGCGCGATATCGGGACGGCGGGATCCGAGCACCGGCGCACGCTCGCCTTCGGCGAGAGTCAGGAGGTGTGCGCCGGCTTCGCGACCCGTTCTGACTGCGGGGACACCCCGCTTCCCCGCATCGGACGCCGCGGGGCGTCGCCCCGAACTCGAATTCCCCTTGGCCGTCACGCCCGAGTCTACTACCATGTAGACATGGCGATCCCCTCGACCACGATCCGGATCCCGGCGGACATGCACGAGACGCTCCGCGGCCTGGCCGAAGAGCACCAGTCGACGCTCCAGGGCGTGCTCGTCGAGGCGCTGGAGCTGTACCGGCGCGAC
>OCZT010003593.1_pt1 | contig 15789 bp, 11 predicted proteins | sample 1539031 | NCBI WGS metagenome assembly OCZT01 (sample SAMEA3539308, study PRJEB22396) | soil metagenome | biome: tundra; feature: field; material: soil | place: USA | collected 2010-05 | depth 0.15 m | reverse complement strand
GACACCATCACGACCGTGACGCCGTTGTTGCGGAAGGCGATGGCGCGCGCCCAGAGCCGGTCGTGGACACCTTTGGCTGGGCGGTTGTTGCTGAACCCCGCTATCCAAACAAGATCAAACGTCCCGTTGCCATTCTTGTCGGTGTAAGTGTCACCCTTGGCAGGCTCGAACTTGCCGTTATTGTCGGCATCCACCCAAGTGTCGTACGTATCCATCAAGGGCGTGATGTCACGCTTGGCTACCCCCACCTCCAGCGCCCCCGGCTGCCCGCCCTGCCCCGGCGCGGGCTTCATCATGTCTGCCCGATAAGAGCGGTACGGCCCGATCGAACGGTAACCGATCCATAGTGCCAGCAGCAGAACCAAAGCCAGTGCACTCAGCAGAATGGACCTAAGAACCTTATGACGACTGAGGAAGGAAGGCATTGCCATGATCGGACGTCGCGAGTTCGGTTTTCAGCCGATGAGGCTCGCCTCATCAGCGCCGGCAGATGAGGCGGCAGATGCCGGTCAGCTCATCTTCTGCTTTGCTTCCGCAGGCACCTCCAGCTTGGTTGAACCGGCGTCCTTGATCTCGACCGTGGTGGTGCTCCAACTGTAGTTGGATTTACCTCCCAGTTGCTTGGTGGCGCTAATGATTTTGTCCTGGAGGCCAGAGTCCGCTGCGTACAGCGTGCCGGCCACCAGACCGATTAATCCGAGGATGAGGGCTTGTTTCACGTCTAGATCTTCCTTTGTGTTTACAATGTGCTCTTGGTGCCTTTTCGTCCCGCTCGAAAGCGTTGCGATTCCAGTCGATGGCAAACAACGCTAATGGGCGCAATTTGGCTCACTACGACACAGATGTAAAGCTGAATTCCATCTGGGGACCGGCGGGCGGGATTCAACTCCCGGTCTTCACAAGGCCGCACGAGTTGGCGTTCCAATGGCCGGCTTTACAGGCTGCGGGGATAGATGCACATTCGTCCCTATGAAATGGCCCTGCGCTCTCTTCGTCGTGGGCACCGCGCTGCTCCTCATTGCTTGGTCAAGCCTCGCTGCGGACAATGCCCCACTGCCGCGCAAGAAGCTCATTATGTCCGGTTGGGATCAGCCGGATGCGGCGCAGTTCCGCCGCAATATAAAGGAATTCGAGAAGTATCCCTTTGATGGCGTCATCCTCACAGTGCCAGGCAAAAGAAACGACGGCACATCCTTCTCGAGCTTCGACAATCTCTTTAGCGCCGAGCCTTGGAATGAAGCTGTGTTTGCCAGCGCGCTCGCCGACCTCAAGGCGACCCAATCGGCCCAGGTGACCGACAACTTCGTGATATTATGGAGCCTGCCCGCCTCCGTGGACTGGTTCGACGACTCCGGTTGGGCCGTTATCGCCGAGAAGTTCAGGATCATGGCGCGGGTAGCCAAAGCGGGCGGGCTGCGGGGAATTCTCTTTGACCCGGAACACTACAGCCCGACAAAGAAAGCATGGCAGTATTCCACGCAACCAAATCGCGGCCAACGCACCTTCGCGCAATACTTTGCGAAGGTCCGCCAGCGTGGACAGGAAACCATGCGCGCCATGGCCGCCGAATATCCCAACATCACGCTGTTCGGGTACTGGCTCCTCTCCGTCAACCTGCGGGCTTTCGACCCTGGCGGCAGCCTCGCAGGCCTGGAATCCGAGCAGTACGGTTTGCTGGTTGCGTTCGTGGACGGCTGGCTGGATGCCGCGCCGGCTACAGTGAAACTCGTGGATGGGCAGGAAGCCGCGTACCGCTGGGACGGGGAGGCCCAATTTCAGGCCGGGGCGCTCCGCGTAAAGAACGACTGCCAGGCATTCGTAACCCCGGCGAACCGGGCAAAATACCGTGCGCAAGTGCAGGCGAGTTTCGGGTTCTACCTGGATGCCTACGTAAACCCGCCTGGTTCGTCGTACTACCTCGGCCGGGAAGGTGAGCCGCGGGTCAATCGGCTTGAGGCCAACCTGGATGCCGCTGTTCGCGCGGCAGACGAGTATCTCTGGATTTACGGCGAGAAGTATCGCTGGTGGCCGGTGCCGCCTGGTGGCCGCCAGCCGGCCACGAACTGGACGGAGGCGCTGCCGGGTATCGACCTGGCCTTGCTGCGGGCCAAGGACCCAACCGGGGCCGCGCGCCGCCTGTTGGCATCTGCCGGAACGAACCTCCTTCTTAACGGCGACCTCTCCAATGCCGCTTACGGCACTCCGGCTAACTGGTGGGTGTGGCAGGATGAAAAGCAACCCACTGGCAGGTTTACCTGCGAGCAGTCCATAAGCGCGGTCCGATTAACCAGAGTGTCCGACGGCTGTTTCGGCCAGAACTTCAAAGCCCAGCCTGGCGAGCGCTACGCCCTCGCTGCCAAGACCCGGCAAACCGGCCATGGCGTGGTCACTTTGCGGATCGGATGGAAGAGCGCCGCCGGTAAGTGGACTAGGAACGACGCTAACGTGAGGCTAGCTCTTGCCGACCCCAAGCCTGGCGAATGGCAGGAACTAGCCGGATCGGTGCGGGTTCCGGAAGGCGCCGCTGACTTGATTGTCATGCTCCACGCCGCCGGGCAGGCCGAAGATTCCGACCAGGCATGGTTCAAGGATGTCCGGCTCGCAAGGTTCGGCCAATAGATCTCGATTTGGCTGGCGCTCTGCTTTATATACCCCCAGCCCAACCGAAACTGCGCCTTAGTTCCGAGTTGCCGGGTAGTGCCGGCGGTTACCCGCCGGCACCCCCTCCTACCACTGCCGAGCGCCTGGCGGAACTTCGCCGACCCATCAACGACACACTCGTACGCCCGGCACATTTGGTTGGCCGCGCTCGCTACCCTTCTTGGACCTCGCGAGGGTCAAGGCGATCGTTCAACTCATCCAGAAAGCAAAGATGGCACGCAGCCATTTGGGGAGGAACTGTGCTTAAAACTGTGCCTAACTGCGTATTCGGGGCGTGTTGGCTATTGCACCGCGCTGCCCATCAAGACACGCACATGCGCTTCGACGGATGCTGCCAGCGCTTCCGTGTTGTAGCCTCCCTCAAGCATCGAGACCAACCGGCCATGACAAGACGCCTCGGCGATTCCCTTGACGATCCGGGTCAGCTCCGCATAGCCCTGGGGAGTCACCTTCATCCCGCCCAGCGTATCGCCATTAGCGGCATCGAATCCCGCCGAGATGAGCACGAAATCCGGCTTGAAGGCCGCGGCTGCTGGCTTCAATCGTTCCTCAAATGCCTTCCTGTAATCGGCGTCGCCACAACCGGCCGGGAGCGGCACATTGAATTTCGATCCGAGGCCCTTGCCCACCCCCTTATCCTCCGCGCTGCCAGTTCCGGGATAGAAAGGCGATTGATGGACCGAGAAATAGAAGACCGTGGGGTCCTCGTCGAAAATCGCCTGCGTTCCGTTGCCATGGTGCACGTCCCAGTCCACGATCAGCACCCTGGCCAGCTTATGCTTCTGCTGGATGTATTTCGCGGCAATGGCTACGTTGTTGAACAGACAAAAACCCATCGCCTTGTCTTTCAGCGCATGATGGCCCGGCGGGCGAATCGCGCAAAAGGCGTTCTGTATCTTTCCCTCCATCACAGCGTCGATAGCCGACTGCACCCCACCCACCGCGTTCAACGCTACCTGGTACGAGTCAGCCGAGGCGGGTGAATCCGGCGAATCGACATAGCCGGAACCACCTTGGCAATCCTTCCTGACCCGCTCGATGTATTCCTGGGTGTGCACCGTGCGAAGCCAATCCGTCGAAGCCGGGACCGGCTTCAGGGCGACGAGTTCATTCAGCAACCCGTTCTGCTTCAACCGGGCCACGATGGCTGTCAGGCGCTCCGGCCTCTCCGGGTGACCCGACCCGGTCTCGTGCTTCAGGTAGATGTCGCCATAGAGAAACCCCGTCTTCAAGCGGCCTGGAGCAACTGCGGCCGCGTACCCGGGCCACGCCAATCCCACCAAGACCACCATTAGAACCAGGCAACTCCGCAGCCACGTCACTGAGGCCCCTCGTGGCTTTCTCTTCAATTCTTGATCAGGTGCCATGGAACCATGTTAGGGCATGTCGAGTCTTGGTGCGACCGCTTGTGTGCGAAAGGTTGTTGCGGCTCGGTGGGGCGGCCCCGCGGATGGTCGGCCATGGACTCTGTTCAGGCCGATCATTTCCTGCGCACGCAGCGGAAACCGTTTGAATCCATGGTCAAACACACGTCAGTCAGCCCCGCCTCGTCGCAGTTTCGCACCCAGGATGTGCAACTGTCCGCGCTGCTCGACCACGCACCGCCTCTCAATACCCGCTTTTCGCCTTCCTTCGGGCCGCGGGGATTATCTCGCGGACTGTCCCGGAAATACTTGGACCCGTAGAAGTCGTGACACCATTCCCAAACATTGCCAGCCATGTCATAGAGTCCCCAGGCATTTGGCTTCCGCTGTCCGACTGGGTGTGGCTTGGCCTGCGAATTGCCCTCGAACCACCCGAACGATTTCAGCTCTTCGGCATTCTCGCCAAAATAGAACCGGCTTTGGGTGCCCGCCCGGCAGGCATACTCCCACTCCGCCTCGGTGGGCAGCCGGTAACCGTTGGCCGAGAAATCGCACTCCCATGTGTTCGTGTTGTAGGAAGGCGTCAGGCCCTCCTGCGCCGACCGCGCGTTGCAGAACTTTACTGCGGCCGTCCAGGTCACCTGCTCTACGGGGTTCTTGGGATTCTTGCGCCGGGCGGGATTCTTGCCAGTGACGCTCTCGTAAACTTCCTGCGTGATCTCGTCCTGGTCCATGAGAAAGCCGTCCACTTTGACTTCATGCGCCGGCTTCGCGTCGATAGGGCCTTCGCTTACCCCCATGGTGAATTGGCCGGCGGGGATGGAAACCATGTCCATGCCGCACCGAGTCTTGGTCACTTGAATCCCGCCTGGCCGCGACTCCTCGGCTTGCCGACCGCATCCCACCAGGATTACCACCATTAGACCGCTGACGAATAGTTCCCGCTTCATTTGAAAAGTTCGTGCCCGGCCGGGAGGCGATTTGAATTGCAGCCCCGCGGCAAGTTAATGGGGGATTCGAGCCGCAAGACCGCTGTAACCTTTTCCCGCTCGGCAGTGTCTCTATATCGTAGGGCCTTTGGGTGCGCAGTGCAGCGCGCACCGTGGCAATGAGGAGCCGAAGCGGCGGGGGGGCCAGCCAAATCCAAGGAAACCATAGCGAAACCATAGCGAAGCCCTAGCGAAGCCCTAGCGAACAACAAGCTGCTTGCAGGCGGCCTGCGCGCCACCCCCAGACTGCGGGCTGGCTTGGAGTGGCGCGGCTGAAGGGAACTGATGCGTGCGCACATTTGGCGGGGCATAGCAGGAAGAAGTGCAAGATTACGGCTCAAAGAAGTATAATGTGCGCCGCGATTCCCAACGGGTTGGCTCCCGTAGGACTGCGCGCGATTGATCCCAGATGTGTTTGGCGATAACCGCCTTAGCAGGGGAGTCGCCGCATTTCAACGCGGCCGTCTGCGCCATCCTCATTACCACCCGGTTGTAGTGGCGACAAAGGTCATCCTGCGAGCCGGCGGTGCCCCTCACGTCGAGGTCGCCGCACTCGAAACCGTCGCCCCTGCCTTCCTGCAAAAGCTTTTTCATGGCCTCGGTCTTCTTCTGCACGGACGAAAGCGGCGTCGCATAGATCTCCTTGGACTTGGATTGAGCCTCGGCGACCATGCCTTCCAGTTCGGTGAGATAATCCCGCAGCTCCGGATGCGCGGTCTTTTCGCTCGCAAGGTAGCCTTGAACCTGGCCGAAGAAGGCCACGTACTGATCGATGCGGCCCCGAATCTCGCGGACGAATTCATAAAGGTGGGTCGCCAGGTCCACCCCGACCGTCGGCTTTTCCGCCTGCCTGATCTTCGAAAGGCGGGTCGTCGTGGCGCAAACAGGACGGTCGTAAAGGAACTGGTCGGGGGTGGAGTATTTCAGTCTTCTAAGCCGGTTGGCGTCGAAATCGAACAAGGCTGCAGCCTTTTCCTGACCCAAAGCCTGCTCGACAATCTCGCAGGGCGAATAGAGATCGGCCGCCGCCGGTTGCAGGAAGTAGATCAGCGCTTCACCGTTGGGGATGAACGTCTTCTCGAAATGGAATACGGTACGCGGCCCATCAAAAAAGAAGGGATAATGGTTCCAATCCTCGAACCAGACGCCCCATATCCTCGTCTTGGCATCCGCAATTGGGAACGAATAGTCCATCCACGGCTTGCGAAACGACGGTTGGCCTCCCGGAGTCACGAAGAAGTGACTCATCCAGCGGGCCGGGAACGGGCGCTCCCATCCGACCGGGACGTATTCTCCGAGCCAATCTTCCTTCAGCGCTTCCTGGTGCCAGAGGCCGGCGTGCTCGACAAATGAGAGCGAGAAGCCGTTCTTCTCCGTAGCAATCGACAGCGAATCAATCAGGCGATGCTCCCCTTCGCCTGACAGGCCCAGTGTCACCGCCTGCGAGTCTGCTTCCCAAACGGCGACGAGCATGCTGTCGTTGCCGTCCACCAACCCCACAAACCACTGCGTGGATGGGATGCTGATTTCTTTCCCGCCTGGCAGTTTAGAAGGGGAGTAGCAGAGGTCTGTTCCGGCGAAAGAAGGCAGCAGGCCATAGCGCAACCGACATTCCCGCACCTGAAACTGCGGTATCTGATTCGCTTCCACACTGATCAAACCATTGGGTGCGAACCAGGCGGTGTAAAAGCGGTCTCCCGCCTCTGAGCTGACGCGAATGCCCGTCCGACCGTTCGCCTGAACCAGCGTGCATTTGGGTGCCGGGAGGGGCACGGAGGGAACGACGACGCATCGCGGCTTGAGCCCGCCTGCTTGCAGCGCGGAGATCACTAGCCCACCGTCATTCTTGCGCACAGTGCCCGCCAGATGCCGGCCCAGGAGAACAGGAGTTCCGGCAAAAGTATGTGTTGGGTCCTCAACCCGGGACCACTGGTCTTTGTCGGACCAATCGAAAATGGGAGGCAGTTCTTTCTTCGCATCCCACACCGCCAGTGGAGCGAGCCCAGCGGGCGGCTTAGGCTCGTAACGGATCAGCTCGAAGTCGTCGGCCATAATCGGCGCTCCCATTTCCCCGGCTACGCCATGATAGAACCGGAATTCCTTCGACATGCCGCCGAGTGTGAGAGTCAGGCTGCCAGCCCGGTCCAGGGCGCAGAAAGCCTCGATCTGCACCCATTGGTCGCGGGGCACCTTGATTTCGGCGCAGGTGTACGCGGCCCAGGGCCGGCCGGTATCCTGGAGCAGCAGGGTGACCGGTTGCTCGGCTCCGGACTTGACCCAGCACCGGGCCACATATGCGCCGGGAGAGGCTGAGTTGATCTTCTGCTCAATGGCGCTGTGGGCGGGGATGGCGACGCTTTGTTGGCCAGCGTGAGCCGCCTTATCAGTGAACGTAGCTTTGCCCATGCTTTCGGCACTGGTAGCCCAGTTCGGAAGAGTGTCCGCGCCCGAGGCCGCGTCTTCGAAGCCGGGATTCTTCAGCAGATTCTGCTCTGCTGCCGAGACAGGGTTGATGAACAGCATACCCGCCATCAGGATTCCCGCCGCCGCCAATGCCGGGAATCCACGAAGCCGACGGACACGGGTCCTTTTCTCAGTAAATATCATTAGAGCCATTCTGAATAATGTAACCACAGATGGACATAGATGAACACAGATCTCTCAGGAAAGAAATAGTAAGCGGAACACGCCTTCGGCGCCTCGGCCGGACCTTATTGTTTAGCGTATTTAGTGTGTTTAGCGGGCAACCCCTCCAGCCAGCTCCGGAAGCTTTCAGCGGCGTAAATGCGCTTGGCTAGCAGTTCGTATCCCTCCGTTAGCGGATGGCTGGCATCCGCATACAGCTCGCTGGGCAATATCTCAGGCACTACCACAGGGATCTGGTTTTGCGCCAGCCAGGCCGCGATACCGTCCCTGAGTTTCTTGTACGCCGGCCGGTTATCCTCCGCCATGAGGTGCTCGTTGAACGGCCCAAGCAGGACCAGCACGTCGTTCCCTCGGCTTCGCAGTTGGCGGATCATGCGCTGGAAGGCCTGCCACTGAAGAGATGCGTCGAGATCCACCCATTCAAAGCGGGTCGAGCCTTGGCCGTCGGTTGACCAGGCTTTGTGCCGCGGACTCTTTGGCCCGCGCTGGGGGTCGTCTGCCGGGGGGGAAGGAATGGTCAGCGAGATTTGCGCCAGCGGGTTCCGGTAAGCGTTTGGGTAACGCGGCGGATTGCCGCCATCATCTTCGAGGGTCCAACTCAGGATGCTCTTTTGACCGAAATAGGCGTTCTGCAAATGCCCAACCCACTGCAAAAAGCCGACCTCCCGCTGCACGAGCGTGCTCAAGCGCTCGTTGGCATCCGCCTTGTAGCAGGGGATCCGCGGAGAAAACTGCGGGACAAGCCGGGAATGGTTGAACGGTTCTTCCTTTTCTGTGCTGAGGTCAGCCTTCGGGCTCGTCATCCAGAGCAGGTTGCAGTGCACGATCACTTTCTGGTGGCGGAGCGGCCCGCTGTAGTAGTCGATCAGGCCCTCCTCCGCGAGCGGGAACAACCCGTTAATGCCCCCGTTGATGAATCGATCCGGCTGGCCCGCCTGCTGATTCAGGAAATGGGACAAAGTGCCGTTCGGCAACACGTATTCACCCCAGACAACGGAGTCGCCCAATACAACGATCGCGCCAGGTTTGGCAACCTGGTCCAGTCGCTGCTCGTAAAGCCAGTAGTCTTTGCTGAGTTCGTAGGGCATCCGGTAATCGGGCCCGGCATCGAAACGTTGGATGCGTTTCCAAACCCGGGGCGTAAGCAGCGCAACCAGCGCGAGGATGACGAATGTGACGAGCCACTGCCGAGCGCTCAGCCGCACCTCGTTCACGCCGAATGGCACCTCCTTGCCCGCCGGAGCCGGTGGGACAACGGGAGGTTTGGCCGCGAGTGACGGGGTTTCCATATCAGAATTGGAAGTAGATGAACGCCCCTCCTCCGGACGAACACAGGCACAGGTAGAGTACCATGCATACTGCGCCGCCGACACGGACGAAACTGCTCTTGAGAAGCTCGCGAAATCTCGATTCATACAGCAATTCGTACATCCATACGATGGCCACCAGCCCAAGCATCAACGCAGGGATGTAAGGATTCTGCCAGGCGGCGGTGAAGGTCCGCCGCACGATCAGCAAGGCATCACTCAGCGATTCCGCGCGGAAGAATATCCAGGTGAAAGAAACGAACAGGAACACCCCCGCCTGCTTGACCATCTTCGGGACGCGCTCGCGGTAAACGGCAGACCGCTCCAGTTCGCGCGTAATCAGCACGCCCAGCCCATGCAGGACGCCCCAAATCACAAACGTCCAGGCCGCGCCGTGCCAGATGCCGGAGATGAAGAACGTGATAAAGAGATTCCGATACGTCTCGAAGCTCCCGTGCCGGTTGCCCCCCAGAGGAATGTACACATAATCCCGGAACCAACTGGAGAGGCTGATGTGCCAGCGCGACCAGAACTCGCCCAGGCCGGTTGAGAGGTAGGGATTGTTGAAGTTCAAGATCAGGTTGAAGCCCATTAGCTTCGCGACGCCGCGGGCCATGTCGGTGTAGCCGCTGAAGTCGAAGAATATCTGCCAGCCGAACGCAACCGTTGCCAGAATGAGGGCCGGCGCGCCAAACGCCTTCGGATTGTCGTAAACCCGCTCCACGTAAAAGGAAAGGTAGTTGGCCAGCGCCAACTTCTTGAAGAGGCCGACGAGAAAAAGCGAGGCGCCGTCGGTGAAGTTCTGCATCCGCACCTCCGGGAACTTATAGAACTGCGGCAGCAGATGCCGCGCGCGCTCAATTGGGCCAGCCATCAACTGCGGGAAGAAGCACACGAACGTGGCAAAACGGAGGAAGTTGCGCTCCCGATGCACGTTGCCCAGATAGAAATCGATCGTGTAGCTCAGTGACTGGAAGGTGAAGAAAGAGATGCCAACCGGGAGCAGGTATTGAAAGCCGAGCGGCATGAGAGCGGAAGGATCGGGCAGATGCAAGGGGACATGGATCCAGGCAAAGATGCCGTTCAGGTTTTCCGCCACGAACCGCGCATACTTGAAGAAAAGCAGCAGTGCGAGGTTGTTGACGAGGCTGATTACCAGCCAGATCTTTCGGCTGCTGTAAAGCGCGCCCAACCCCATCAGCAACACGATCAGGCCGAAGACTGCCATTGTGGGCCGTAGCGTCTTGGGCCCGAATGCCGCCAGGAGGACGATCCCGATGGTGGCGAACACGGAGCCGAGAAAGGCAAACTTCAAGACCGGGTCATCGAATTTCAGGCCCGTCAACTGCGCCATCACATCCACCTTCTGACCTGCTTTCGGGCAGTCGTCCATCAAGGCCACAAGGCAAAAGTCGAGCAGGGTGGAATACACAACCAGGATCAGGTAGTAGGGATTCCACCAACCGTAGAAGAAGTAGGACGCCACCGTCAGCCAAGGCAGCCATAGCCTGGTCTTCCGTAGTGCGAAAAACACGGGCAGGACGACCAACAGGAAGACGAAGAAGGGCCAGGTGTGGAAAAGCATGTCGGCGCGCTCTCAGGCGGGATAATGTGGCTTTGCTCCGCTCACTTGGCGGTCTTCGAGCCCTGCAGTTCCTTCAGCTCGCCGGGCGTAACTCGGCGCACACAACGAAAGCCGCAATAGTCCGTGGAAAAACATGCGTCGGTGTCGCCGGTCCTTTCCCCGACGCGGGCTCTCGCCCGGCACTGGCCCGCGCTGAACTTCCAGCTTCCTCCTCGGATTACGCGCTTTACGTCCTTTCCCGGGTTCGCCGGCCCTCGAGGATCGACTGCAGGGCTTTCCTTATAGTACGAGGGGCTGTAAACATCCTCACACCACTCGGACACGTTCCCGTAGAGGTCGTAAATGCCGAATGCATTGGGCTTCTTCTGGCCGGTCGGATGCGTCTTCTGTTCGGCGTTCTCCGCGAACCAGGCGTATTGCCGGAGCTTGTCCGCGCTTCCAAAGTCGTAGTCACCTTCACTCCCCGCACGACACGCATATTCCCATTCCGCCTCCGTCGGCAAGTGGTAGCCGTTGGCGGAATAATCGCAATCCCAGTCTGGAGTCTTCTCATTGTAGCAGGGTTTCAATCCCTCAAGGATCGAGCGCTCGTCACAGTATCGTTTGGCATCGCGCCAGCGCACCCGCTCCACCGGCTTTTGGGGGTTGTCCTGCCAATGCGACGGATCAGACATCTGCGCCTTCGTGAACATCGCATGCGTGACCTCCACGCTGTCCATGAGAAAGGGGCTAAGCTTGACCTTATGCGCCGGCCTCTCGTCGGGATTGCCGCGGTCGTTGCCCATCATGAACTCGCCTCCGGGCACATAGACCATCTCCACGCCGGATTTCGTGGTGATTACGATCGGCCCGGCTTCTCCGGCTTTGGTATTGTCGCTCGCGCCCGCCGGCGTGCTCTCACTTTGCGCGTTGGAGCCGGACTTTTCGCAGGAAGTGAAAAGCCCCACCACGACTGCCAGCGTAAGGAAACGGATGCTAGTCATTGTGCTGCTGAACACTGAATGTTGAGAGATGAGGCGATCTTGCTTTTCCCTGTCAACGGTGCGGTTGGAACCAGGCAGGTTCCTTGTTGCTTAATCCGTTGGTCGTAAGCATGAAGAAGTCCACGGCGGTGGCATTCTCCAAGTGCAATTCTCCCGGCCGGTCGGCCTTAACCACACAGATATTCCACCCCGGGGCATAAACGCCATGGACCTCAGCGGCCGCCTGGTGGGTCCCTGGTTTGGTCGGGTCGCCCTCACCATCGGGTCCACGGCTGAAGGCCAGGAACTGGCTGTCGGGCGACCAGTCCACGTGGTAGATCTTATTCCGCTCGTCTTTGATGCGCACCGCCCAGTTACCGACCGAGGGTTGGTCCGCCTCGAGATCGATGGGCGCGGTCGCTAATTCGTGGTCGCCCGCTCCCCAAGCCACTTGCTTGCCGTCCGGGCTGAAACAGGGCCGGCAGCCGGGAATCTTCAGGTTGATGATCTTGTTCCCGCGCGCCTCGATCAGCAGGATGGCATGATCATAGCCCATGCCGGCATGCACGGTCGCTACGATCCATTTGCCGCTTGCAGCCCAGCTCGGATTGTAAAGGTGGTGCAGGTTGGTGCTGTTGACGTGGGGCTGGATCTTGCCGCTGGCCATCTCAAAGAATCTCATTCCCTTGGTAGAGAAATCGATCACGTCGAACTTGGTGAATTCCTGGGGCAAGAAGCCGATAATCTTGCCATCCGGGCTCCAGAACGGCTCCCGCGCATACTCCGCTACCTTCTTTCGGTTCTTCCCGTCAATATCCATCACATAGACGCTGCGGACCGTATCCCGGCCTTCGCCCACGTCGGACACGAAACACATCTTCGTGCCATCAGGCGAGATTTGCGGGTAATGCTCCTGCTCCTTCGGCGTCTGCGTCAGATTCACCGGATTCGACCCATCAGCGTTCATCACGAACAGGTCCGAGTTATCATTCACGTAGCTTTCGTAGGCGATCTTGAATAGCGCAGGCTTCAGTTTTTCACGCAACGGCGCCTGTGCGCTCGCTGGCTCAACAAACCAGGAGACGGTGATGAGCAGGACCGTATAGAAAAGTAACCCCTGCATCGGGCGGAAAAGGCGTTTCATAAAATGAATATGCTTCGTTGTGATCCGCGTGTATCTGCGATCAATCGGCTTTCCAGATTCGCCGGCACCAATAAGACTCCGCGTATTGACGAAATAACACGTCTCTTACGGTGGCGGGAATGTGGATGGATTTGAGGTGTGGGTCAAGTGCAGGGAAATGGAGGGGAGATGGAAGAACCACAAGGGAGCGGCTTGATTCGGAGAAAGGGCTGGGTTTCGCGTTGTGTTTTCATCACCAGTACGCCAAACGAACTATGCGGGAGAAGGACCATTCCTGTCCGTTGACCGAGAATGGCCCGGATATCGGCTCTTTGCTCTTTCACGTTTTAATTCAAGGAGGCGAGCGCTTCCGTGGATTCCGAACCTTTCCCCCACTGGGCTCACTCCGCGCCCAGGAAGAGTCCTTGCTCGGTCAGTTTCCGTCGGAGTTTGAGGTCAAGTCCTGTGCCACGCCATTCGAGCAAGGTATCCTTGAGGACCGCACAACGGGGACCGAGCAAGCGCTGTACCCGCAGGGCGGTTTCGCGGTCGCCTGCTTCGATCAGGACGGAGCGGCGCGTTGTTAAAGGGCGGCAGACGGCAAACCACGAACGGATTTCTTCAGCTACATTGGCCGGCACGGACTTGGACGAGTGCTTGGCCAGCGTAGCCAGCATCGCCTCAGCCGTCGTGCCTTGGGCAGCAGCCAGAATCGCCTTGCGGCGGGTTATACGAAATAGCGCCCCCACATGCCTGCCGACGCGCTCAGCGAGCGGCGATAGTTCGACCTCGGCATTCAGATTGGGATGGAGGAAGACGATGTCGAAGTTAGGCTGGATGACGATGGCGGCGTCCGCGTTCGGCGCGCCATAAACCAGTTCCGCGGTTTGACCGAACAGGTATTTGCCAGCGGTGGAGAGGCAAAACCAGACTTGGCCATCTTCGCGCGCGGTGGTTTCCACGCAACCAAGCGGGACGAGCCGCTGCCAGAAAAAGTTTTCCAAGACCTCACGACAGACCTCTTCAATGGTCTCGGCCCGAAAGGTCCGTCCCCAACCGCCGAATCGAGAAGTCGAGCGCGGACGGCTGGAATCTGGAACCACGGGATTTACGAGGGGATGACTGAGGCGCGCATGATAGTCCAGGAACGCGTTCAAAGCCATGCAGCCCTCATCCGGCGTCTGACGCCAGATGGAACCGAGCCACGCGTGATGGTCAAAGTCGCCGCCTTCCGCGCCCTCGAACCGGAAGTCGGCCGGCATGTAACTCAGCGGGTCATTGTAGCCGCGAAACTCACCGGGATCACGGCGTTTGATCTCGAACAGCAGTTCGCGCAAGCGGTCTGCGGGCGGTTGAGTCAGCCAGTTCCGGCCTTTGGCGGTGGCGACCAGCAGGCGTTGGCTTTGGCTGGATTTGTCCTCCGCCAGCTTCAGCCCGGTCAGGCAAGAGGTGGCATTAGCCAGCCTGCTCGGGAATTCGTGGCGTGCCTGCATCCAGGATGGCAGGGCCACGAAATCTTCGCGGAGCTTGTCCGCGATCACTTTGAAAAGCTGGTAGTCGTAGCTGCCGCGATTGAGGCGGCATTCGCCGGTCGCCGCTTCCGCTAATACTCGCGTCATGTCTTCCAGCAGAAACGCCGGGCTGATGAGGTCTTTGCAAGGTTCAACCGGCGGGGGCACCGCGGCCGGCCGGCTTAAAAGATAGACCACGGTCGGGCAAAGCCCGATCACCGCTTCGAGTGTATCCTGGCGTAGCGCCGGGTAGAGCAGCATGAACCTCAGGCAGGCTTTCAGCGCCGGTTGGATTGACGAGCGCAGGTGTTCCGGGAGCGCCTCAGGAAGGGAAAGCAACGGAATGGGCTGGACTGCATTCATCACATGCCGCACAAGACACTTGGCAGCCTCGGCCGTTTCGCCGTCTGGAAACCAGGTAACCTTGGGCGGTCGCGCCGGCTCGCGAAGTGAGAACCATGACGAACGGTTCTCGCCCTCCATTTCAAAGTAAGTCAGGTAGCCCTTCTCCCAAGCCTTCAGTTTCGGCTGGTCCAGAAATGATTGCGGCCAAGCCTGCGAATCCCATGCTGGCCCGCGCCCGGAGGCCCGGATGGAGTCGTTCTCCTCGCGAAGGTAGTGTTTGGCCGCGTATTCATCGAGCAACTGGCGGGTGGGCTTGTGATCGAACAGCGGGAACTTCGCCAACTGGGCCATCAGCGCCCGGAAGGGCACGCTCGCCTGGGTTGGTTTGAACCGGCCGGTCGAGATGGCCTCAACCAAGCCCACTTGCAGCACCAGTTGCTGTTCGCTGCCGTAGCCTTCCGCTGAAACCGTCGCCGCATGGGATTGCGCGGCCAGCAGGTAATGGCGGCGGGCCGGGACAGAGAGCTTTTCCCAAACTGCCAGCCACCGGAAGACGCAACTCCAATCCGTGTCGAAGAATCTCATGGTTCGGATCAACCCTGTTCAAAGCCAAGGCTGCCACAAGTGCCTTGGGGGATTTGCTCGGGAGCTACCTCAACCTCCGCCGTATCGGAATCAATGCCCTCCGCAATGACGCGGTCGGTCACTTCGCTTAGGAAGGAAGCCAGCGTCCGATTCAGCTCGTCGAACTCAGGCCATAGAACCTCGTTAACGAATCGCTTGGGGACGCGCGCCATAATCGTCGTGTAGCGCTGCCCGCGGTAGCGATAAGGACGGATCTGATAGCGCCGTAGCAAAGCAATGAGCAGCTTATGCGACCAGCGATCTCGAAGCTTGAAGGCAAACTCCATCGGCGGATCGGTCTGTTGTTGCTCGCGCAGGCGGCCCCGGATGCGGTCGCGGGCATGGGCTGCGGCATCGCGCTCGCCGGGCGTGGCGGCTCCGGCATAGAGCGCTTCAATGCGTTGGAGCTTCTCGATAAGGCGCTGTTCGTCGGTCATGGCTGTACTGGTGCTGTGCAAGTTTAGCTGGCTGGCTGCTCCTCGGCCAGCGGTTGATCCGGCTGGTCCAGTGTTACGATGCGGTATTCATAGCCCTGTTCACAGAGAAAGAGCTGCCGATTCAAGGCAAAGTCCTGCTCTACAGTGTCACGCGAGACGATGGAATAGAAGTGCGCCTGGTTCTCGCCGGGTTTGGGGCGGAGAATCCGGCCTAACCGTTGCGCCTCCTCCTGGC
>OCZT010003592.1_pt1 | contig 15791 bp, 27 predicted proteins | sample 1539031 | NCBI WGS metagenome assembly OCZT01 (sample SAMEA3539308, study PRJEB22396) | soil metagenome | biome: tundra; feature: field; material: soil | place: USA | collected 2010-05 | depth 0.15 m | reverse complement strand
GTTCATTCGCGGCTCTCTTTACACGCTGCTTTCTTCAATTGCCTTGAATGTCTACGAACAAAGTCTCGGCGGGCTGGACAGTAGGCGGAGGCACGAAAATCGTATCGAGTTTTGCTGCTCGCTCTACCATCGGGTACCTTACCGTTCTTGCCGTCGGCGGCTTGCCAAAAGCTTCGTCGGAGCGAGTGCCTGCACTTACAGAGCATTTATCACATCTTCGTGGAGAGAAACCGAAAGCTTGAGTGCGGCGCCGTTGTTATCGTTGCCGATCTCGCTCCGCTCGAAGGCGCAGAGTCGGAAAGCGTCGGCCAGTGTGGTGTATGTGGCGGAAGACCTGGAAGGTCGGTCGCCACGTCGCCCTGAAGTTCCTTCCCAACAAACCCGCCAACAACGGGCAATCCCCCAGCCGTTTGCAGCGGGAGGCCAAGGCTACGTCCTCCCTGAACCACCCGAACATTTGCACGATCCATGAGATTGACGAGTCCGATGAGCGAACCTTCATCGCCATGGAACTGCTGGAGGGGCATACGCTCCGGCACCGGATCGCTAGCAAGCGGCTGGAAATCGAGGCGGTGCTCGGTCTGGGCATGAAAACTGCCGATGCCCTTGATGCCGCACATTCGAAAGGAATCATCCACCGGACATAAAAGGCAGCGAACATGAGCCCACGGCAAACAGCTTCTGAGTCCTCTCGACATCGACCCCGACTGACCGCGTGGACTGAGTGGAGCGGAGTTGCTAGTTTTGCATGCGAGAGTCCGCACCAAAACCGTTGCTCACGCGCAACGCGCAGAATTGTTAAGGCTGCTTGCGTTAATGCTTCGCGGTCTGCTCGATCTTGGATAAGAGTGGCTGTATTTCTGAAAGTGCGGCGGCGTCTCCCTTTGCCAGATCCGCTGTGATCTGATCGCGGGTTGCCAATGTGTCACGAAGCAAGTTGCGAAGTGCGGGATCCTCCGTGCTGCTCTGAATTCGCTGAGCTTGATCGAAGAACTCTTTCGAGTACTCCCCGGCCTTTCCGTAGTTCTTTTGCACGGCCTCCAGAAACATCACTGTCGCTATGTCGCGAAGCTGCGACAATTGTTCGCTGGCCTGACAGGAGCCCAATTGTTTTGTCGAGGCAGACAGTTCCTGCTGTGCCTGCTGCAGTCTGGCATATTGCAGGATGAATCCAGTAAGAAATCCAACAATCAACAACACAAACCAAAGAGCGAGTTTACGTGGCATCGATCTTCCCTCCGCACCCCTTCAACCTCAGCCACTTCACGCTATGCGAGCGTTCAGATCTTCGCCCATTCGGGCGGATTGAATCTCCAGCACTACTCTTCGGTCCTCTTCAACGAGGCTTACGCGCGATCGTTGTCTGCCAGCTTCTGTGGCTAAATCTTACCGTTTAGAAACTCGCTTCAGGCGCGACGCACGAGCCACACAACTACCAGAATCACAATAATTGTTCCCACCACACCCATACCTAACATAGCCCCTCCTAGCGGACACATAGGGCATCAAGGTTACCCATGCAGACATAATAGGACTAGATTCCGGCTGTCGTCTGATCAAAACGACACTAAACAGGTCGGGTTCACACCTTATTGGTACGTTGCAAGCGTGGCCGAGTAAGTTCGATCGCACACATTTTTCAGCGAAATCATCCCTCTTGCGCTCCTTTCCGCGAAATTCGCCAAGACAAAATCGGGTCAGGATGCCCTACAAACGACTTTCTCGGGTTCCTGGACATTTTCTATCCCCCAAATTTTCGCTGTTTTGAGAAAAAGTCCGTGATCGGAATGTGCTCTTGGCTGCGATTATCGCAGCCATTGAGTTTTTCCTCTCACCTCAGCTAAGTGGCAGCTTCCATAGTAGGTGTTGTCGGTTGGCTGAGGAACCGCACGAGTCGCTTGATGTTCTGGGCCGCCGCAGCCAGGAAGAACTGCTCCCGCACAAACTTCAGTCTGCGCAGGCGCAAGCGACGCAATCCGATCTGATTCTTGAGTTCCGCGAACAGGGCTTCCGCCTTCTTTTCTTTGCCGCTGTGCCTTGGCGAACTCTGGCGTCTTCGCCAACTCCCGGGCGCGTTGCCGGGCCGGCTCATCCATGTGGATGGCAAGGAAGCGAAACGCTCCGCTGGTGCATTGGGCTTTTAGCGCACAGGCACCGCAACGCTTGCGGGTCCCGATGTAGGCATAGGTGCGGTTCCGCAGGTTGCGGCCACCATAGTTCAGTTGCTGTCCCGCAGGACAGCGGTAGCTGTTGCTTTCGGGTTGATACGTGAACTGCTCGGGACCGTAGAACGGGCTGTTCTTCCTCCGCCTCTCCGCGTGCTAATCACAGTGACTTTTTCAACACCCACAGCGATTACACTCGTCCTATGAAAGAGGATGTCAAGAAAAAAATACTTCCCCCTCCCCTCCAGGGATAGGTGGATGTGGTGACTTACATCCAGCCCCACTGTCCCCCTTCCAATTCTCAAACTCACGTCTGCTGTGCGCGTAGTCCCTCATGTGGAGCGCAGATACGCCGAAGGATGCACAGGCATCGCGCCAGTTCCTCTCAAATTCTCCCCACTGATCAGCAGTAGCAATGAACCCGGCCACCGTAACCACCGGAGTGTCATGCGGTGATCCGCTGCCATCAAAATAAGCTGTGAAATCCGCCATAGAAACCATTCACACAGCGGCCCGTGAAGCCTGCCCTGAAAAATCGTAAATCTCTCACTGGGGTTCGGCAAGCCTACTGCGCCGAAATGATTCACATTGCCCTCTCGGCGTCGATCCGAACAATTGGAATCGTGTGGCGAAGGCGAAATGCTACACAAAACGATGCCTGTCAGGCGTTCCATTGCTTTTCCATGACACGCTCCAAGCGATCCGTCCACGTATTCACCCAATTCCTGGGGTCTACGTCTAGACGGAGCCAGAATAGCTGTCTATGCAGTGAATGGCCAATTAGTGTTACGAGAATACCCATGCGAGTGGGTACCGAAGATTCCTTGCGCTAGTGTTCGCGATACTTTATAAGTTGGTGCAGTAAAGCAGTAAATCATCAAGAGCGAGCCTGCCAAGCGCAGTCTCCACCAAGCCGAGGGGTTCACGAGAATCTCCACGGTGGTCAGGGCACAAGGCCCAGATGAGCGGCACGGGTAGCCGAAAATAAAACACCCAAACAGTACAAAGCACAAAGCAGGCGAGGCAGCAAGCAGACAGCACGAACCGCAGTAATAGGGCAAGCTTACTGTTGGACGGCTTGAAGCGCATCGGGCTAAGTGCAGGGAACGCGAGAGCAGACGCTGGCGAAGTGTTAGGCCAGAAATGACTCGGACAGCCAAGGAACTGCACACCTTATTGACCTCAGCCCAAGACAAATGTCCCATGCAGGCAGCCCGCAAAGCCGACCCCCAAGGATGTGGCCAGCTATTGGACATGCAAACCTTGGCAGCACTTCCACTCCAGCTCTAATGGGCGCAATAGTTTGCTGAATCGTCGAGGCGTAGACTGGAAGTTCTTCCGCGAAGCTCATTGCTCTTCCGTAGAGCGCGTAACCCAGCAGGCCGATCAGTCCGATGCCTGCGAGCACAATGCCCGCCGCGGCCACACTACGGGGCATATGCAGTCTCTCCAGTTTCACCACCAGGGGGTCGAACAGGATCGCAAGAAATCCCGCCAGGACAACCGTGATGCAAATCGAGCTGGCGTAGTACCCGAACACCGTCAGCACATCGCCGTTCTCAGGTCTTCCGTTGTTGCTTGGTCTTTCCCAACCCTCAGCGCAATCTCATGCGCAGACCGGTAGTTCTACAAGAAGCCTCCCAGTGCAGAAATGAGCTAGCCGTGAGGGATTTGCAGCTAGACAAACTAACATCTGCCCTCTCCGGCCAAGCGCGTTCAAACATCATTGCCATCAATATGAACTCCCGGTTGCTGCTGGAGAATTACGGAGGTTTTCTTCCACGACAGGGGCACGAATATGCTGAGCAGATGAAAGAAGCAGCGGCACAAATGGAGCGACTGCGACAAGATTTGGTTGGCAGCCCACCGTCCAACGGTAACGGAAGGGCAGCTTAGCAATCATTGGCGGGGCCGCTGGCTGCCAATTAAAGACTCCTTATCCTCTGGAAGGACCGTCGACCCCGACACATCCCCGTCGGTGGATGCCTATAGATATCTCGAGTCGAATGCGCAGGTAGGCAAAGTTGTGATTACCGTATGGTCTCTGTCTTCAGTGAGCCAGCAGCGCCCCCGAAGAAGAGAATGTCGGCAAGGGAATCCAACGCAGCTTTTTGGGCTGCGGTCTTGGGAGACCACCCGCGTGGATAGACGTCAACCTGGCTCTTTCTAGTCTTGCTTATCTGAGTCGAAAGAAAAGCCCGTACTGCAGCGCGAGATTCCAGCGAACCAAGCGGAAAATCCGCCGGCCGAGGACCAGAATGTGTTGTGGGCAGAAGGCACGCTTCTCCGCGTTTTTCCATGGCTCTCACTCCTTCTGACCATCGCTGGCTGTTGCGCTCACCGTCCCCGTGAACCATGCGGGCAACGTGCCGTTTTGCGCATAGGCTTCCAACTCCTGTGCGGTCATTTTCTCGAACAGTGTTCGCCAAGGTACAAACCTGTCGGTGCTTTGGACGAACGACTCACATCAGAGCTCACAATCCAGTCAATGAGCGCTATGGCGATTGTTCGTCGGTAATCAAGACCTACCCGGTATCATTGGGGAGAATCGCTGCTGGAGAATCGTCGCAAATGGTGACCCCCGAACAGCAATCACCCGAGGACAATCGGAAGCTCCTAACAGACCTAGCGCCGTTGGCCTACGTTCTGTCGAAGGGGATTGTGGCTATGGCAATCGCCCTGTATGTGTCAGGCTTCTTGATAGTCTCTCTGCATGACTACGGGTACGGGTTCGTTGAGACGAACCTGTTTCGAGCGCGTATCCTCGCGGCTGGCGCTTGGTTCTTCTTTCTGATCGGCGTGCCTATTTTTGCCCTGACACGAATGAGAATGCAGGCACTCCAGATGTCGTGGGTGCAGTTGGTGGTGTTCTCGTATCCATACTACGTGGGCTGCCTATTTCTAAGCCTGCTGGCCTCACCATTTTTTAGCTTCTCAGACAATTCGCCATGGCCGGGTCCAGCTCCGCATCCTTGGTGGTGGTTGCTAGTCACAATCGTTCTTCTCGGATTCCTCATTTTTCTTAGTGATTGGAAGAGATCGCCTCGAATAGTCACAGCCATTGCATCGGTGTCCCTCGTCCTCTTTTACGCTCATTATCCTGCTCGGGACCTGCTCGTCGACCATAGGTTTCAGCAGAGCGCTGTAGCGTTGTGGTTCTTCGCGGTGGGGGTGCTGACTATTGTCGCACTCAAGGCCCGCTTGCGAAGTGGAGACTGGGAAAAAACCGCATTTCTCGTTTTGTGGGCCCTGTTTGTCTTTGCTTTTTTCTACTACCCTCACATCAAAGCGCCGTGGGGCGGGGGCACACCCGTCAATATCACCATCTACTTCACGAAAGACTCCGCCATGAAACCAAGTCAGGCGGTGTCGGCCCAATTAGTTGATGAATCCGACGGCGGTCTTTACATCGTCGGACCGAATGAGACCAAAGCCATTTTCGTACCCCGCAACGTGGTGGCGCTCGTGTACTTCTCGGACAGGATTGCAGATTCGGCCTTACTGCGAGACAGCAAGTAAACTCCATCGGGAGGCGCGTGTTTCGCGTTCGCTGGCGTTAACAGGGCACCGGCAAACGAAAGGGCCGGTCTCGGCTAGGCCGCACCTAAACCGTCGCGCCACCCCTCGACTTCACCTCATTGACCCGGTTGTGATCTCCGTCACAGCGCTCCGGCGCAAATTGAGATGTGATGCTTCGCATCGCTTTCGTTGGGGTACTCCATGTCGGACCCTCTCGCGGATTCGAGTACGCGCCTAGGGCAACTCTTACAGCAGATAATGAAGGAAACCGATCCGGCACGCCTTCACAGATCACGCTTTGGAGTGTGGAAACAAAGCTGATTACACAACCTCAGGAATCCCATCTGGGCGCGATCTTTTCTAGGGCCCGCCGGTTGCGGATCACGAGGGTCTTCCCCTTGAGCTGCAGCAACTGTTTCTTCCTAAATTTAGAAAACAGGCGGCTGACAGTCTCTCGGGTGGTGTCGAGGATCTCCGCAATGTCCTCGTGGTGCAGCGTGAGCTTGACCTGCATGGCACGGTCGTTCTGCGCGGTCTTGGTCCACCAAGAAAGCAGGAGCTTGGCGAACTTTTCCGACGGTGAACGGGTCAGACCGAGAATGCGGATCTCCTCGTAGGCGGTGTAGTAGTCGCGGCTCAACTGTTCGGCGACGCGCAAGGCCACTTCCCCGTGGTCTTGCCGGAATTGCAGCAAGGAATCGTGGGGGATGAAATTGGCCTGTCCAGGCTCCGTCATTTCGGCGGTAACTTCGTAAGGACGGTTGGCAACGACCGCATTCAGGCCGAGAACGTCTCCCAACTCGGATACTTTCGTGATGATCGTTTTGCCTGCGAAGGAAGAGGTGGAAAGCTTGGCGTGTCCCGCGCAGAGCACAAAGACGCCACGCGGTTGTTGCCCTTCCATGAAGAGCACAGCTCGCTTTGGATAAATGGCGGCTGCTTTGATTTCGTTGAGGCGTTGTAGGGCGCCAACGGAGAGATTACAGAAGAAATGTTCTTTTCTCGCCGGGCACGTGAGGCAGTTCTCAAGAACATGAAGACCGTAGACGGGGCCCATGAAGCACCTGCTTCTAGTAATCCTAACACCGCGTTTGCGAGTGTGATTCGAGGTCGCCTGCTGTCTGCAGAAGTGCTAGGCGCACGAACGGAAGAACACGACTGCTACGCTAGTAAAGATGGAAGTTGACTTCAACATCCACCTGCATCCCCACCACCGCCGCTGCGTCTGCCAGCAGCATGCCGAAGCCGTGTACCCGCGCCATCGCTACAACATTTCTTGAGGCCGGATACGAATCGGGGTGCCTTCCAGAGTTTTCTTCAATAGAATTTCAACTCCCAGTAGTGGTGCAGTTCGACTGGCATCGGTTGCTTTTTCTTTTTCTAGAACTTTACATCAGTCCGAACTTCCTTCTTTTTCCGCCTGTCGGCGAGTAGTAACCTAGCATCTTTTAGCACTCCGGATTCGTGATTGTATTCGCCAGAGCCTGGCCTTTCGTGCGCTAGGCGCTCCACAGTCTCACTGAGTTTTTCAATCAGAGCTCCAAGTTCCTGTTCGTCCATGTCATACATGCTTTTCGGCATGTTTTCATTGTAAATCCGTGTCTATGGCCTTCCAGGTATGCAATTTCTTTCGGCGTTGCATTGTGCCGTCTCCGGTTAATCGGGGTACATGAGGTGAGCATTATTGCTCAGACCTCCTGAATCCTGATTTGTTACGGTCAAAACCGTCCAGGTGCGCCCAGCATATCTGTGCGGATCTGCGTGCGAGTGCACGCACAGCACGAAAGCAAGGCTGGCGCACTGGTACAGAAATGAGGCTGTCCCATGAAAAAAGTAATGTTCGTACTTGCGATGTTGAGTCTCGGCACGCTGGGCTGGGCAGCGTCGGCGCGGGAAGATGCCACCGACCGGCTGGACAGCGCCAAACAGGTGATGCACGAAATTATAGGAATGCCCGACAAGGGAATCCCGGAAGAAGTGTTGGAGCACGCCAAATGCATAACCGTTGTGCCGCACATGGTCAAAGGCGGCTTTGTCTTCGGAGCCAAAGGAGGCAAAGGCGTAGCCACCTGCCGCACGGCGAATGGCTGGAGTGCGCCAGCGTTCATCACGATTTCCGGCGGAAGCTGGGGGTTGCAGATCGGTGTCGAAGCTGTGGACGTGGTAATGATCATTCAGAATGAAAAAGGTATGCAAAGGCTGCTCTCCAGTAATTTCCAAGTTGGAGGGGACGCTTCGGCAGCAGCGGGTCCAGTGGGACGACATGCCGAGGCCGGTACAGATTGGAAGATGGATACAGAGATCCTGACCTACTCCCGCGCCAAAGGTGCGTTCGCCGGGCTCACATTGGAAGGTGCATCGCTCCGTCAAGACAATGATTCCCGGCAAGCGATATATGGACCTAACGTCACTACTCGGGCTTTGCTGTTGGGCAAAGTGCCAGTTCCGTCTGCAGCCCGGTCGTTCCTTGCGGAAATTCGCGGAGCAAAAGGCCAAGCCGTAGCCGCAGGCAAAGCTGAAGCAAATCAGAAACTCAGGGGTCATACCAAGACCGTAACCGGGTGCTTGCAAAAAGGCGACGAGCCGGGCGAATTTTCCATCGTCAGCGAAGACGGCAAGATCTGGGGCCTGAGGAGCATTAGCGTTAAGCTTGACCAGCATGTCGGCCACCAGGTGACGGTCGCTGGTTCCGCTGCCCGCGAAACAAAAGCAGAAGAGAATAAAGAACAAAAAGAGGGACGGGTTGAGAAGGCATCCAGCAAAGAGGAGTACGGTGATCTGCGAGTTACAACCCTCAAGATGGTTAGCGATACTTGCAGTAAGTAAGAATTTTGGTAGCAGCCTGTTTTCAGGTCGACGGTTCAACGTCGGCCTTTCTTTTCGGTGCGCGAGCATTACGGCAACTTATGGGTGTGAGTCCTGTCCCGTCGCGCCGCCCATGTCGCCAAATGCGACCGTTAGACTTAGGGACAGACAGCGTTTCTGACAATACCTTTTGGGAAATACCCACGCCGACTACGGCCATTTGGGCGGCCATAGAGGCCCTGCGTTCGAAAAACAGTTCTTTTCGGAACGCCAGGAACTACAGCTGGCGGTCATCTAGAAACAATGACTTGCGATTACTGCTTTCGAGGGGTTTTCGGAACGGCTGGTATTATGCGGTCTGTTCGGTTTTCGTAACGTTTCAGCAAAAACTGGTCAAGTCCGTCGGGCGTAAGAAAAGATGGACTTCGACTTCGATGAATTGCCCCGCAGATACCAACGGCGCGATTGACGGGCGCCGATTCCCGCGGTATGAGATCGATACGGAGGTCGACGTTGCCACTGTCGGAGCCGGGGACCAGCGGGTCATGCGAGGCCGATCCCTAAACATCAGTAAGGCCGGAATGGCTGGTTTATTCGTGACCGGATGGCCCGCAGGCACGGCTGTCACTCTCAAATTTCCGGTGCCAGTTGTGAGCAGGCCGCTTAGCGTGGACGCAATTGTGCGCAGCCGCTCGGACTATCGCTACGGATTTGAATTTGTGGAACTGAATCCTGTCCAACGCGAGATCATCAGCAAGACCTGTAGAACTCTTGCCCTCCTCCAATAGTTCCAATGTCCGCTACCTACCGGAGAAGGATACCTCCTCGTCAAGTCTTTGCTGCGCGGGGATGCCGGCAGAAAGACCTGGGAAATCCAAACTCCAGCGACCGAATGCTAGCGCTGGACGACTACGCGCTGTCATCGTCTTGGGCCTTGTTAACGAAAACAGATGACCGTGGGGAGCGCGATTCTGCCCGGGGAGCGGTGGCGAGCGAACACCGTCGAAAGAAAGTTAGGCCGCGGCGAAGTCCCAATGGAAATAGGTTTGTCCCCTAAGCAACGCTTCCACTGCCTTCAACAGGGAACGAACATCGCATTTCGCACAGAGACCCCTTATGCCAGCTCTTTTGGCCTCTTCCCCCAATTGTCGTGAAGGATCCGTCGTGACCATAAGAATCGGGACTTCAGGGTATCGCTTCGACAGTCGCCGAGCCGCTTCCAGACCGTTCATTTCTGGCATCAAGAAATCCATCACCGTGACGTCCGGCGCGCTCTCGCGCCACGTCTCGACGGCTTTACGGCCATTGGCGGCTTCACCCACGACAACCCATTCCGCCACCTGTTCGAGCACAGCTCGGAGATTGGCTCTAATTCTCGCATTGTCGTCGACTAGAAAAATACGTATCAAGCAGGTCCTTCCTGCCAGAGTATGCGGGAGCGGACCGCTTATAAGATTAAACTACCGCCTCGACCCACCATTAGCCATACCCCGAAGACCTTATGCAGGGCACAATCGTCGTATGGCGCACGGGATCACCCGGCAGGGGGCGGGACGGGCGTTCTCCCAATGAGTGTGGAATCGTGATCTTCGAACAAGCGAGCTGGTTCATCTTTGCGGTCGCGCTGCTTTGGCGACGCGAGAGCCAAGTTGCTGGTGGAGCAATCGGAATGTGACCAGTGCCTCCGCGAGCGTGCTGTTTCCTCCGAGCGAATCAAGGGCGGCAGTTCCGGCGTGGTCGCGGACGCGGCGCCAAAAGTCCAGCGTTTCAGCAAAGGCCTCCGCAGACATGCCGGGCATTCGTTGCAGCTCCGTTGCTGCCTCTATGGCTTTCCCCGCCAGAAACGCTGCCTCGGCGAAGATCGAATACACGTGGGCATTTGAGGAGTTCGTCACCCTCTCCGCGATTTTCCGATTGACGCAAGCCAATTGAGGCGCACAGTGCACGATGGGGGAAGCTACCGCGTGGGAGGAAATAACAATCAGGTTGGCAGTTCGCTTGGACATAAAGCACCTCCGGACTGCCGTTCGGAAAAGGCCCCGCAGACGTTTTTGGAACGCCGCTGTCCGATTCGGTGGACCGTTCCGACCCCAACCCCCATCTCTTTGGCGATTGCCCGCCAGGAAGCCCCGGATGCACGAAGACCTTCGATCTCGGATTCTCGGACATCGGCCCTTGGGCGTCCTAGCTTTTTCCCTTTTGCCCGGGCATTGCGAATGCCGGCCTTGACCCGTTCGACGATCAAACTGCGTTCTAGTTCTGCCACGGCGCCAAGAACGGTGAAGATCATCTTTCCCGTCGGTGTACTGGTATCGACGTTCTCCGAAAGGGATACAAAATCAATCCCCAGCGCCTGGAATTGCTCAAGCGCCCTGAGTAAGTGGGATACCGAACGGGCAAAACGATCAAAACGCCACACGACGAGCACATCGAAGCGCCGTCGTGCAGCGTCGACCATCAACTTGTCAAGTCCCGGCCGAGAGTTCTTCGTGCCAGAAACGCTATCGGTATAGATTTCGGTAATTTGCCATCCGCGCAGCTCTACGTATTCCCTCAGTTCGCGGAGTTGGACCTCGGAATCCTGGCCCCTGTACTCGTGGTCGACCGCTTCATGTTCAGACTTCCGCTTTCCGCATTTCTCACACTTCGAGGTCGACACTCTAGCGTATAAGGCGATTCGCTTTGTAGATGGAAACGTCATGTGACCACTCCTTATCGAAGCGACGGGAATTGCAGTATCTTAGCCGGACCGCTCGTAATCCCAGGGAGGAGACGAGCGGCGCCATCGAAGATCGCCTCACCTGATGTGGAGAGCACCCAGCGTGGACCGTCGAGGCACGGATATTCAATGACCTCCACTCTGCAGGATTCTTGTAACTTTCGGAACAGGAGACGCTGCCTCGCAGTGCAATCAGATGGCCGGGCTGCAGAAGCGAGGAACTTTAGAAATAAATACTCTTCCGTTGTCATACGAAAGATCTGCTGCAAGAGCCGTGCGTCAGGGTCGTTCCGAACTGGCATAACCGAAACTGTGGTCGCGTTTTTCTTAGCCATTTGTTGCCTCCTAGCCGATTTGATTCCCTAAACAATCGGGATTGTATGCGTACCCCCTACGCATGTCAAGAATAAAATGCGTAGCCCTTACGCATGTGTGGTACTCTTTGCCTGTGAACCGAAAAGAATTAACAAAGTACTTCGCAAAGTTCGGGAAGCAAGGCGGTAAGGCTCGTGCCAAGAAGCTCACGGCCGAGCAACGAAAGGAAAGCGCCAGTAAGGCGGCGAAGGTCCGCTGGGCCAAACAGAAGGGTAAGTTGTCGCGCGACACAGAGACCTAGAACAGGGAAAGCGAAATCGAAGCGTCCAAGGCAGCGGCGAAAGCCAGACGCAAAGCAAAGAAGGTTTCAGGTCGTGAATGAACGAATCCATTTCATCAGCCATCAGCAGAAACAGATTCTTTTGGTCGACTTCTCCCACTGCCCCTCCGGTGAGGTCGAAAAGATCGCGCGAGCAGTTCCCGACTACGTGATCACTCAACCGCGCGGGTCGGTCCTGGTGCTTTCCGATTTCACTGGGGCCTCATTGGATCAGGACGCCATCCGGACCATAAAGGAAACCGCAGTATTCGATAAGCCCTACATCAACAAATCCGCTTTGGTAGGAGGAGGGAATCTCTCAGAAGTATTGGGGGAGAATCTAAAGGACTTCTCTCGGCGCGAGTTTCCAACTTTCAAAAGCCGGCAGGAAGCCTTGAGCTGGCTTGTTGGCAAATGAATGAGATCGGAACAGTTCAGTAGATGAAAGCAGTGGCAATAAGCAAGGGTCAGACGCGAGATAAGGAGCCCGCTGGTTTCCAGGAAATGGGCGCCCTCCGGTGCGACGCTTGCGGTGAGGAGTTCGTCATCTGTCATCCGTCGGCCTCCGCGGATAAGTCGGTCGCTGACCGCCAAGCACATTGGCTCGAAAAGGTTCTTGCGGAAGAGCACGAGCGGGAAAAGAAGCATCCGGATCGGATCGAATTGCCGGACTAATCCGAGAGCGAAAGAGCGGATGGCTCAAAATGGCTGACGAAATTGTTCGATGTCCATATTGCGTGCTGGGTGGGGATTTCGAGCCAATGTTGCCTCGCCCTGAAGGATGGTTCCTGTGCTTGGAGTGCGGCCACACCGCAATTCCCGAAAAGCCAGATTTCAAATGCTCCTGTCGGAAGTGCACGGAGATGAACCGAGCCGCGTAATCCCTAGAAGAGTTCTGATCTGTTCGGGATGACGGTGCGAAGGACGGTACTGGCGGGGAACTTGCCTTACGCGAAGCTGGTGGAGAATGCGTTCACGCCGTGTCCGGATCCACCGACATCCCCCAGTGCTTCAGCAGCGATTCGGGGATGTAGCACCGATTCTTGTTGAGTTCGCACCACTTCTTCAACTCGCGTGAGGATGTTTGCTCATCCAATCCGAGTCGTCGGACCTCCTCATCAAATCCGGTAGGACCTCGTGCTCGAATCTGGGCAGGTCGACCGCTCGACCAGAGCTGATTGCTCGGTTGGCGAGGCATTGAGGCTCTCTATTCAAGGTCACGAGAATGATACCGCGGTTGGCTGTGAAGGTACAGTTATCACGAACCAGGGGAAGCGGTGCAATCTGCAACTCACAGGGGTAGCAATCGGCTCCGGCCTGTGGGAAACTGTGGGGCATGGCAAAACCGCGCTACATCCCGAGAACGAACGATACCGTGACAGTTGAAGGGGTGAATGGCAGGTTCGTAGTGGTTGGAGTTGACGCAAGCACAAAGACGGCTCTAGTACAAACCACGACTACCCCTCCGATAGTCCAAAGAGCGTCGTGGACGACCCTTTCCTATCTTGACGAAAGCCAGAACGCTGCTCGGATCGTGAGAGAAGCTACCGAGCAAAAGTAAACTCCAACTGCGGTGAAGACTTCTTGAATAACCGGTAGTGGTCCAGTTTGAAATCCATAGGTCTAGCAATCGGGTCTGGCCTGTGGGAAACTATCGGCATGGCAAGAGCACAGATAAAAGTTGGGCAGATCGTAGTACCAGAGGGACTGGTCGGAGTGTACAGGGTTGTCGGAGTGTCCCTAGACGGGCAAACGGCGGATATTGAGAAGTTCGATGTATCAAAGCAGAAATCACTGGGCGACCCTATTCGCACAGTTGCCATGAACAAGCTAACTGCCTACAAGGAAGATGCCAGCCAAACTGCCGCTAGGATCGTCAGGGAAGCAACCACTGAAGACTAGGCTGGGCCCAAAGCCGCTGTTCGGATCGTGAGAGAGGCAACACGAGACTAGGAGTCTGTCGGAGAGAAGAAGGAGGCAAAACCAGCACGCGCACGATGCAGCGTCTTGATTCGTGCAACATCTCCCGATAAGAAGGGCTTTCGACGCTGCGTAGGTGGCCAGGTTCTTTCTCAAAGGCAGCTGAAGGGTCTCGGCGGGGCGATTTCGCTTCTCAGGCAGTACGGAACAACCAACCCGACCGGAACAGCTTGAGCAGATTGTGCGTCAGGCAGATCAACTTCCATTCCGCTCGCACTTTGCTTTCTCCCCGGAAACTGAATCGGGAAAATCGCCGCCATTCCTTAGATCTGTCCGAACACCGGTTCCACGATCGCTTTCCGCATCCGATAGATGTCCCGTCCCGCTGCGCTCGCCAGTTTCTGCTTCATCTTCTCCCGCGGTGAAGTCCCTGGTAGTTCCGCGCCAGGCGGTCGTTCACCGTCCGCTTCACTATGTTTCTGTTTGCCCGTGGCTACGTATAATTCGATGCCCTTCAGCCGTTCATCATTCACTTGCGCTTCGCTCCAGTAACCGGTATCCGCGCTCGCCGCCTCGGGCTTGGCTCCCAGATTCTGTTCGACTTGCGCCAGCATCGGCGCCAGTTGCTGCTTGTCGTTGGTTTCTTGTGTGACCACTGCGGCTACGACGATCTGGGGTAGTGGGTCAGTATGATTTCCGGTAGTGGGTCAGTTTGAATCCAAATGCGCAAGAAGTTCCTGAATTGACCATACATGATCTGTCAACTTGGACTCCATCGCTGGGTGTATCGCTGGCGCGAGTATGGGCCGGTTGGCAAAGTGAAACGCCGCGGCGAAATGATCGGCAACATCGAGCAATACCCCACGAAGGCGGAGGCTCTTAGAGCTTGCGAGCATCTGCAATTGACGGCCAATTCCGAAAACCCCACGTCCCGGACCATCGGGTTCGGGGCTCTCTTGGATCGTTACATCGCGGAGGAAATGCCAGAGCGTCACTCCACGAATTTGGCGTACCGGTCCTACATCGAAACTCACATCCGGCCGAAGTGGACGGACTGGCCTTTGCGAAAGCTAGCGAGCAAAGGCGCCCCGTTCACGATCGAGCAGTGGTTGAAAACGCTCGACCTCGCGCCTAAAACCAAAGGCAACATACGCAACGTCATGGCTGTGATCTTCAATTGCGCGATGCGCTGGGGCCTGATCGATCTAGGAGTGAATCCCCTCGCATTGGTAAGAGTGAAGGGCATCAGCCGAAGGCAGACGGAGCCCCGCATTCTGAACCCCGACGAAATTCAGGCGCTGATCGCCACTTTGGCAGAACCTTGCCGAGCCGCGGTGATTGTCGCTCTTGGCACCGGCTTGAGATGTAGTGAACTGTTTGCACTCAAGTGGCTGGATTTCGACTGGCAACAGCTCACGGTGCTGGTGCGTCGGGCCATCGTTGATGGCGTAGTTGGTGACGTGAAGACCAAATATTCGCAATCCGGATTGCCCTTGGTTCCCGCACTCGCCGAGATCCTGTTCAACTGGAAGCGTGCTTCGCAGTTCGCGCAGGAGGGTGACTGGGTATTCGCGAGCCCTCAAAAAGCCGGGGAATTGCCCTTGCGTTCGAGTTCAATGCTGGCAACACAGATCAAGCCGGCTGCGAAAACGGCGGAGCTCGGCGGCGATGTAGGCTGGCACACGTTTCGCCACACCTATTCGTCGATGTTGAGGCAGCTCGGGGTGGATGTGAAAGTCCAACAGGAACTCTTACGCCACGCCGACATTCGAACCACGTTGAACGTGTACACGCAAGCTGTCAGTGAACAGAAGCGCACAGCACATTCCAGTGTCGTGCGTATGGTGCTTCCGGTCAAAATCGGAGACGAACTTCAGACAACTGGACATTTCGGGACATCGAAGCTGGGATAACACTCTTATGGTCAATAAGTTAATGGTGGGCGCTATAGGATTCGAACCTATGACTTCCACCGTGTGAAGATGGCACTCTACCGCTGAGTTAAGCGCCCACTGTGTTGCGGTAAGTT
>OCZT010003591.1_pt1 | contig 15795 bp, 12 predicted proteins | sample 1539031 | NCBI WGS metagenome assembly OCZT01 (sample SAMEA3539308, study PRJEB22396) | soil metagenome | biome: tundra; feature: field; material: soil | place: USA | collected 2010-05 | depth 0.15 m | reverse complement strand
CTGGCGAAAATCCGCAGGGTGAAGCCCCTCCAACCCTGAAAGCGGTCATTTTCACGCCGGATTCAGGTGATAGGGCCTGCATTCGAAGCCACACCGTGATTTATGCCGGAAACAGGATAGGTTTTGGGTTTCAGACCGGGCATGGCGCCTTGATCCGGGAAGATAATGAGATCGGGAATGACGTGAGCGTCGGGAGCGGTTCGGTGATAGAACACCACGTTGTGATCGGAAATCGAGTCCGGATTCACTCAATGGCCTTCATCCCGGAGTACTCTGTGCTCGAGGACGACGCCTGGCTTGGGCCCAATGTCGTTATCACGAATGCCAAGTACCCTCGGTCGCCCGCCGTCAAAACACAGCTTAGAGGAGCAACCATAAAACGGTTCGCCAAGATCGGAGCCAACAGCACACTGCTGCCGGGCGTGAAGATTGGCGAGCGTGCGTTGGTGGGCGCGGGCAGCGTGGTCACTCGTGACGTTCCAGCAGACTCGGTCGTGGTGGGGAACCCCGCCCGGGTTGTCAAGCAATTGGCAGATCTGCCGTATGCATCGATGGACGGCCCGGCACTGAGCAGCAAGTGGAGACTGGAATGATTAAGCTTGTCGATCTGAATGCACAGTACCAATCAATCAAGGCTGAAATAGACGAAGCGATTGCCGCGGTCATTTCCGATGCTGCTTTCATCGGGGGGAAGTACGCAAAGAAGTTTGAAGAAGAGTTTGCATCCTATCTGGGCGTCGGACACTGTGTCGGGTGCGGCAATGGAACGGATGCACTCGAAATTCTCTTAAAGGCTTTCGGGGTGGGGTCCGGTGATGAAGTGATTGTCCCCGCTCACACGTGGATTTCGACAGCCGAGGCGGTCACAACCTCCGGCGCCACGCCGGTCTTCGTGGACACGACGCCTGGCCTTTACACGATCGATGCCGCGCTCATTGAACGCCATCTTACTGACCGTACGAAGGCCATTATCCCGGTCCACCTGTATGGGCATCCCGCAGACATGGACACGATCATGGCGATTGCAGATCGCCGCGGGCTGAAGGTCATCGAGGACTGCGCTCAGGCCCATGGTGCTACATACAAGGGCAGGAAGGTCGGGACCATCGGACACGGGGCTGCGTTTAGTTTCTTTCCGGGTAAGAATCTGGGGGCCTACGGAGACGCGGGGGGGATGGTAACCAACGACGAGTCGGTGGCTCAACTCGTTCGCATGCTTGCCAACCATGGGCGGCTCGGCAAGTTCGACCACGCTTTGGAGGGTCGAAACAGCCGCCTTGACGGCCTGAACGCAGCGGTTCTGTCAGTGAAACTCCGCCATCTTGAGAGGTGGACTGAAGCCAGGCGTAGTCTCGCGAAAGTCTATGACGAGGCCTTACGAAGGGAAGGGATCGCGGTCCCTTTGAGCCGCTTCGATTGCAGGCATGTCTACCATCTTTACGTCGTTGAGATCCCACAGCGGGACGCTTGTCGCGAAGCTTTGGCAGCGATCGGTGTGGAGACTGGTGTCCATTACCCGAAGGCTTTGCCATTTCTTAAGGCGTATGAGCGATTAGGTCACCGGAAGGAGGACTTTCCTGTTGCTTTTGAAAGCACATCGAAAATCCTTTCGCTGCCGATGTACCCGGAACTCCGGCCGGACGATGCCCGGCGAATTGCAGCCGTGCTCGGCCAAGAGTTGTCGGGACTGTGCACACCACTGGCAGCGGCAACACGAAGCTGATGTGCGGGACGGCAGCGGCAGGAACGCTGCTGAAAGCAAACATGGACTCAATCGCGGCTTACGCCCAAGTGAAAACCGCAACTAACCTTTAATGCGAATTCTGCTTCTTTGGGAATACTACGAATCTTATCTGCGGCAGTTCTATCTCCGTTCCAACGGGATCGATGTCGAGCCTTATGAGAGTCAGAACCGATTGCTGCTGACCGATGGGTTCAACTGGCCGGCTTACCTCGTGCCGGAATTTAGAGCCTTGGGCCATCAAGCCGAAGCCATAGTTGCCAACGCAGATCCGGGCCAGACGATGTGGGCACACGAACACTCCTGCCCTTTGAACACGGGTCCATCGCGGCGCAGGCAGATCGTACGGGAACAGGTTCGGCAGTTCCGTCCGGATATCCTATGGATCGGGGGCGCTGACCACTATCTGGGGGACTTCATGCGTTCGATACGGGGCTATTGCGGTTCCGTTGTCGCTTGGCGCGCCGCCAGCGGAGGCGAGCGTATCGACTGGTCGGGAATCGACTGCGTGCTCTCCTCCCACGCCAATTTCGTCGAGAGTTTTCGAAACATGGGATTGCGAAGCGAGCAGATCCTGCCGTGCGTGGACCCAAACCTGAGTGCCGAGTGTTCATCGCCGGGAATCCGGGACCGGGACGTCACATTTGTTGGGACTCTGTCCGCAATATCGTTCACCAAGCGTCTGGACCTACTAAGCGCGATCCCTCGTCACATCTCGTGCCACGTCCACTCGGAACGAATCCTGTGGCGCCGCCGTCCCTGGCCTATCCCGACCTTCCTGTCTCAGCTTCGCTACTTACCCTTCAGGTTGCGTACGCGTCTGTGGCCCGCAACGTACGGGCGCGAAATGCTGAGGCTTCTCGGCAAATCGAAGATAGTCCTCAATTCACACGTCGACAGCGCCACAGGCCTGTCCGGAAACATCAGGATGTTCGAGTCGACTGCGATGGGCGCGCTGCTCCTGACCGAGCTCAGTCCGAATTTGTCCCAACTCTTCAAGCCCGGCGAGGAAGTGGTGAGCTACAGGAGCGTGGCGGAAGCTATCGACAAACTCCGCTATTACTTGGACCGCCCGGATGAGCGGGAGGCCATCGCGAACGCCGGCCGGCTCCGGTCACTTCGGGAGCACAACAGTAAGATCAGAGCGGAGCAGGTCTTGAACGTATTCAGTGGTCTCCGCCTCGCTTAGCCAAATGCAGGATCTCGAACTCCACCAATTGCGTGAACCCCTGACGGATGCCGATACGTGCACGAATTGCATCTTCGAGGAGCCGTGGTGGCTTGATGCGGTTGCGCCGGGCCGATGGTTTGACGCGACGGTTCGGAGAGACGGCAGGATCATTGCCAGGTTGCCGTATCTCCTCTCCAAGGGGCGGCGCTCGGGTTTCGTCTATTCGACTCAACCGCCACTAACCCAGACTCTCGGCCCGTGTCTGAGAACCTCTGCAAACAAGGAGTCAACCAGGCTCGCCGAGGAGAAAGAGCTCCTTGCCGCCTTGATTCACCAGCTCCCGTCCTGCGATCTCTTCTCTCAGACCTGTTCGCCTAACGTGATGAACGGTCTGCCATTCTATTGGAACCATTTCTCGTTGGAAGCGTATTATACATACCGGTTAGAGGCCAGCGTCGATACGGAGCGTCTTTGGGAAGGCCTCACGAAGGAGTGCCGCAACACCGTTAGGAAGGCCAGGAAGACGGTAGTCGTCCGGGACGGGCTTGATGTAGCGCGGTTCTACGAGATCGTCGCCAAAACTTGGGAGCGCCAGCGCTTGGTGCCTCCATTTGCCAAAGAAACACTCCTCCGGCTCGATGAATGCTGCGCCGGGAGAAAAGTGCGGAGTATTCTGCATGCCGAAGACGCTCAGGGTAACATCCACGCCGCCGCTTACCTTGTGTGGGACCGGCGGACTGCGTACTACTTGCTCGGGGGCAGCGATCCGGGCCTTAGGGCATCGGGCGCAAATAGCCTGCTTCTTTGGGAAGCGATCAGGTTCGCTTCTACCGTGTCCGAGGTTTTCGATTTCGAGGGCTCGATGAACGAACGGATCGAGCCCGTTTTTCGCTCATTTGGCGCTCGGCAACAGGTGCTTTTGCACATCTCGAGAATGAGCAGAAGGATGAGGGCCGTATCCGCTGTCAGAACCCTTTTCGAAGTGGCCACTGGAAAGGGGATGGCGTGAGCGGTCCAGGATTCCTGAGATGGTAAGTTGTGCCACGCCGCGATTTAGTCGAGACATGACTCTCCACGATTATCTTGAGCCTCTGAAAGGAAGGGATAGGGGTTTTCTTCTCGAACATTTTTGTGCGGGTGTTGCAGGGCGGAAGGTTTCGCTCGAATCTATTTTCACTCCCGGCGAGCTGGACTGGATGTTCGATCAAATCAGCCGGAAACGCGAGGCCGCTACACACTACGGAGCCCAGGAGCGGATGACGTGGAGACGCGACCATCTGACTTCGGAAGAAGTGGCCGGCATTCGTCGTCCTCGAGTGGACGAGCTGACAGCCAAGCGCCTGCTCAAAGTGCCGGCGTCAACGTGTTCCACAATAGCCAGATGGCCGGACGGTCGCAGGTTCGCGATTTGTGTTACACACGATATGGACCACATCTCTTCTTATAATGGCATCGAGCCATGGCGGCGGTTGAGGAGAATGTGGACGGCGCGATCAGGCCCGCACTTACGATACGCCCTTGAGATTGGTCGGGCATTGCGGTCCTCGGCCGGCGCCATCGTTCGAAGACACGTCCTTCGGTCGCCGGACCGCACTGCGGGCGTTTCGGAGTGGATGAAGCTGGAAGACTCCTTTGGCTTTAAATCCACCTTCTTTTTCTTTCCGAGCCGTTCCGGTGCTTGGCACGCTTCCGATTGCACCTACACCTTTTTCGACAAGGCGCCTCTCGATGGGCATTTGATGCCCGTGCGGCAGGTGATGAGACATGTCGCCGGGGCGGGATGGGAAGTCGGGTTACATCCTAGTTACTATTCTGCGACGTCCTCCAAGTGGCTGCAGAGTCAGAAGCGGGCCTGCGAAGAAGCCATCCAGAAGGAGGTCGTGTCGGTCAGACAGCACACTTTGCAGTATGACCCTGTGCTGACGCCAGTGCTCCAGGCCCAAGCGGGCCTATGTGTGGACAGCACGCAGGGATTCAACGATCTGATTGGCTTTCGGGCCGGTACGCTTTTTCCATATCTGAATTGGGACTGGCAGGGGAATACAACGATGCCCTTGTTGGAAATCCCATTGCATATTCAGGACGGCCCTTTGTTGCGGGGATCCACCTCAATTGACGAGGCAATAGCGGATTGTGTGGGGATGCTCGAAGATGCCGAAAGAGTGGGCGGCTGTTTGGTGATTCTGTTTCACCCATATCACCTGGCAACTGACGCTGGGTCGGCTGTCTTTAAGGCAGTACTGGAAGAGTCGAAGGCCAGGAACGCGTGGGGATGCTCGGTTCAACAACTCGCGCACTGGTGGCTAAAGAGGACACACCAGATCCTCTGCAGCCAGGAAGACTCCGGCAAAGGCTGCACCGCGGATTCGCAGAGTTGTGAAGAACCACGCAGATGAGAAGAGCATCGCTGCTGGAGAATTCGTCGTGGAATGTCGGCGCGTATGTTTTTTATACCGTTCTGGCCATATTATCCGCGCCGCTCTATATCCGCTTCTTGGGGATCAGGCAATATGGAATACTGGTGCTCCTGAATACGGTTATTGCGCCTCTTGGGCTGCTGAATATGGGTATGGGGCAGGCGGCAGTGAAATACATCTCTGAGTGTTTTGCTCGAAAGAGGCCGGAAGAGGCAAATGGGTACCTGCAAAGTACACTGCTGTCGACGGCTGTAATTGGTGGGATGGGCGTCTTTACAGTGATGCTAGCTGCGCGTGTATTGACCACCCGTACTTTCGCCATTAGCCCCGCCGATCGTGAGATCGCTACTGCCGGTGTCAGATGGGTTACAATTAGCTGGTTTCTGACGCAAATATCGGCGCAGTTCACCGGTGTTCCGACTGCGCTGCAGAGGTACAGTATCGTATCGACGGGCAGTGCGATCTGTAATGCGATTACGTTAGGCGTAGGCCTTCTGGCCTTGTCGTTGGGTGGGACTCTGCTGACCCTGCTTCAGATACGTACCATCTGGACGGGTGTCACCGTGATCGGCTGGTGCCTCGTGGCAAAGCACTTAATGCCGTCGTTCGGCTTACGGCCAAGAATCACATGGGCGGTGTTCAGCAAATGCATGCGGTTCGGGATTTGGCAGACCGTCGGTGCTGTTGGCGGTGTTGTCGCCAACAATGCCGATAAAGCGTTGTTGGGAATGTATGTATCCGACGCGGCGGTAGGGCTCTTCGCTATTCCACAGACTATAGTAAATGCGCTTTACTCGTTGACCAACCAGGCGGCCGATGTTCTGTTGCCCGCCATTAGCGAAGTTGATTCGAGCGAGGGACGCGACCGGGCAATCTTCGTCACCATGCGAGTAGGCTGGCTTCTGTCGGTGCTGACCACGTCCGTTATGGCGTGTCTTGTGGTCTTCGGGCGGGATGTGCTCCGGGTCTACATGGGACCATCAATTTCAGGTTCCTGCGAGGGCCTTTTGACACTCATAGCCGTAACGGCCATTGCGAGCTCCGGGTCCGTGGCAATCACACAGTATCTGCTCGGAATCGGCAATACAAGATGGACTGCGATGATCGCCCTCGCATCCGGTGCAGTGGGTCTCGTTGGAGGGCTGTTACTTATCCCTCGGTTCGGTTTGACCGGTGCCGCCTGGAGCGATTTGGCGGCAATCGCTTTGGTCCGCCCTATCATGCACTCGCAAATCTGGCGAAAAGACGCGCGAACAACACGCCCTGGGATCTTTGCAGCTTATCTCTATGGCCCGGCTATGATCGGCATTCCGTTGTGCTTGGCCCTTCGCGGTTTGCGCCACGCATTTGCCTGGAATGCCGGAATTCTCGGTGTGGCTATTGGCTGCGGTCTTTGCTTTCTCATGGTAGCCGGCACTGTTGTCGCATTTGACCGCGCTTTGCCTGGTTGCAGGCAGCGGCAAAGGGACGTTCGCGAAGCGTTGACGCAGATGTGGAATATCCGGCGGCAGGCATTCCGCGTTCCAGCCTAGGCCGCCGGCAAGTGAACCAACTATGACGATCCTTCAAGTATCCACGATGAACCGGGGTGGAGGCGCCGCCAGTGTCCCTTACGACCTGTTCGAGTCGTATCGCGAACGGGGCCATCGCTCCATGCTCGCTGTTGGATACCTGCGCGGCAACGGCTCCGATCCGGACGTGGTCGAGATCCCGAATGCCGAGTGCGCCGGCGCTTGGGCCAGATCTGTTTATTCGCTTCCCCGATATCTTCAACGAAAGGGACTGAGGGGCGAAAGCTTCCTTCGATCTCTCTTCCAACCGCTGGCGGAGCCGAGGAAAACGGGAAACCGCCGCGCTGGTGTAGAAGAGTTTGACTACCCCGGCACGCGTCAGCTCCTCAATACCATTGCTGCGGACGCTGACATCGTTCATCGTCACAATCTCCACGGCGGATACTTCGACCTGCGCCTCCTGCCGTCCCTCGCGTGCAGAGTCCCAATCGTTATGACGATGCACGACATGTGGCTGCTGACAGGCCATTGCGCCTATCCAATCGACTGTGAGCGTTGGAAGAACGGCTGCGGCAACTGCCCCGACCTGGATCTATATCCGGCAGTGGAGCGTGACGCCACCCGGGCGAACTGGCAGCGAAAGCACGACATTCTTGGCCGAGCCCGGCCCCATATCGTCGCACCTTGCAATTGGATCATCCGTAATGCCGAGCAGGTCCTCGGCAACCGCGCGAGCTACCACGTAATCCCTTACGGCATCAATCTCAACCATTTCCGGCCCGGAGACAAACAGTCCGCGCGTTCCTCCCTGAGGCTGCCGTCAGACGGGAAGATCGTGCTGTTCGTTGGGAGCCACGCCAAGCGGAATCGATACAAGGACTACACCGCCATAGAGCAGGCATTCTGCGAGATTGCAGCAAGGGTGACCGGACGCGTAACGTTTGTGACCGTTGGGGATCGGCCGGAGCGGGATCGCTTGCTTGGCAACTGCACCCTCAAGTCATATCCCTTTGTATCTACGTCTCAGGACCTGGCGCGTTTTTACCAGGCAGCGGACGTATTCGTCCATGCTGCAAATGCGGACACGTTCCCAAACGTCATACTTGAAGCCCTGGCTTGCGGGTTGCCGGGTGTGGCAACGGCCGTCGGCGGAATTCCAGAACAAGTTGATCACGGTAATACCGGGTTTCTTACACGCAGAGGCGACGCTACGGAAATGGCTGCGCGCGTGCTTCAAATTCTTGAAGATGACGCGCTGGCCCGGGCTTTCTCCGATGCATCGGTAAAGCGAGCTCGGGAGCATTTCGCCTTGCCGGCGTCAGTTACCGCCCACTTGTCCCTGTTTGAAGAGATCCTTACCGGTCGGCACGCTGCGATATGATCCCTCGTGTCGCCATTACAGATCCATTCCTCATCGCCTTCCTGTTCGCGGTGGTTGCCGCCGTTGTCTGTATGGGAAGGGCGTCTTTCGCGACTGGCCTTTTCTGCTCCACGTGGTCGTTCGCGTTTAACGTGGATATCGGACCGTCCACGATGCTGCGAATTGGGGTCGGAGCGATGTTGTGCGCAGGCCTTGCCTTCTCCTTCAAGAAACGCCATGGTGTCGGGCGCACCCTTACGGCGCCTTCGGTTAGGAATTATGTCATTGTGCTCGCCGCATGGGCCGGGTGGATAGGTATCACATACGTAACGGGGGATCAGAGTGAGCTGAGTATTCTGATAATTAAGAACTTCGTGCTGTACACTTTGCTGCCTTCCGGCATGATTCTAATGTTTGTCGATGACTTCGGGCAGGTGCGCGAGCTGGCTTATGGTTTCCTGGTCGCGTCGGCAATAGGGGGTGGGATCTCGATATCCGGCATCGCTAGCCCTGCTTCGGCAGAATCGTTGGATGTGATCCGTGGGTTCTCCGGAGTGAATTACGTCACGTACGCATGGGGACCTGGAATTGCGGCGCTTCTAGGGATGGGCCTGTTGCTATTGGCGGAAAGTACTTTCTTGAAGGCGCTGATATCGGTGATGATCGGGATATGCACTGTCACTCTGCTCCTCACGGGCGCCCGTCAGAGCGCAATCGCCTTCGGTGCGGCTCTCGCGTTCGTTTTGTGGGTAATTGCGCGAAACAGAGCGCGATTCTGGAAGAGGGTGGTGATCGGCGCTGTCCTGGGATGTATCTACGCAGTGACTTTTCTGTCCACAGACATTGGGGTGAATGTCCTTTCTAAAAGGTGGAGTCTGCTGAGTGTGGATTTCGGAATGCGTGAAGACCTGTGGGCGCAGGCATGGAACGTATTTACCCAGGCTCCCATACTGGGTAATGGGCTGACCTACCTGCCCGAAGGCGATACAGCGCATAATCTGATGCTCGATCTCCTGGCCAGCCAAGGCATCGTGGGTGTGCTGTTCCTCACTGTGTTTGTCGCAGTCGTCGCTCAAGCGGGAAATGTCCGGTTTCTCGGGTCTTGTCGTTCCGAGGGTCGAACATGGAAAGTTGTCGTGCAGTCGATCATGCTGTTCACTGTTATCCATAGCTCAGTGTCTGGAAGCGTGACGAGCGTTCCCCATTTCTTCTGGGCGCCGACCCTTCTGGTGCAGTTGAGTGCGATGGCTCGCCGCAAAAGCGGGCTCGTATCTCACATGACAGGTCTCGTCGACAGGGCGGCCTGCCAGAGAACATCGGAGGTCGAGCGACTTGTTGCCGAATAAAGGTAACTTGTCCGCGCCGCAGCCTTACGCAGTGGCGTACGTTAGCTCTGTCGTTCCCGATATCCCTGAGTTTCACACTGCCGCATTGCACAACAACACAAACACTTTCATGCACAATGTCTTGTTTGGCCTCAGGGCTGACCCGTGTGCTGAGGTGGTGGCTCTGTCGGCCGTTTCAGTGCCGTCGTTTCCGCGCGATCCGCGTATGTTGGTGCGGACCCGGCAATTGGATATTGCTCCGGGCATAATGGCCACGGGAGTGCCGTTTGTCAATGTTACTCCACTTAAGCAGGTGAGCATAGGTTTGTCGATGCTGTGGCACCTGATTAAGTGGGGCCTGCGGACGAAACGCAGGGAATACCGGGTCGTAGTCTCCTTCAACATCTCTGTGCCGCCTCTCGCTTTTACCCTGGCGGCTGCTCGCTTGATGCACGCCAAAACCATTGTCTACATCTGCGACGTGAACATACCGGGACACACGGTCCCCGGGAGTCTGTTGTACCGAATCGATGCCTGGCTGGAAACAGGGCTGTTGAAGTTCGTTGACGGTTGTATTGTTATTACTGACCGAATCGCGACGGACTATCTGCCCGGACGCCCGTATATTCGGATGGATGGCGGCGTATCGCGTTCCCTGATTGAAGAGTCCGGTCGTCTGTTGGCGGCGCGGCACCCTGATGAATCGCGCTTCACCATCGCGGCGACGGGCTCACTGAGCGAGCATAACGGCATCTGTCAGATTCTTGCGGCGTTCTCACTATTGCAGGGTTCGCATTACCGTTTGATCCTGGCCGGTCGTGGGCCGCTCGAAAGCGCAATAGCGGAGGCCGCCAGGCACGATCCACGGATTGAATTCAAGGGCTTTTTGGAACTCCAGGACCTCCTGGCATTGCACGCGGAGGCCGACGTACTGGTCAGTATGAGGCTCACGCAAAGCGTCAACACGGCCTACGCGTTCCCATCGAAAACGTTCGAGTACCTGCTGTCCGGCGTTCCCGTCATCACCACCGCGACCGGCCACATGAAGGCGGAGTACGGCCCGTACAGCGCCGTCCTCGAAGACGAGAATCCGCGGGCCTTGGCCGCGTTGTTGCGCAGCATCGAATGCCTCGGTCCTGCCGAACGCGCACGCATCGGCCTTGTAGCTCGCCAGTTTATCATTGACTGCAAGACTTGGGAACTGCAGCACAGTCGCATTGCCGAGTATGTCGGTTCCACGGCCGTTACACGAAACTGACTCGATCACCCCGCCGTCGAAACGGAAGGCAGGTGTTCCCGTGTTGGTGCTTGTTGGCGCGTATTTACCTGGTTACAAGTTTGGCGGTCCCGTCCGCAGCATCGAGAACATGGTAGCCGCAATGGGCCAGGATTTCGATTTCAGGATTGTGACGCTGAACCACGATCTCGGGGACAAGGCGACGCTTTCCGGTGTTGTTACGGACCGGTGGGTCCGGGTTGGCGATGCGGATGTCATGTACCTCCGATCGGGGCTCCGGGGACTGATCGCTATGTGGAACCTGCTTCGTTCGGTTGAACCGAGTACGACTCTTTACGTCAACAGCTTGTTTGCCAGGCTTTTCGCCATGCTGCCCGTCATCATGGTGAGGCTCAAGCTCTGCCGGGCGCATCGTCTGGTGCTCGCGCCGCGCGGTGAGTTGGCGCTGGGCGCACTAAGATTCAAACACGTGCAAAAGCTCCTGTATCTCAGGATCTCTACTCGACTCAACGTGTACAAGGGTGTGACATGGCACGCTTCCAGTGATCTGGAAAAGGACGATATATTCCGGCAATTCCCGCTGGCGGAGCACTTCAAAGTCGCAGGCGTCATCGCGAACTTGAATTCTCGTGCGATACCGCTAGTTAGCGCGACGGTTACCGAATCGCACCTCGCTGGCAGAGCAGGGTCCAACGACAGGCCGGCGAAGAGGCCAGGTCGGCTTCGCGTCGTGTTCGTCTCGCGGATCTCCCGGAAGAAGAACCTGTTGGGCGCGTTAAGGATACTGGAGCGCGTTCGCGGCGACGTTTCTTTCGATCTTTACGGTCCGCTGGAGGACCCGGAGTACTGGGAAGAAATTCAAGCCCTGATCGCTGGGCTGCCTGGGAGTATCCGGGTCCGTTATTGCGGGGAGGTCAAACACGAGTTGATACCAGCAGTCTTTGCCAGCTATGACGTGTTCTTTTTCCCTACTTTTTCCGAGAACTATGGACATGTGATTTTTGAGGCGCTCGGTGCGGGTTGCCCTGTGCTGATCAGCGATCAAACGCCGTGGCGCGGTCTGGAGGCCGAGGGGGTGGGATGGGATGTTCCGCTCAGCGAGCCCGAGCGCTTTCGCGAGTTGCTCCAGCGGTGCGTGGACGGCGATGGGGAGTGGCACGCGACCCTTTCGAGGCGGGCCGTCACCTACGCCGCCAGGTACGCGTCCGATCGGACAGTCATCGACGCGAATCGTGAACTGTTTCAACCAACATCGATTTAGCCCAAAATCCAGGTGATCCGGCTCACACTTGCGGGAGCACCCGGCGCGGCCGCTGGGCGGTTTCTGGGAATGCTCGGGCACAACACTCACGCGTGTTTGTCCGGCTCTGATCTGAGGCCAAAACTTGCACCTATATCGGCGGGCGATTCATTCGGGTCGGCAAAAACAGGTTAAGACTATGAAAGACTGGACGTCAACAGTCGCGCACCTTGTGCCGCTGGTTGGCCGAAAGGCGCTCGGACTCGGAACCGTGGCGGTGCAACTCAGCTCGTGCCAGGCGCGAATGGGCTGGGGCGCGCAAGTCTGGTGCATCGATGAAGAAGATGAGGTGCGTTGGGCTACCGCTGCCCACGGCACCTCAACTGAGTTGGTTCGCCGCTTTCCCCGGCTCGGACCGCAATTCCTGGCGTACGCACCGCGACTGGAGAAGCTCGCCTCTGGCCCAGAGGGCCAGGCGGTTTCCATTCTTCATCAACACGGCATCTGGACCGCCTTATCGCGCGTGACGGCGAGGTGGCACAGCGCTCACAAGCGACCCACAGTCATAGCGGCACACGGATCGTTGGACGCCTGGGCGTTACGTCGATCGCGACTTAAGAAACGGCTGGCTTGGCTGCTGTACGAGGGCCGCAACGTGCGCACGGCGGCATCCCTGCACGCCACTTCCGAGGCGGAGTTGAACAATTTCCGCTATTTTGGGCTAAGGAATCCCGTGGCCGTAATCCGTAACGGCATCACTGAGGCGTGGCTGGACTCGACCGGCGACGGTTCCCGGTTTCGCCTGCGGCACTCGATCCCGGAAGACCGGCGTCTGCTGTTCTTTCTCTCGCGCATTACGCCCAAGAAAGGTCTGCCGCTCCTGCTTGACGCTGTGGCTGGAGTCCGCCGTGAGCTGCGGGATTGGCTTCTGGTAATTGCTGGTGTTGACGAGTTCGGGCATGAGCAGCAGTTGAGGTCCCAGGCGGATGCGCTCGGAATCGCCGGAGCGGTACGGTTTATGGAACCTCTCTATGGTCAGGAGAAGCGCGATGCGATGGCCGCCTGCGACCTCCTCGTGCTGCCCAGCTACAGCGAGGGATCCCCGATGATCGTCCTGGACGCGCTGGGAGCGGGCGTGCCGGTCCTCACCACGCACGGTGCCCCATGGGAGGACTTGCTTCGATACGAGTGCGGTTGGTGGGTGGAGATCAGCGCTGCGGCGCTGCGCGACATCCTACTTGACATAGCGCGAATGTCCAGGGATGAACTCCGCACCATGGGTGCACGGGGCAAAGACTTGGTCCGCTCCAGGTATTCTTGGGAGGCCAGCGCGCGCCAGACCTTGATGCTTTACGAATGGCTCCTAGGCAGAGCGGACGCGCCGGATTTCGTCGTGATGGAGGCTCAAAGATGAGAGCGCTAGTGACCGGTGGTGCGGGTTTCATCGGAGTGCACCTCGCGCATGCATTAGTCGGGGAACATTTTGACGTGACGATCTTCGACCGCACGCCCGTTCAAATCGGCGCTCTTGCGGATTGTCCGGTCCGGATCGTAACAGAGGACTTGGCAAACCGGCGCGCACTGCAGGAGGCGCTGGAGGGCGTGGATGTCGTGTATCACTTAGCTTGGTCTGGTATTCCCTCGTCCTCCAATTTGAACATCCGAGCCAATACCGGAAACAACCTACTCTTCACGTTGGATCTGCTCGACGAATGCCGGAACGCCGGAGTAAAACGAGTCGTTTTCATGTCTTCCGGAGGCGCAATCTACGGGCATGCCCACCAACTGCCTATACCCGAGCACCATCCGACCGCTCCGATCAGCGCATATGGCGCAGCTAAATTATCGGTCGAGGCATATTTACATGTGTATGGACACCTTTACAACCTGAACTACGTCAGTTTGCGCCCTTCTGTGCCGTTCGGCGAGTGGCAGAATTCAAGACGGGGACAGGGTGCCGTAGGTGTCTTCCTGCAGAACGTGTACTGCGGACGTCCAATCGTCGTATGGGGCAGTGGCGATATCGTTCGCGACTTTTTCTACGTTGGGGACTTGGCGCGCGCCTGTTTGCTCGCTGCCAATATGGACGTTGCGCCTGGCGCATACAACATCGGCGGAGGCGTCCCCATTACGTTGAAGGAACTGATCGAGAGGATCCGATACGTAACCGGTAGGGCCGTCCCGGTTATCTATGAGCCTCCCAGGAGCTTCGACCCCCCTTCGATTGTGCTTGATATCAGCAAAGCGCGATACGCGCTCGGCTGGACGCCCAGGGTGCCCCTTGTTGACGCGGTTGCCCGTACGTGGGGCTGGATCACGTCCGATGGCTGCGCTTCGCACTTGGCCGCAATACCCGAAGGAATCCTTCAGGAAGGAATATAAGCTCTTGAAAGCTCTGGTCACCGGCGGCGCCGGCTTCATTGGATCCACTATTGCGAAGGAACTGGCTTCGAACGGCGCCGAGGTCGTTGTCCTGGACAACCTGTCTTCGGGATACCGCATTAACATCAACGGGCACTCGGGCATACGGCTTCTGGAGAAGGATATTCGCGACGCCACCGCCGTAGACGCGGCGGTGGCGGGCGTAGACGCCGTGTTCCATTTGGCAGCTTCGGTAGGCAACAAACGATCGATCGACCAGCCGGTACACGACGCTGAGATCAACGTGATCGGCACGCTGCGGGTTCTCGAAGCCGCGCGAAAGGCTGGAGTACGGAAGGTGGTTATATCTTCATCCGCCGGTATCTTTGGGGAATTGAAGACGCTGCCCATTCGCGAAGATCATCCCGCGGAGCCCGACTCGCCTTATGGCGCCAGCAAGCTTTGCGCGGAGAAGGAGGGCTTGGCCTACGCGAAATTATACGGCATGGAGGTGGTTTGCCTGCGCTATTTCAACGTGTATGGCCCGAACCAGCGTTTCGACGCGTATGGCAACGTCATTCCGATCTTCGTGTTCCAGATGTTGCGAGGTGAGCCGGTCACCGTCTTCGGCGACGGCGAGCAGACGCGCGATTTCGTGAATGTTCGCGATGTCGTACAAGCCAACATCAAGGCGGCGATGGCCCCCGGCGTCTCCGGGGCGTTCAATATTGGCAGCGGCACGCGCATCAGCATAAATGATCTCGTGGAACGGCTGAAGGCCGCCAGCGGGCTGAACCCGGTTGTGCGTCATGGCCCGCCGCGCGCGGGCGACGTGCGTGACAGCCTGGCGGACATTAGCGCGGCGAGGAAGGCGTTCGGGTTTGAGCCGGCGGTGACGATGGATGAGGGCTTGCCCGAGTACATCCGGTGGGCCCGGACAGAGGTGGCTTCATGAGCGTAGCAAAGGTCATAGTGCTGGGCGGCGCCGGGATGCTCGGGCACAAGATGTTCCAGGCGCTCTGGAAGCGTTGTGCCGGCACGTTCTGCACGGTCCGCGAAGACGTCCGGAAGCCGCCCTTCGACCGCATCGAATTGCTCCAGGGGGACGACGTCATCCCGGGCGTCGACGTGACTGACTTTCCGGCTCTCGATGCGATTCTGTCGGCCTTCCATCCGGAATATGTGGTCAATTGCGTCGGCGTGATCAAGCAGCGGGCGGAAGCCGTTTCTCCGATTCCCAGCATCACGATCAATTCGCTCCTGCCCCACAAGCTCGCCCAAATGGCCGCCCGCTGGGGCGGTCGCGTTATCCATTTCAGCACCGACTGCGTATTCAACGGCAAGCGGGGTGGCTACACCGAAGAAGACCTCTCAGATGCCGAGGATCTCTACGGAAAAACTAAGTTTCTCGGCGAGGTGGCGGTCGCCAATG
>OCZT010003590.1_pt1 | contig 15796 bp, 15 predicted proteins | sample 1539031 | NCBI WGS metagenome assembly OCZT01 (sample SAMEA3539308, study PRJEB22396) | soil metagenome | biome: tundra; feature: field; material: soil | place: USA | collected 2010-05 | depth 0.15 m | reverse complement strand
ACGCCCACCGCCACGAGTTTGCCCAGGCGGTCGCGCGCCTGGCCGGCGATTCTCAATCCCGTGAAGAGAACCACCGCATACAGCGCGATCACAATCACGCTGCCGACGAATCCTTCCTCCTCGGCAATCACGGAGAAAATGAAGTCGTTGTGAGCCACCGCTCGCGGCAAATATCCGAGGGCGTTCTGGGTGCCCTGCCGCCAGCCTTTGCCCGCCAGCCCGCCGGAGCCGACCGAAATCAGCGCCTGCCGGACATTATATTCATCGTCCAGTTGTTGTTGTCGCAGGCGTTGCAACTCCGCCGGTGTGGCATTCGGCAGGGCGAAATGGGTGTAATCCCGTCCAAAATAAACCAGCAGCCGGTCGCGCTGATACGGCTGCATCGAAATCTGCCACCAGCCCGGCGGCATGAACAGCATGTCCACCAAAAATAGCGCGGCCAGCAAACCAACCGCGCCGACCAACTGCAGCAGATATTCTTTGGGCGTGCCGGCAACGAACATCATTACCAAACCCGTGGGTAATAATACGAGTGCCGAACCCAGATCCGGTTCCTTCAAAATCAGCGCGAACGGCAGCAACAAAAGCCCGATGCCTTTCCAGAAAATTGACGGATGCCGCAATTCATCCGCCGGCCGGCTCAAGAAATGCGCCATCGCCAGAATGAACGCGAGCTTGGCGAATTCACTCGGTTGAAATTGGAAAAATCCCAGATCAATCCACCGCCGTGCACCAAAGCGCATCGAGCCGATGTGCGGAATCATCACGGCGACCAGGCAAAAGATCGTCGCCCAATACGCCACGAACGACCAGCGCGACAGCGTGTGATAGTCCACCAGACATAACGCCGAGCCCGCGCCGATGCCGAGCGCATACCAGACGATCTGCCGCACCCAGCTTTGGTTATACCACGGCAGCGTCGCTGCCGTTGCATTCGCCATCGTGGCGCTGTAAACGAACGCCGTGCCAATCAGCATCAACCCGGCCAGCACGGCCAGTTGCAACCGGTCGATCTTTGCGTGCGGTTCGTTGATGGGAACGTTGAACATTTAATTTGCCTGCCCGCCGCGCCGCAGCGCAGCCAGGACGGGTCCGTTGGATTTTTCGCTGTTCAAAATCGCTTCGTAAATGTCATGCGCAATCGGCGCGCAGGAGACACCGCCGGAACCGAGATTTTCCGACTGAACCATGACTACGACGGCGAAACGCGGATGTTCATACGGCGCAAATGACGCGAACCAATAATCCCAAATGGTCGTCTGGCCGTGTTCATTTTTCACCTGCGCCGTGCCGGTTTTGCCGCAAATGTGCAAACCGGGCAAAAACGCCGCGCGGCCGGTGCCCTCCGGGTCTTCGGTTTCCGCGAGCATGGCGTCCTGCAAAATTTTCAGACTGCGCGGATGCACCCCCAAGGTGTCGCGCACGACACCGGAAGGAAAAATCGCCGGGGCTTCACCCGATGCCGGGTCTTGCGATTCGATGCGCTCTACGAGCCGCGGCACAAGCACCGTGCCGCCATTGGCGATGGCGGAAATCATCACGGCGATTTGCATCGGTGTGACTGCGATGTCGCCCTGCCCGATGCACAGGTTGGCTGTGTCACCGTCACGCCAGCCGGAGTGCACACGGTCGAGCGTCGGGAAAATGCCTTTGGTCTCCTGTCGCGTCGGCAAACCGGTGCGCTCGCCCAGGTGAAACTTCTCCCCCATGCGAACAATGTTTTCAATGCCCGCCCGCAGACCGTTGGTGATGAAATAGGTGTTGCAGGAACGGAGGATGGCACGGCGAAAATCGTATGCCCCCGGTGGCGCGGTGTCCTGAATTTGCCGCCGCCCAATCATGATGTAACCGTGATTCGGATTTTCAGGAGACGGCGGATTGTAAATCGTCGCGTTGGGGTTGAGCCCGTTTTCCAATGCGGCCAACGCCACAACCACTTTGAAAATGGAACCGGGCGCGTAGTTTTCATACGTGGCACGATTGATTTGCGGACGCAATTTCGGATCGTTCAAGAGCGCCGGTTCGTTGGCGGTATAATCCGGGTTGATCGCCGGCGACGAAACCATCGCCAGCACGTCGCCCGTCCGCACGTCCATCACGACAACCGCCGCGCGCGCATCCGGACCCTGATGCGCCAGGAGTGAGCGCTCCGCCGCCTGCTGAATGTCGAGGTCAAGCGTCAGCACGACATTATCGCCCGGCTCCGCGTGACTCCCCACGTTTTCGGTCTGACGGTAGCCGAGATTGTTGACGAGCACGGCCACCGTGCCTGCGTGTCCGCGTAATTGCGCGTCGAACCCGGCCTCGACACCGACCTTACCGCGATAATCCGGCAGATAGTAATTGAAGTAAGAATCCTCGCCTTCTTTGGAACTATCGTCGCGCAGCACATAACCGAGCAAATGCGTTGCCGTTGTGCCGTACGGATAACTGCGAGCAGGCTGCAAGTCCAAAACCACACCCAGACCGCCGGAGTATTGCTCTTCGAAACGGGCAATTTGCGTGTCGTTGAGGTTGGGCACCAGTGGATACGGCAGCGCGAGCCGCGTATCGTAGTGGCGTTTGAACGTTGCCGGATCGAGTTCCAGCGGCTGGCCCAGCCGCTGGCCAACCTGTTCCACCACGCTGTCCGCCACTTGAAAACGCGTTTGTTCGCGAAGCTGTTTCAATTGATCGGTCGCGAGCGAGAATTGCTTTCCTTCAGCCTTGGTCAGCGACCGGCCAAGTTTTTTCTCCTGCGCGGCAATGCGCTGTTTCTGGCCAGCCCGCGCCTGCGCGATGGCCGCACCGTAAGCGGCGTCGAATTGCCGGCGCAAACGCAAATCGTCCAGGTAAAGGCTGAGGCTGTACCGCGGACGATTTTCAGCGAGCACCCGGCCGTCGCGGTCGAGAATTTTCCCGCGCACGGCGGGGATGCGGACGGTGCGATACGACTGCGTCTCCAAATGGCTTTCATATTTGCGCGCGGAAACGACCTGCACCCACCACAGGCCGGCCAGTAAAACAAACAGGCCGCCCGCCAGCGCCACCGCCAGGAGGCGGAGCTGCGGATCGTTCTTTTTCAGTTCGTCAAAAATCAGCATCGTCGGCCCGAAATGGGTTGATGAAGTGGCGGAGTGATGGAGGAATGGGAGGCAAACTGAGCGATTTTCCCCATCGCTCCAATACTCCAACACTCCAATGCTCCGTTCATTTTCATATTCTTCCCCGACGGATTTCCCGGTCGGGACGGAAACTGGGTTCAATCCTCGGCTGATAGCCGAGCGAGCGGTTGCACCAATTGAACAGGGCGAAAACAAACGGCGTCGCCGCCGCGCCGCCCGCGGTCATCACCAGCCATTGCCAGATCGAACCCCAGCCCAGCAGTGGTTGTTTCCCAGCGGTCAACAAAAGCAAAATGGACAGCACCGGCACGATGGCGCTGGCCAGGGTGCCGAGGACGAGTTGCGCGAACGACAGCTCGCGCAAAATCAAGTCGCGCCGCAGATAAATCACGAATCCGACGGCAAAGAGCGGCAGGATGCTGATCCCGAGCGGATTGGCCGACAGCGCGTCGAACCATAAACCGCCCAGCACGGCGAGCAACGAGACCGTTGCGATGTCCGCGTTCAACGCTGCATACACCATCAGCACCGGCAGCAAATCCACCTGCGCGCCGAGCCAGTGGTGCAGGACGGGAAGCGTTGCTTCGCCAAACACCGCGAGAAACGCGGCGGCCAGAATCAGAATGGTCCGAAACACGTTCATTTGCGGGAGAATATCCAACATCTAACATCGAACATCGAACGCCGAATCAAGCAAACACCGGCCGGGATCTTATTCGATGTTCGGCGTTCAGTGTTCAATGTTCGGTGTTTATGATTTTTCATGGAAACAGCACCCAGACTTGTTCGAGCGCGCCGAGATTCACCGAAAGTTTCACGCGCGCCTCGGTGTAAAGGCCGAATTCAACCGGGCGCGAATCCACCACCTGGCCGACGGGGATCCCTTTGGGAAAAACGCCGCCGAGGCCGCTGGTGATGACATTCTGGCCGGGCTTCAAACTCGCGCTGCCGGAAAGATAGGTCAAATCCACGAGCGAAGTGTCCAGCGGGCCGCTCGCGCTGATTATGCCCATGTCGTGCGCCGGATTTTCAACAATCGCGGAGACGTGGCAATTGGGGTCGCCCATCAAAACAACTTGCGAGCGCGTGAGACCGACGGATGAGACGCGGCCGGCCAGACCTTCGGCGGTGAGCACGGGCAAATTTTCCCGGAGCCCGTCGCGGCTGCCGAGGTCAATCTGCACGGTGCGCCACCAATTGGCCGGGTCACGCATGACGACGTTGGCGAGTTTGAGTTTCCACGGCGCCTGCTGCTGCCAGCCGAACAGCGAATGGAGCTGATCGTTTTCGCGCGCGATGGCGGCAGTCTGGATGGCCTGGGCCTTGAACTGTTCATTTTCCCGCCGAAGCCGGTCAATTTGTTGGAACAATTCGCGCCGGGGCAGGACGCTGTCGGCCAAATCGGCAGGGAGTTGTTGGGTGGTGTTGGCCAGCCCGAACAGCGGCAAAAACAAACTGCCGATGGTGAGCTTGAGATGGGCGGTCACGCGCGGCGGCAGGCTGAGAATCAGCAGTGCCAGCAGCGTCACCGCGCCAAGCGCGAGATAATTTTTTTTCCTAAACATCCTGCAACTCCCGACAAACGTGTCGGGGCGCGCAGGCGAACGCGCGGGCCTTCGCCCCGCCAGGCGGGGCTTCGGCCACGCAAAGGCGGGAAATCAATATTTGGCGTTGGTCGCGACGCGCTTGAGGAATTCGATTTCCTGCAAGACGCGGCCGGTGCCTTCGGCAACGGCGCTCATGGGGTCGTCCGCGAGGTGAACCGGCAAGCCGGTTTCCTCGGCCACCAGCCGGTCTATGCCGCGCAACAGCGAGCCGCCGCCGGCCATGACCAGGCCGCGATCCACAAGGTCGGCGGCGAGTTCGGGCGGACAGCGTTCCAGCGTGAGGCGGACGGACTCCAAAATGCTCGACAGCGGTTCTTGCAACGCTTCGCGAATTTCCTCGGAACGAATGGTTAAGGTTTTGGGCAGGCCGGAACCCAGGTCGCGGCCTTTGACATCCATGGTCAATTCCTGTTCCAACGGAAACGCGGAGCCGATGCGTATCTTGATTTCTTCCGCGGTGCGTTCACCTATCAACATATTGTAGGCGCGTTTCATGTGCGCAATGATCGTTTCGTCAAATTCGTCTCCGCCCACCCGCAGGCTGCGGCAGAAGACGATACCGGCGAGGGAGATGATTGCGATTTCGCAAGTCCCGCCGCCGATGTCCACGATCATGTTGCCCGCCGGCTCATGCACCGGCAAACCGACGCCGATGGCTGAGGCCATCGGTTGCTCAATCAAATACACCTCCCGCGCGCCGGCGTGGGTGGCGGAATCTTTGACGGCCCGTTTTTCCACTTCCGTGATGCCCGAAGGCACTGCGACCACGACTCGTGGCGCAATCAATTTGCGATGGTGAACCTTTTGGATGAAGTGGCGGAGCATGGCCTCGGTGATTTCGAAGTCGGCGATCACGCCGTCTTTCATGGGCCGGATGGCCACGATGTTGCCGGGCGTGCGGCCCAGCATTCGTTTGGCTTCAGCACCGACGGCCAGCACGTTGGTCGTGCCCGCCTGAATGGCTACCACCGAAGGTTCGCGCAGGACGATTCCGCGGTCCCGCACATAGACGAGGGAGTTGGCCGTGCCCAGGTCTATTCCAATATCGTTGGAAAACAGGCTTTTGAATTGCGCAAACATGAATTTGCCTAACGCCGCACAGTTAATCCATTACGTCCCAAAAGGTCAAGCAGCGATTAATTTGGTGCCAGCGACTGGAATCGAACCAGTGACCTCGGGCTTATGAGTCCCACGCTCTAACCAACTGAGCTACGCTGGCAACCGAGACCGGCATTACATTCTGCGCCCAAACCGCGCGCTGTCAAATCTGAACCACGCCCAACCGAAAACCGGCTGGATAAAAAAGAAACCAGCCTGAACCGAAGGCCAGCCTTGCTTTTGCCAACCCGTCAAACACCGTTCACGCTTCTTCCAAAGCCGTCCGCCAAATCGAGGCAAGGCCGCTTGCCAGCGATGGAGAAAATCACTTTCGGCGCGAGCACCCAGCCCGGAATCTCAACCGACCTCAGCTTTTCGGGCTTCGGATTTCGGGCTTCTTCTCGCCGCGCTGTCGCGCCGTCGCAGCGGGTCGGATTTCGCCCTTCGGATTTCAGGATAACATCATCTTCCGCGCAGATAGTTTTGCACCCCGTCAGGGTTGCCCGCGAAGTCAAAAACAAGCACCCCCTTGCGCGCCTCAAAGACCAGACGCAATTTCAACCCCGTGCGACATTCAAACAGCCCCGGCGCGAGCTTGCGGACACCCAATCCCGCGTGATGGTGGGGGTTGCCAAAGCCGGATTGGATTTCTGCGAGTGTTCGCGCCACTTCCGCTTCGCGCCTCTTCACCGAGGCGCGGAAACGCTTCGTGGTTTCAATCACGCAAGGCATCGGCCCCCCCGGTGAAAGGTTTGACCGTCCCGCGCCGCCGCTCTTGGGCAATGCTCTTTTCAATCCGCCGTGCCGCCGCCGCCAGCTCCGCTTCCGTCAGCCCGTATTCCTGCAAGGCGTAATCTTCCGAATACACGGAGACCGGGCGCAGCGCGACAATCTTGTCGCCAAATACAAAGCCAACATCCTCACCCGCGACGGCTTTCTTGAGCCAAAACCCCAGCCGCCCGCGTCCTTCAGTAATTGTCAAAGTCTTCATACGCTCATTTTAACATCTCTTAATTATAAGGCAATCCCTGATTACGACCATTTGAACCGCCCAACCGAAAACCGGCTTGGACAAAAAACAGGGTCGAACCGAAGTCCAGCCCCGTCTTTGCCAACCATCAATCTTCCCAGCCTCACCACCAACTCTTTCAGGACGCGGCGAATTATTACACACTTGCACTTGCGCGCGAGGGCGACTGGTGGACTTGTGCGCGGCGGACATGACCGTGCTGTTTCAATCCGCGCCCCGCGCACTCGCGCGGGGCGACTTGGGACTTGATGAAGCCGCCCTTGGTCATTTTCCAGTTTCAATCCGCGCCCCGCGCACTCGCGCGGGGCGACTAGCCGAAGTGGTCGGATCGGGAAGCAACACCGTAGTTTCAATCCGCGCCCCGCGCTCGCGCGCGGGGCGACTTAACAAGTCGCTGATGCGCAATGCGGCTTGCCCTGTTTCAATCCGCGCCCCGCGCTCGCGCGCGGGGCGACCTCGCGCGAGACGACTACGCCGCGCGCGTTGGTAATGTTTCAATCCGCGCCCCGCGCTCGCGCGCGGGGCGACGCCAATGCCGCCGGCCAGTTGACCACGAAGAACATCATGTTTCAATCCGCGCCCCGCGCTCGCGCGCGGGGCGACCTCAGTCGTTCCGCGCGAGAAAGCGGTCGGACGCGTTTCAATCCGCGCCCCGCGCTCGCGCGCGGGGCGACTTAAAACAACGGAAACGATGGCGGTGGTCAAACAGTTTCAATCCGCGCCCCGCGCTCGCGCGCGGGGCGACATGGGATTGAACGGGATCAAGTCTCAAACCAGAAAGTTTCAATCCGCGCCCCGCGCTCGCGCGCGGGGCGACTGCGGTGCTGCCAACCAGCAGCACCGCAAAGCTTTAATATCCCATTCCCGCGAACGAGACGAGTTTTTGCGCGCTTGCGCTGTTTTGATTTTCAAAGAACGATTGAAAGTATCAGCCAGCCGTGAGGTTTCTGCCAGCCGCGAACGTGGCGGGGTTAAGTCGGCACTTAGGGTTCGCGGAAGCCGGTTCATAGGATGAGCGGTTCGGTCAGATCAACCGGTTTGTCTGCGCCGTGGTGTTCCGTGCGTTGGACGGCATTTTCATCAAGAAAGTAAAAGCGGAGCGAGTCTTCGTCCGTTTTGATTTCACGCAACAACCGGTCACGCAAAGACGCCCATTCTTTTTGACCAACCTGACATTCAAAGACGGATTTCTGGACGCGCGTGCCGTAGTCTTCGCACGCTCGGGCAACCCGGCGCAGACGGCGCAGCCCGGCTTTTTCAACGGTGGAAACATCGTAGGTTACCAGGATCAGCATCGGTTGGCCGTTGAGAGTTGAGGGTTGAGGGACGGTTTCATTTTGGCACCAGCGGCAGATACTCCGGCAAATCGGCGCGCAGGTGTCGGGCCAAAATGCGCGCCTGCACGAAGGGCAATTGTGCAATGCGCAAGTTCTGGTCGAGCAAAGGATGATTCAAGCTCTCCTGCTTGCGTTCCTGGTAGGCTTTGATGACGAGTTTGCGCCCGGTATCGGTGAATTCCACGGCCCCGCCTTCACGCAATACGAAATGGTCGGGCTGGATTTGCTGCCGATTGATCAGCGTGACGGCGAGGCGGTCAGCCAGCCACGGACGAAATTCTTCCATCAGGTCGAGGGCGAGCGACGGGCGATTGGGACGGTCGGCATGGAGAAAGCCGACGAAAGGGTCGAGGCCGATGCTGGTCAGTGCGGCGATGCAATCGTGCCGCACCAGCGCGTAGAGGAATGAAACCATGCAGTTGATGCGGTCACGCGGCGGACGGCGGCTGCGGGTGGTGAAAGCGAAGTCATCGCGTTGTTGTTTGAGCAGCAGCCCGAACACGGAGAAATACGTCTGCGCGGCCATGCCCTCGACACCACGCAACTGATCAAGCGGCGGATTGGTTTTCGCCAGATCGGAAAGCTGTCGCGCCAGAGCGTCGGCGGCGTCCGTAAGTTGCCTTTGTTCAGCAGTGTCATCCGTTTCGCGCCCGCCACGCAAAAGACTGTTCCGGGAATTTTGGATTTTGCCCGCGACAATCTGGCGGGCAATGGCAGCGGCGCGAACCGGGTCGTCCGCAACGCGGAATTGAGCGCGGCGCAAGGTGACGCTGGTGTCGGCCACGCCGGTGACGCGGGCTTGCAAGTAGCCGTTTTCGGACAGGAAATTGATGGCGACACCATGCTCCCAGCAAAGGTCCATCGCGGGCGGACTGATGCTGGAAGCGCCGAAGACGCAGACCGACTCCAAATGGTGGATGGGGATGGATAATTTCCGGGTGTCGGTTGCCGATTGCCGGTTGCGCTCTTCCGGCGGCAGGTCGGGCGGATAAACAGGAACTTCAACCTGAAGCGTCAGATGATCGCGAGCCACGTAACTGCCGGGCGTCGTGAGATAGAGTGTGTTTTGTTGGAGGTCCAAGTTGGTTGAGGGTCGGGAGTTGAGTATTGAGGGTCAAGTTTCAAAAAGCCGTGCAGCGGCGCGGCGGAGCGATGCCGGCTGGCTGGTGACGCGCGGCAGGCAAATCTTGAAGAGTGAGCACTCCTCGCAAGCCGGTTTGAATTCTGCGGGCGGCACCTGCTCCAAAGCGAGCAAGCGATGAAGCTGCTTGATCGCCTCCTCGGTCAACGTCCGCAATTCGGGCGTGAACTCGACTTCGCGACGGCGTTTGCTCTCGGCGTGAAACACCGCACCGCGTTCAACGGGAAGTTTGAACATTTCTTCAAGACACAACGCCTGCGCGCAAAGCTGCGCATCGTCGTTCTCGAACTGGCGGCGCTTGCCTTTTTTGTATTCGACCGGGACCAGACTCTTGTAGGAGCCGACGTGAGAAGGCTCTAATCCACTTTGCGTCTCCTGGCTCCTCGCCTCCACAATGTCGCACTTGCCGTTCAGACCAAGCCGATCGGAGAAGACCGGCAACGCGCGAAGGAGCTTTATACCTTTGGCAACTTCGTAACCGGGCAAGTCGGCGTGCTCATGCACGATGTCGCCGAGCACGGTATGCTTGTTTTCCGCGCGCCAGCCCTCGACGATCTTCAACGCCGCCCGGCGCGGGCAGAAGATATAGTCGTTGAGCAAGCTGAGAGGCAACAGCTCAGTCGGATTCGTGATTTGGGATTTTGGATTTTCGATTGGAATCACAACATCTCGATCAACTCAATGCCCGGCGGCAGGCCAGATTTGTTGATGCCGACTTCGTAATCTGTGAACGCACGCGCAACGGCTACATCGGATTTCCGCTGAACGGTGACACGCTCGAACAGTTTGTGCGCCGGGGCGTTTCCGAGAGTGGATTGGTGCTTGAAAACGGTGAGTTTCTGCGGGGACATCGTGCCGCGCGAAGCGGAGCGGTCATGGTCAAACATTTGCGAAAGCGCCTGCCAGAACAGTGCAAGGTCGTCATCGTTGAAGCCAGTTTCATTGGCCAAGTTGGCGCTGATGAAGCCGTGACAGCGATAGAGACCGTAAGGAATGAGGTTCTTGCGGCCCATGGTTTGGTTGGGGGCATCGGCTTCCTTGGCCTCGGTCACGGCCATGCGGGTGATGCTCAAGTCGAGCGGCAGGATGGGATCAATGCTCCGGCTGAACGTCAATTGAACTGGCCCGCGAACCTGGCCGGCGTTCGAGCCAGTGGACATGACCGCGCCGAACGTGCGGACATCATAAAAGCGTTTGCACATTTCCGCGCGGGCCGACTGAACCTGCTTGCGATCTGCGGTCTTTTTCTTCCCGTCAACATCGTTCTTAGCGGCTTGATGGCCTTGCAGAATTTTGTCGTTCAGCACCGACCCTTGCTGGACGAAAATGTCGAACGGAGGTTTCCCGCCTTTGGCGAGAAGGGCGAAGTTCCGAATCTTGCGTTTGAGGCAGACATCGGAGACAAGGCCACGCATATCCTGCGGATCAATGCGCGGAGAATTGGCAGCATCGGGATCACCATTGGGATTGCCGTCTTTGCAGTCGAATAGATAAACGAAGTCGTAACGATTATTCATAGTGTTTCTATATTTGGTTTGTTGATTATTGATTGTTGAGTAATTCATTTGGCGGCTTCGGCGATCTCCTTTTCCTTCCGCTCTGCGGTTCGCCGACGGTATTCGGCTTTCTGGTGGTAGTAGCCCAAGGCGAAACGGCCCTGGCTTTCGAGATCAAGCGTGGCGGGGAACTGGTCGCCCAGTGCGCAAGTGATAGCCTCAAAGTCTTTGGCGGCATTACCCGCCACGCCACCTTCCGCCTTCGCCAGATGGAATTGGGCGTTGCGGAACAGCCGGCCCATGACCAGCGCGGGAGTAGTACTCGCGCTGGCATAGTAGCGTTCGACCACTCCGGCGTTGACGCCGCCAAGAGCAAGGTATTGGAGTCGGTCAAAGACCGCGAACAAACGACCGCACAGGTAGGCAGGGTCGCGAGATTCAGGATTCAGGCATTCAGTCATAGGTTTGTCTTTCGTTTGTGAGTTGTTGTTTTGTGAATTCGGAGAGCGGAGGAGACACGCTTTGATGAGGGCAAGGCGGGCCAGGACGACAACATTTCGCATGGCGTCTTCGCCTCTCGGTTCGATTTGCTGCCGTTTCAAAGCTGCGGCCAAGGCGGACTGCGGCAGCGGCGTCCCCCGTAGCGCTGCATGAAGTAACTGTGTGGAAATTTGCGGTGGCAGTTCATCCAGCTCTTTCCTCACCATTCCGTAGAGCAGGGCGTAGAACTTGAAATCACGCTTTATTCCCGCCCCGTCGGGCGAAATGATTCCCAAGTCCTGAAACCACTTAGCCACGTGGCGTTCCACTTCCGGCACGGTGCTTTCCAGCCAGTCACGGACGACGACGCGCGCACCGTTCCCAGACAAGCTGAGGGCGTAGTAGGCGTTGGCATCAAGCGTGACCGGTGGCTGGCCGGACTTAATGGATTTCAAAAGCGCGGCAACGGCGTTTTCATCGGCGCTGGCGAGCAGATCAATCGGGTCGTCTTCAATCCGCTTTCGCGTCCAATGCAAGTGGGCGGTGTCGTTGAACGTGAGTTTTTGCTCACGGCTCTTTTCGATGAGAGTGTTGAGCGCAGCACGAAATTTAACTTCGGAGTCGGAACTGATCGGCGCGTTCGCGGCTTGGGACAGACCGAGGGATTCAAACGCAGGACACTCCTTGTTGAATGAAATCAGCTTCGTGTCCTCGCCCAGCAATTTGATGAAACCAGTCGTCCGGCAAACTGAACCGAAGCGACCAGTTGCGAGACAAACGGACTTTTCGGTTTCTTGCTCGCCACGCTCTTTTTCACTGCGAAGTCGCCACCAATTGCGGAGTTCCTCCGACTCAATCAGACTTTCGCCATCCACTGAAAACACAGCATTGTCACTCGTTTTTGCCTTTGATGCGAAAAGCTGATCGTGGAGGGACTTGAGTTGCTTTTCATCGCGCAAGAAAGCTGCGAGCAGTTGAAGCTTACTACCAATGCCGGGACATTCGTTGGCTGCGGCCTCAAGCAAGCTGACGAAGTAGGCTTGGTTAATCTTCCGCTTCTCACGCTTTGTATCTTCTTCCACAAGCAAGACGGAGCGCTCCAAGTTATCACATAGGAAATAGGAACGACCGTGCGACACAAAATCTGGGTCTGATTTTGGGCGCTCTACCCGCTTGGGTTTTGGTTTCTTGTCATCCAAACTCTCGGCCAGAGGGATTACACCAGCAAGGTTGCCAGTCTTGTCCAACGAGATTAGCCAGCGAACGCCAACGGTTTCAAAGTTGGCGTCGCCAAGTTCCTCACGTTCGGCGTAGGCAATGAGGGCTTGCAGCATCATGGCGCACCTCCAAGTTGCTTTTTCATTTCCGACCAGTCTGGCACGTTCACCATGCCGTCCTTGAGCCGTGCGGGAAAGAATGTGATGCGCGGCTGCGGCTTTTCGACCTTGCCGGGCGGTTGGTCTTTGAGCACATCGAGGTCGAACACGTCGTAAAGCATGAGGCCGAGGTCGGTGTCGGGGTTAATGCCCGCGCCAACTTGCATTGCGGATTCGTCGGTCAATTCAAAATGCGCGGGGAACTCGCGACAGCCAAAGCAGGGTTGCGCAAAGCACTGACCTTTTTCCGCTCGCCGTTGGAACATGGCGAGATACTTCACAGGCGAGTCGTCGCCCTGATCTTCCGGGTTGGGTTGGACACGGCGCGTCAAACCGGCGAGCGGTGTCAGATGCAAACTGGCTTCAATGACATATTCCACGTCGCGCAGGGCGAGCGTGTTGCGCTGCGTGCGGTCTTCATCGGCGAATAGCGGTTCGGGTTTGCGCGGCGAGAGTCGTGATTTCACTTCGTTGCGCCGGAAGGCGAGGAAACGGATCGGTTTTTTTACCGCGATGCGGCGCACGCGCCAGCGAAACTGCGGTTTGTAAAGGATGGATTCCAGCAGTCCGCGCGCAGCGCTGGGCGTGATGACGGAATAACTTACGCGTTCGACTTTCATTTCGGGCCGGGTGAAACAGGCGAGGTCGCCCCAAGTTCGCAGGTGGATGGTCATGGCATCAGGTCGTTGGTGGTTGATTGAGGAAATGTGCGTTCATTGGATAAAGGAATTGGAATCAACATGGCCGAGACCAAGGTTGTCGTCGTAATTGGAATTCCAAACCCAGAAGTCCCAATCTTTGGCGGGTTGGTAGATGTAGCCGTTGGCCTGCGCGTCAAAGAATTCGGTTTGATACAGATTCACGGAGTAACGCTGGGCTTCGCGGCAGTCGGCGGCAGTCAGGTGCTTTTCGCGGAGGAGTTTTTCGGCCAGTTCTTCTCCGTGATTCCTTCCATCTTTGTCCTTCCACTTCACGAGCACAGCGCGGGTTTCGTTGCCGACTAACTGGCAGGCTTCGGCAGCGGCGGGAAAGTCGAAATCCGTGGAGAACTTGAAGACTTTGTCGGCATCTGCTTTTTCCGGCCCGACCAGCTTGTAAAGTTCCGCGAAATACTTCCGGTAAGTCTCCGGTTGGTGGAGTGACGCATCAGGGTGGCGGGCGAGAAATTCCTCGGTCTTCGCAGTCGCCAGCTTGTAAGCGCCCGGCGGCAGCTTGATTTCCACAGGACGGAAAACGACAACCGGACGCGGCTCGGGGTGGCGACCTTCGCGGTTGCAACGGCCCGCCGTTTGAATGATGGAGTCAAGCGGGCCAAGCGCGCGGAAGGCGATGGGGAAATCCACGTCCACACCGGCTTCGATGAGTTGGGTGGAAACGAGCCGGCAAGGCTCATTAGCCTTGGGATCAAGGCGGCGTCGAATTTCCGCCAGCTTTTCCTGCCGATGCGCCGGACACATGCGGGCAGACAGGTGGAACGCGGCATCGGGTTTGATTTCCTTCACCAAGCGGAATAGTTCGCGGGCGTCTTTGGTCGTGTTCACAACGCAGAGGGATTGAGTTTCCGTCGTGAGGCGTTGCGCGAGTTCGGGCCAGGCCAGCGTGGCGTTTGGGGCAGGCAGTTCGATACGGGTGCGCTTCAAGGTTTCAGCCATCGCGGCGGGATTCGACGAGATTTCCACTGGCTGCCAGTCGTAAGGCAGGGCTGGGCCGGCGGCAGCAAACGCCGGTTGCGTGGCAGTCATGAAGATAGCCGTCACACCATAGTCGCGCGTGAGCAATCGAACGGCTGAGAGCAGTGACGGCACGAGACGCGGCGGCAGCGTTTGAACTTCGTCGAACAGCACCACTGAGCGCCCGATGTTGTGGAGCTTGCGACAATCCGAAGGCCGGTTGCTGAAAAGGCTTTCAAAGAACTGGACGTTGGTGGTGACAACCAGCGGTGAAGCCCAGTTTTCCGCCGCAAGCCGCGCCCGGCGCAACCGTTCGTCCTCGGCATCGCGCCCCCGGTCTTCCTCGCGCTCGCGTGGCGCGACAGCGCTGTGATGTTCCAGCACATAGTCGGGGCCGAACGCTTGCTCAAACAATTCATCACGAAAAACTCTGGCCGTTTGCTCAATGATGCTGGTGAAAGGAATCACAACGATGATGCGCTGGAATCGTCGCGGGTCATCTTCGGCAAGTTTTGCGTTGTGATGGATAATGTGCTGCAAAGCGAAAGCAAGCGATGAAAGCGTCTTGCCGCTGCCGGTAGGCGCGGTGAGCGTGAACAAGCCCGGCGTTTTCGCGGCGGCCTCCAAACAATCATCAAGCAGTTGTTTGCGAAGCACATTGACCGGCCCGGCGCTGGATTTGGACGCCAAATGCTTTTTAAGAATTCCCAACGCGCGCTCCGGCTGAAGGTCAGGCACAGTCCGCTGCGCGCTTTGATTCGCGTCGAAATGTGCTTCCGTATCGAGAAAGTCGGCGTCCACCAAACAACTGAAAAGCATCCGCGTTCGCAGAGCCTCTTCAAACCGCTGTCCTTTTCCTATGGCACGCGGAAAAAGTGTCGGCAGTATTAGTCCGTCTTGCGTGAAGCGATCCAGCAAATCGCTGATTGATTCCGGGCATTGGCCAGTCAATTCCAAGCGGAAGTTTGAATCGGCGAATTTTTGAACAGTAGTTCGCAAGGGCAAGCCAGCTTCATTTTCATTCAGTGCCGGAATGCCCGTATGATGCCCGTCGGTTGCGAAAGCCACAGCCCATGCCTTAAGTGTGGCAGCGTGCGCTGTTCCAGCAGCCCAATGGTTAATGCCATGAATAGCTGGATTATGAAGCCGCGCCTGAAAACGGGCGGCATATTTTCCCAAATCATGCAACAGCCCGGCCAGTTCGGCTTCAGGAGCGAATCCCAAAGGTTTGGCAAATTCCTCTGCGCGAGCGGCCACATTTTGCAGATGTGTTGCGAGCGGCTGCCACCCGTTTTCAGGCGCGTGCGATCCATCAGGCAACTCAGCAGTATGTGCGTAGAAAGCCATTTCTCACCTATCGAAAAATCCCTTTGAGGCAGCGCAACCAGTAACAGCCCCTCCAGCTCAACACAAGCGATTTTAACCCGAAAATCTGAGTTGAGGCGGCGAGGGCGCCG
>OCZT010003589.1_pt1 | contig 15797 bp, 14 predicted proteins | sample 1539031 | NCBI WGS metagenome assembly OCZT01 (sample SAMEA3539308, study PRJEB22396) | soil metagenome | biome: tundra; feature: field; material: soil | place: USA | collected 2010-05 | depth 0.15 m | reverse complement strand
TTATACAGTTTGCTGTATAAAATCCTTGGGCAAATAAGGATGTTAATTAAACACTCATAGTCGTTGATAATAAATTATTCTTTTAAATAATTAGGCATAGAATTGATTTATAAGTTGAGATAATTGAATATCATAGCTTGGATTGATTATCTCTGAGCTCTGTTCATAATATTCCTTTAGAAAACCCCTATAATATGAAGTTACTTTTACAAAATTGTAATTCATTAAAAACGTTTACCTATATATTTTTTAACTAATTTATGTACAACTATATTAATATCTTCAGAGACTTTTAACAATAAGACGAGGGTGGCAAACATAATCAATAAAAGAATACTTCTGGTTATTAGATCGATAATAAAACTGCTGTTGTGAGGTAATAAATAATCAGTCAAATATACAGCTCCACCAATGCATAGGATTTTTAATGAATCAAATGAAAATGGTTGAATTTTCATGCTAAATAAAATGAAGAAAAAACGAATAATATTAATAAGAAAGGTAGAGATAGCGACAGAAAGAGCCGCGCCTGTTAACCCATAGAGAGGGATAAAAATAAATCCTGTTACTATCCCGATGATTACTAGTAAAGAATAAAAAGCAAGATCCATTTTATAAAATCTTGAAGTACCTATAATTTCCTGATTAACTCCGGTAGCCATATCGAACAATTTAGAAAGGCCAATCCAAAAAACAACCCATTTACCTGTTATAAAATCCTCTCCATGAGGAATGATATGAAATATCCCATCAATATTACACCACACAAGTAAAAACAAAACCCCACCGACAATCATTTGATTTATAGAGGATTTTTTATAAATGATATCAAGTTTTTCAATTTCATTATTTTTATTGCTTTCAGATATATGCGGAATAACTGCCTGGGAAATTGCCCGTTTTGGAATTTCAATAGTAGTGGCTATAAAAAATGCAATTGTAAAAATTCCCGTTGAACCCAAACCCTTGTATGCAGAGAGAATTAGACTGTCAATATTTCCGATTAGGGTTCCTCCGGCATTCCCCATTAGTGCAAATCCGGCGAACACTACAATACTTTTAAAGTGACTGCTTTTAAAAACAGTAAAATTTGGCTTTAGGAATAATAAACCAAGTGACCATATATAAAGTATCAAAATAATTAAAGCAAGGGCATATCCGAGAATGATATTAATTACAAATAATTTAAAACTTATCATTTTAAAGAAAAGGAGAACTAGCCAAATTGTCATAAAGGCTCTGATAAGAAATTCTTTTATAAAATTGGGGACAACGGGTCTTTGCTGAATAACAATATAGGAATCAAAAATAATCGAATAAATTGCAATCAGTGTAAATGGAATTAGATAGTAAAAATAATCCATCAGTAAAGGAGCTTTGCCTGAATATATGTTTGCTATATATGGTTTAAAGGCAAGAATAAAAGTAACAAAAAGGGAAAACCCTGCAGTTCCAATGGTAAGTATGAAAAAGAGTATTCCGTTATGCTCCAGCTTCCGGTCCTTGAAATAAGGAAAGAATTTCATGGGAATATTTGCGGAACCTAAAGATGCTAAGGTTGCAAATAGGTATGATACGTTTATTAATACTCTGACGAGTCCAATTTCTTCTTTTGATAATACAAGAGGAGATAAAAAAAGTGTATTTATATAACCCAATGCAAAGGCAATATATGTTATCAAAACAGTTTTTGCACTTTGCCTTAAAACAATTCCCATTAATTATTATGAATTTATGATCCTATACCGCAAATTTTAGAACAAAATATGAAAATAATTCTCACTTAAGATAATAATTATTTTGAGATTATCATATCCGTATTATCCTCCTTTGGCTTATATAAATTTAAGATTTTTCCACATTAAATTTTTGTCCAGTTTTTGGGGTTCACTATAGGAATAATTAAATTTTTACTTAACTTTGTTAACGCTAAAGGTAGTTATAGGTGGGGGAATACTTTCGGACTTTGACACTTCGACTAGCAAAAAAACTGTTAAGTCCTGGTGGTATCATGATAATTGCAATTGATGACTAGGAATATCATACACTAAGATTATTGATGGATGAAATATTTTTAGAAAATAATATATTTGGGATTATCAGAGTTGTTCATGATACGCGAGGAGAAAATGACAAGAAACATTTTGCTTCGATGCACAAGTACATGTTGATATACTCTAGAAATAGTTAAATTACCGAAGTTGGTTATTTTGAATTAACAGATGATGATATCGACAAATAAAATAAGACAGATGAGATCTTAGAATATAATGAAACTTTGTTTGTGAGGGCAGGAAATAACTCAACTAGAGAAACAAGAATTTGATTTTACAATTGATCTAGGTATTAACAAAATTGAAATTCATAATAGTACTGCAGAACCATTGAAAGTAACATTAGCTGATACCGGTGATGATACAATGACAGGCGGTAGATTCTTAAGTAAGTTAATGGCGAGTTCTTTGTGCTAAAGCCAGATGTTTTTAAGTTTATTGAAGGGGATAAATAAGGTGATGCTAGCCAAACTAAACGAGCTCAAAAACAATGCTGGGTTTCGCCGCTACTTCGCCAACACCTCTTGGCTATTTGGTGAAAAAATACTGCGGATGGGCGTGGGACTGTTTGTGGGTGTTTGGGTCGCGCGATATTTGGGGCCGGAACAATTCGGACTCTTTAGCTATGTGCAGTCATTCGTAGGGCTATTTGCCTTTATTGCTACCTTAGGTTTGGATAGCATCATCGTTCGAGAACTTGTTCAGGATGAGAGTCGCCGGGATGTCCTTATCGGTACAGCATTTTGGCTCAAACTCATCGGTGGATTTTGGGTGCTTGCAGTAATAACAATAACGGTCAATTTTATCCCAAATGACCATGCTACTAATCTGCTGGTTTTTATTGTCACTTCGGCAACGATTTTCCAGTGTTTTAATGTTATTGATTTTTATTTTCAAAGTAAAGTTTTGGGCAAATATATTGTGCTTGCCAATGTTATCAGTTTTTTATTATCTACAATTGTTAAAATTGCCCTTATACTAACCAATGCACCGTTAATTTATTTTGCATGGTCGGTGGTGTTTGATAGCGTAATACTTTCGCTTGGCTTTGTCTATTATTATAGGTATACAAAACATCAACTCACATCTTGGAGGTGGGATACTGAAATCGCAAAAGAGCTTCTCAGAAATAGCTGGCCATTGATACTTAGTAGTATAGCTATTGCTATCTATTTAAAAATCGATCAGGTCATGATCAAAGAAATGATGAGCAACGAAGCTGTCGGACAATACGCCGCCGCCACGCGAATTTCTGAGGCATGGTATTTCATCCCAGTAGTTATTGCCTCATCTCTTTTCCCCTCTATCATCAATGCCAAAAAACAAAGCAAAGAGCTCTACTATGCGAGACTTCAAAAGCTCTATGATATAATGGTGTGGGTGGCAATAGTGATAGCGATGCCTATGACTCTTTTGTCTAATTGGGTAGTTCTTTTGCTTTATGGAGGAGCTTACAGGCAAGCTGGAAGCGTATTGATGATACATATTTGGGCTGGGGTGTTTGTATCCTTTGGTGTAGTAAAAGGAAAGTGGCTTTTGCTAGAAAATATGCTAACATATGGAATGATATGTACTTGTTTTGGTGCATTAAGTAATATAGTCCTAAATTTACTTCTTATTAATAAAATGGGAATTAAGGGTTCAGCAGTTGCAACTTTTGTGTCGTATGGAATTTCGACTTTCTTTCTTGCATTCTTTTATCCTAAAGACAGACGATCAATAAAAATGTTTTTGAAGGCGTTTATTATAGAAAGGAGAACCTAAAATGATCAATTATATCAAATTTAGAATCAAAAATGAAATAAAAGAATTACTTGAAAAAAGAAATTTAATGCTTAGTAATAAAACTGATAAAGAAATTCTTTCAGTTCCTTGGAGAAAAGAATTTCTTGCACAAGTTGAAAAAAGAATTTTGCCAGAGACTTCATTAATTCTTGAAATAGGTGATGGGGATGGCGCGTTAAGTCTTGAACTATCAAAAAGACATAGGAGCTGTTTTTTTTATGGAATCGATATTAGCGGTTTTCCCAGAAAAAATGAAAATTATTCGCATTTTAATATGAGCGCAACTAATTTGTTATTTAAAGATAACTGTGTTGATTTAGTAATTTCACATAATGTTTTTGAACATATACAAGGACTTAAAAAAGCTGTTAGTGAAATGATAAGAGTTTTAAAGCCGGGAGGAAAATTATATACTTGTTTTGCTCCAATTTGGAGTAGTGCCTTTGGTCATCATTATTATGAAGATGATGGTAGTCAAGTTTTTTCAATTTTTACAGAATATTCTCATCTATATTTTAAGAAAGAAGAATTGAGCAAAATAATATTTAAACATATTGGTCATTTTAAAAAAGAAAGAATTATCGCAGAAAATTATATCTTTGGAAACTGTTGTAACAAACTATTTCCAGAAGATTATAGAAATTTATTTATTAATAATAATGGTCTAAAAATAATTAATTTTGTGGAAATTGAAGAACATCATCACAACAAAAAGACAACAGGTCCACTTCCTGTAGAGTTGATTAATTTATATAAAAATATTCCCCCAAAAGATTTTAAAATAGTTGGATTTGAGGTGGAAGGAATTAAAGAATGAAAATATACATTGCTGGACATAAAGGGCTTGTAGGAAATGCACTGTTTAGGGAGTTGACTAAAAATAAAAACTATGAAATCATTACACGGGAAAGAAGCCAACTTGATTTACTTGATAGACAAGCTGTCTTTAATTTTTTGGAAACGCAAAAACCTGATTGGGCTTTTTTAGCTGCGGCAAAAGTGGGTGGAATATATGCAAACAATACATATCCCGTAGAGTTTTTACTTGAAAATCTTAATGTCCAAAACAACTTGATTGAAGCGTCTTTTAAATCAAATGTCAAGAAACTGATGTTTTTAGGCAGTAGTTGTATATATCCAAAGCTCGCACCTCAACCGATTAAAGAAGAGTATCTTTTAACTTCAGCATTAGAAAGCACAAATGAGGCCTACTCTGTTGCCAAAATAACCGGAATAAAACTTTGTAATGCTTACAACAGAGAATATAACACAAATTATCTTTGTGTTATGCCTACAAATCTTTATGGTTTTAATGACAACTATCACCTTGAAAATGCCCACGCTCTCCCTATGCTTTTAAGGCGATTTCATGAAGCTAAAGAAGCAAATATTGAAGAAGTAGTGGTATGGGGAACGGGAAAGCCTAGGAGAGAATTCCTTTTCGCGGATGACTTAGCCGAAGCTTGTGTTTTCCTAATGGAAAACATAGCATCCAAAGAGATTGGTGAACTTATAAATATTGGCACAGGCAAAGATTGCACAATTTTAGAGTTAGCTGAAACAATAAAAGAAGTTGTTGGATTCAAAGGCAAATTGGTATTTGATACTTCAAAGCCTGATGGCACTCCTAGAAAGCTATTAGATGTATCAAAAATCAACTCATTGGGTTGGAAAGCAAAAACAACCCTGAGAGTGGGTATTGAAAAAACATATCAAGATTTCTTCTCAAACCCCAATTTAAGAAAGTAATATATGAACATAGGCTTCTATATCAAATGGGACAAATATTCAATTAAATCGAAATTTAATGTCATTGGTGATGAACTATGGGGCGAAGCTCTATGTAAATCAATTAACAAACAATTCATAGATATCAGCGCTGAACTTTATGCCCCAAATTATTTACCAAGTGCCAAACTTGATTTTTTAATTTATCTAAATGATTCTGAAATTAACCAAGCCTTAGCTGATAGACATATTCTATATTTGCAAAATGGTTATGGAGAAGAAGCAGAAGAGATTATCAAAAATCTTGTTAAATATAATTATGACGGATATGTTTTCTTTTCCCGCAAAATGCAAGAAATTTACGAGAAAAAATATAAAAGGGTAGATAGTTTATATTTACCTTTTGGAGTTGATTTAGAAATGTTTTACCCACGCAAAACCGACCCTAGTTATTCTTTTGATTGTTCCTATATTGGCAATGATATTAAAGGTGAAGAAGCAACGATGAAATATATCTATCCGGCTGTTAATTTTAATTTCGGATTATTCGGGAACTGGAAAATACGTCGAGCTAGATTTAAGATATGGGAAAATTTTTATAAAAAAGCTCCTTATCAAAAAGTCTTTGAAAAATTATCCCGTGGAAAAATTGCTCAAGAAAATGTCCCTTATCTATATAGCTCCACTAAAATAAATCTCAATTGCACATTACAAAGTTGTATCGACTGGAATGTTATAACTCTTAGAACTTTTGAAGTGCTTGCTTGCAAAGGTTTTTTAATTACTGATAGCGTCCCCTCTGCACAAGAGACAATGAAAGAATTTATGATTTTCACTACTGGTGGTACTGATCTAATAGATAAAATTACTTATTATTTATTGCATGAAGAAGAGAGAAAACATATAGCGCAAAAAGGCTATGAATATGTGATTCAAAATTGTTCGATAGATGCAATCTCCAAAGAACTAATTCAATACATGAAAGGAATCGTAAAATGAAAATTATATTTGTCAACCCCCCCAATGTAAGGTCTAAAGATTCAACCCCTGAGAATGATTTCAGAATAGATAAATTTATCTTTAAACCAGGGTTTTCGAAAATCAAAGGGTCTTGGATATTATTTAACTTTCTAAATAAAACTTTTGCTTTAGGAAAAGGGGTACGCTATGGAGTAAGAGCTGGCTCGAGATGGCCGTTTACTATGGATAAGCCTATGACTAATTATGCTCCTTATCCATTTTTTATGGGTTATGCTGCCTCTTATCTCCAATCAAGCGGGTTTGAAGTTAACATTTTAGATGCTGTTGCTGAAGAAGAATATGACTTTGAAAAATTTTTAGAGATAGTTAGAAATGAGCATGCCGACATTGTGGTTGTTGAATGTTCGACTCCGACGATCGACATGGATGTTTGGTTTGCAAATAAAGTTGCTGCATCTATCGCTGTAGCTCTTGCAGGTCCTCATCTCAACGAGGTGACTGTCAAAGAGATTCAAGAAAAAAATCCGAAAATTAAATATTATTTATTAGGAGAATATATTCTAAGTTCACTGAAAATGGCTCAAACAAAAAAAGAAGGTACTTATTCATCGGAGGTATTAAAAGATGTTGATAGCATCCCATTTCCATTTAGAGAATATAAAAGTGCTGCAAAATATTACGATCCATCTATGCCAACGCCAAGACCCCAATTACAAATTTATGGAAGCAAAGGATGTCCGTTTAAATGCACATTTTGTTCATGGCCACAAACAATGTATTTTGGAAATGTTTCATTAAGAGAGCCTAAGAATATAGCACAAGAAATACAAGAGGCTGTAGCGAAACATAATTTTAAAAGTGTTTTTTTTGATGATGATACTTTCAATATGGGAACAAAAAGAATATCCGAGTTATGTGATTATTTAAAAGAAATTGGACTTCCTTGGACCATGATGGGAAGATTGGATATATCTCCCGACTGGCTCTATGACAAAATGGTGGATAGTGGGTGTGTGGGGATGAGATTTGGTATAGAAACATTCAATCTCGAAGTTTTAAAAAATGTGGAAAAGGGAATTGAACGAAAAGATTTCAAAGCTACATTAGAACACATCGTAGCCAAGCATCCTAAGCTCATGATACATGTAACAATGATGAAAGATATGCCGGGACAAACTATGGAAGATCATGAAAATGATATGCAAATCATGAAAAATATGGGTTTTTCAACGCATAACATGTTTAGAAGCTATCAATTATCACAATGTGTTCCATTTCCAGGGACAAAACTTTATGAACAGATGAAAGCTAGTCTAGGTGAAGAAAAAATGAAAGAATATAAGGCATATGATGGGGGACAAAAAACTGTCATGAGTAATTCAAAAAAATGAAAATTCTAATTATTGGTGCATCAGGTTTTATAGGGCTGAGAGTTTATGAACATATGAAAAAATATTCGTGTTATGAAATAGTGGGCACCTATTTTAAAAACAAAAAGAATGAGAGTTTTATTCATCTTGATGTTAGCAATAAAAAACAAGTAGAAAAAATATTAATAGAATTCAAACCCGAAGTTGTTTTTTGGCTAGCCGGCTCTAAAAATCTCAAAGAATGTGAGGCAAGCTTAGAATTTGCACAGCAAAGTAATACTTATCCTGTTCAAAATTGTCTCGAGATTCTAAAAAAAGACAATCTCAATACAAATTTTATTTTTTTCTCTACAGATTATGTTTTCAACGGGATAAAAGGAAATTTCACTGACTCGGATATTCCTAATCCCAAAACAAATTATGGTCTATCAAACTATTTAGCTGAAAAATCAATAATTTCATCCGGAGTTAAATACACAATAATTAGAACATCTGCCGTAATGGGTGAAGGCGGAATTTTTTTTAATTGGCTTATAAAAAATTTAAAAAAGAATGATATGATAGAATTATTTGCTGACATATTTTTTACGCCTACACCAATTGAATTATTAAATGAAAATGTTTTAAACATTATTGAGCAGAATATCCTTGGAATTTTTCACATTTGTGGAAATCAGCGTCTAAGTCGTTACGAATTTGCAATTGTTATGAAAAACTTTAAAAGCATATTCAAAGCAACTTTAATTCCTTCAAGCGGTCATGAAAATATGAATATATTTCAAACTGACCTGTCTTTATTCCCATCTAAAATTTGCATTCAAAAACAATCTTTGGAGGATTACTTGAGGGAGGAAATAAAAAATGATTAGATTTATAGACAATTATTTTAGACATTTTGATGAGAGAGGTTCTCTTATTGGTCTGATTAACGAAGGAACTTGGAAGGAAATCAACATAATAACATCTAAAAAAGATATTGTCAGAGGAAATCACTATCATAACTATACTCTTGAACTTTTCATCATTCTAGAAGGGGAGATAGAAGTTACAGTACAAAGTATCGAATGTGATAGCATGGAGAAGCATTTAGTTAGAAGTGGAGATGTATTTATTATAGAGCCAATGATAAACCATATTTTTTCTGTCAAAAAAGACTCAAAATGGATTAATGCACTAAGCAGAAAAATAGAACAGGCAAATCCAGATATTCATCGGATTAAGATAGGATAAAGGAAATGATAAACTTCAATTATTGCTGAGTAAATTTTATGATGGGAACTAATGTTAATCAGCCGATATCATTTTTAATCTTCCCGAGACGAGACGACTAAACTGGTGTTTGAAAGAATTCGGATGGTCCAGCCTAAGCCATTGTTTTATGAAAATTTAGACCAATTAAAAGAAATTCTTATAAAACTTGCCGATAATAGAGATTATCTTGACAAATTAAAAAAAGAAGCCCAAAGTAATTCTTTATACTTTGAGCCTTCTTTAATATACAACAGATCAAGAAGTAACTGATTTTTTATTCTTTCTAATTTCAAATACTGAGAATAATATGAACAAAAATATAGTTATTGAACTTAACGACAAAATAATGTACTTGCTAACTAAAAAACTCGTCGGGTTGAATACAAACTCTACTTTATGCAATCCTTTCGGGACAACTATTCCCATGAACCCGTGGTTAACTTTATATATTCCTGTTTTATTACCATCTATATAGGCTTTCCAACTTTCAGAAGAAAATAAAGTTAATGAGGCCGCATGTATGTTCAATCCTTTTGTCACAAATGTGTTGCCAAGGAATAAAAAATTATTTCCTGAAGCATTAACATCAAGCAAAATTTTTTCGTTTTTATAATCTATAAACTTGACATAAGCAGTAGAGTCGGGTGCGTTAACAGTAAATTTATCAACATCTAAATATGCAATGTTTTTAGGGTCAAAACTGTTGGCTTTTATATCATAAAGAATATCAAGATCTTTTTTTGTTTCAACTTTGTTTACAAAGTAAGCTCTCGGCAAAGCAAGGCTATTCCTGTAAACATATTCTTTCTCCCCTTGCGAGATAAGTTCAAATCCGGGAAGTTGTGCAGGGGATCCTGTAATAATATACTTTACATTTAACATCCTCCAGGCAGTTTCGTTTGCAGCAGGGCCAACCACATCAACTAAGTCCTGGTACGCACGCGGTTTTACTCCCGAGTATCCATAAAAATCTTCAAGAAGAAAGTAAGCGTTAAAATTCGAGTTATTATTGAATGAACCGTATGAACCATCCTGTTTAAGATTCAAAATCCTGAACGGCTCATTATCTTTCTGCTTCTTTATTGTATTAACATATTCGGGAGTATCAAATATATTATTAATAGAAGGATTGTCAATATATTTCGCTCCCCGGGCATCAATACGCCATAAATCAAATGTAACTAGAACAATTAATGCCAGCACAAAAAAATCTTTACTCAATTTGGAATTCAAATAAAAATGTGCTGCCCAAAGGGCAATTGCAAGAATTGCAAATGCAATAATAAAATCACCGGTAAACATGCCGGAAGAATATTCTGCAAGGGCTGTGAATTGTTGTGCCAATTGTGGTTTCGCAGCCTGAATAGATGAGGCATAAATTGTTACCCTTTCTGTAAACCAACCTGAGAGGGCATTGCTTAATAATACTGATAAAACAAAAATACCTGTAAAAATAAAGGCTAAATTTCTTACTAACCTGGTCAATTTGAGAGCCTTTTCTTGCCCTGCCTGAACAATTTTCATTATCCCTAATCCCGCAAGAATAGGGAAATTAAGCTGTACAAGAACCAATATCATTGAAGGTACTCTGAATTTGTCAAAGCCTGGCAGATGATAGAAAAAAAGATCAAATAAAAAAGGAAGGTTCTTACCAAATGACAGGAACAGGGCAATTCCGGTTAATATAGATAAAAATTGAACGAATGGTTCTTTCCATCTAGTGAATACCGCAAAAAGCCCAAGGAAGAATATCAACACACCCATATACATTGCCACATCTACAAATGGCATTTGTCCGAAATATGTATTGACATCAACTTCCTGTCCGTTTGAAAGAGGGCCTTTATATATGGAATTTCCAAAACCATAATAAGATGGAATAATGAATGTCATCATCTCCTGAGGAGAAAATGACCAGTTTGTGTGATATTCATAAAAATCTGAACCTAACTTATCCGTGGTTCCGGAAGTAGTCTCAAGTATTCCCTTTGTTCCGCGTGTTGAATAAGGAGTGTATTCATACATCTGAGTAATACTGTTTGACTGAATTAATAAGGCTATTATAAACGCAGTTACAAATACTCCAGCAGATTTTAACAGATTATTCCTCTCCTCTTTTTCTCCTTTAATGATATATCTGATAAAGTAGTAGATATAATAAATCGCTACCGAAAACATAGTATAGAAAATAATCTGAACGTGAAATCCCTGAAGAAATAGTTGAAGAGCGATTGTTAAAATCAGGAAGTCCAATAACTTTATTTTTTCCTGGAACTTCAGAAGTATTAAAAAAATCAAAGGATAAAAACACAAGGACGTTAATTTTGTAACGTGACCGATATATAGAAATACAATTATTCCCGTACTGAAGGAAGAGGCAATACCCACCAGCAGACTTATCCAGTTGTTTTTTGTTAGGAGCTTCATCAGCATGAATGATGTTATACCCAAAATAATCAAGTAGATTGCCCATTGGGCATACTCAACTGAAAAGAAATTTCCGAAAAGTGTCTGTAACTCATTAAAACCTACCCAAATCAGATTATACCAGACATATCCTATCCCTCCGGCCGAAAAAGCAGGCATACCGCAGAAGATTAATGGGTTCCAGAGTGTAAACCCATCCTTATGATTTTTTATGTATGGTATCATACTCCGGCTTGCTATAATATCTCCCGATTGAAATGACTTCCCCCCGAAAAACATAGGTGAAAGAAACACAAGGAAAAGAAGCAATATAATCAATATTGCAGTAATGGGTTGATACTTTGCCGGTAATATTTTGTTGATGTTGAAGCTGCTAAATCCTGATTCGCTCTCTTTTTTTTGATTCCTGTTTTTTGATACTTTTGTCATTTATTCTCCCAAAAAACTTATTTCTTCGCGATAAAATTAATTCCCGATCCTGTTTTATTTGCAGTAAGAAAATCAAGGGACATCATCACAAGTGTGAAAGGGAATGTGAGTAAATAATAAAAAGGTAATATAATAAATAAAACTTTTGAAGAGTTGAGCATAACCATGGGGTATTTTATACCGAGACGCCACGCAAGGTCGCCCCAGAAACCATAGGTATATCTTGATCGATAGGTTGAAAATCCCAGAGTATGAAGCTTTTGTTCAAGGTCTTCTTTTGAGTAACCAGCTCTTGCATGCTCGCTTATAAAACTTTCTTCATTCTCATCATGCACATCGCTGCCGCCATAAATGGAAGGACTATTAATTAACAGATATCCCCCCTTTTTTAAGGCTTTGTAAAAGTTCCCGAATACTTTTATATCCTCTTCAATATGCTCCATTACATCGACACAAAGGACAACGTCAAAGCGTTCAATATGAGAAATCTTTGTCAGGTCCTCAATTCCGAATGTTACATTATTAATTTTTTGAACACCGAAAAACTCCCTGCTGTCGTTTATCCATTTTTCTTTTATATCAACAGAATAAACCATGCATGGCTTCAGATGCTTTGTCAAGAAATAAGTATACTGCCCATAACCTGAACCGGCATCATAAATTGATATCTCTTTCTTACCGAATACATTTCTTATTCTGAGGAGTTCCCTTCTAACATACCACGATCTTAAAAACATTAAATCGAGCAGCTTATAAAAAAGAATTCTGAGAAAGGGGAACTTCCTTAGTATAGTCGCAAATATATCTTTAATCGGATCGTATTGCATTATTAAAAGGATTCTTTATCCTTTATCCTTAATAATATATTCCTTCTCATCCATCGTATTATGTACCACCATTTCCCCTAATAAACCGACAGAGAAAAACTGTATGCCTACAATAATCAAAAGCATACCTAGGAAAAGCATAGGACGGTTGCTTAAGGGCTGATGATTATATGCCCATTCATATGCAAGGTAACCATTTACTATGAGACCTATTAAAAAGGCGAGAGCTCCAAAGAATCCGAAAAAGTGCATTGGGCGCTTAATATACCTTGTTGAAAAAAGGACAGTTACTAGGTCTATAAATCCTTTAAAGAACCGGCTTAAGCCAAATTTTGTTTTACCATATCTTCTTGCATGGTGAGTAACTGGTATCTCGGCAACAGTGAATCCATTCCAATCGGCAAGGACGGGTACATACCTGTGTAGCTCTCCATAAACTTTTATATTTTGAGTCACTTCAACGCGGTATGCTTTCAGACCGCAGTTAAAATCATGGATTTTTATTCCGCTCATAACTCTTGTAATATAATTAAAGAAGCGGGAAGAATATCTCTTTATTAAAGGATCGAATCTTTTCTTTTTCCATCCGGACACAAGATCATTTCCCTCCTGGAGTTTCTTTAAAAGATTCCCAATCTCATTTGGATCATCCTGCAGGTCTGCATCCATTGTAACAACAACATCCCCGGTCACATGCTTGAATCCTACATGTAAAGCGGCAGACTTGCCATAATTTTTTCTGAAGCTTATGTATCTGAATCTCCTATCCTGTTTGCAAATATCTTTTATTACTTTCAATGAGCCATCAGTGCTGCCGTCATCAATAAAAATCACTTCATAATTTATGTTTAATGGCTTTACCGCTTTTCTAATCTCATTTGCCAGGGGATTTAATGATTCTTCTTCATTTAGGAGGGGTATTACAATGGATAATTTATTAAAGGAAAGTCTTCCCTCAGGACTTGACTGGGGAGTTTTATTGAAATATCTTTTTCTTTTGTTGTATAAATTTCTGCGGTAATAATTATTATTCTCGGATCTTTCTGGGCTTCCCGGTTTTTGTTCATTTACAGTATCATTTTTAATGATAGTTTCTTTTTTGGGATTCTCTTCCAAGTATATTCCAAAATTATTTAATAAAAGCTTTAAAATATACCGAATAATAAGTTAAAATCAATTTCTCAGTCCTCTCACTTTTTCTGTCGTGCGTATGGGTTTTCCGGAAGCTTAATAACTTCATATAAATTCTTCCGAAGTGACTCAATTGTTTCTTTCGAGGGTTGTCCAGTGAAAATTATTACGCATATATTTGTTGGTTGTGAAAATTTGAACTTTGAAAGCGTTTCAAACACTTTTATTTTTCGTTTGATTCTTTGGTAACCCGGAGCATATGGTCCGATTTTTTCATCTGCAGCACCAAATTCATGTGACATGTTATAATCTTTGAAAGCTAAATAGTGTAGATTAAGCCCCAGTGCAATTTTTTCTATCTCTCTCCGCGAAAATTTGTAAACATAATTGCCTGCATCCTCATATGTATGTCTCTTTATTTCTCCAAGGAATTTTTTAAAGAATCGAAAGCGGCACAACTTTTCAACAATCAGTCGGAATAAGATTTGTCTGCAAGTGGTGAATATATACATATCATATGGTTCCATCAAAACAATCCCCTTACGGCACACCCGTAGCATTTCATAAATGGCCTCATAAGGACGCGGGAAATGATGAAGAGCTTCCTTGCATACACAATAATCAAATTCCTTATCAATAAAGGAAAGGTGTTCAGCATTTTCCTTTTGATACTGGTTAATGAAGCCCCTTTCAAAACCAATTTTCAGTGCGATATCAGAGATATCTGTTGCCATTACTTTAAAGCCTTTTTGGATCAAATAATGTGCATCACTGCCATATCTTCCATCCCCAATAGTCAGCCAGGATGCTCCGGGATCTGATTCAAGGAGCGGATCAAGATTTTTATTAAGCAAATTAACTAACCATGAGGATGTGAACCCTTCCTCAAAATAAAGACGTTGTAACGTATCAAAATCGGTTTCACCAATCATTTTTATGATATTCTCTTCATGTAATTTATAGGACTCATAATTATACATTTATTATTTTTCCTTCTAAAGCTGAAAACTTATTTTTTTATTTTTAGTTCAATCTTGAAAAATTACAGAATGCAGAAACTAATTGCAAAGATATTAAACATCATCCCAGAATGACTGTAGCAAACTTGCTGAAAGGAAACCTCTGGTTAAAACTTCTCTTTAGAAAATCGGAACAACTGGATTCTGTTGTATGATTCAAATATGTTTATAAATAATAGAATGAAGGTGGAAACAAATAAATGCCTGAACTGAAGAAAAAACAGAGTGAAAACCAAAAATCCAATACAACCTGGTGTAAAGATTTCTTAAGTAATGTACTGATTAATATATTTGAAGATGAAAAATAAACCAATAAAAATCAGCACAGAGTAAAGTGAAGAATTACTAAAATTAAGTCGTTTACGGAAATTAGAAAATAGGACAGTAACCAGTGGGAAAATAATCCTTTATTCATCGGAGGGGAATAAGTTATGATGAAATAATAGAGAAAACAGGTCACTGCTGTGGTAGCGTAGCCAAATGGCGGAAAAGATATATAAAATATGGTATTGAAGTGAAGGATAAAAGGATTTACCACGCCCTAAAAAACTTTTTGTTGTGACTGCTGATCAAGAAGCTCTCATAATAGAAAAAGCCAGTTAAAAACTAGAAGATGGATATTCAAATTGGTTACAACGCCTGATAGCAAAATTTGTAGGAATAAGTCAAACAAAAGCATATATAATATTAAGAAAGGCAGATTTGAAACCACATAAGACAGAATGCTAGTGTGGTAAGAGTCCTGATCCTGAATTTGAAGATAAAATGACGGGAGAAATCGGTTTATATATGAAT
>OCZT010003588.1_pt1 | contig 15801 bp, 4 predicted proteins | sample 1539031 | NCBI WGS metagenome assembly OCZT01 (sample SAMEA3539308, study PRJEB22396) | soil metagenome | biome: tundra; feature: field; material: soil | place: USA | collected 2010-05 | depth 0.15 m | reverse complement strand
ATCAAACGCGGGACAAACCAGGCTCAAGGCGGGGGATGTTACGCGAGACGGGACACCGATGATGAACAAGCAACGGCAATGAATAGCCAGCCTCGATGGCCTGTCGAGCTGTGAACAGGCCTTCCTGGGCTGCGGCGGTCTCATAGAGGCGACTCCGGTCAGGCGAAGATGGCGTCATACACGAATATTAAATATTATTTAAGGTATGTGTCGTCCCGGATGAATGCCCGGAATAGCTCCCACCCCATATTTTGCGTTGGTTTGAGAAGATTCCCTCCCTCCCGTAGCCCCTAAATAGGTGGCCTGGACGGGATCTGCCAACGATTGCAGTTCCAAGTGGATGTCGCGGATCCAATCAGCCTTCGCAGCTGGGCTGGATCCCTGATCAACATCATGATCGTGCAAGCTTGCCATCGTTACCTACCCATTGCTTCCGGCAGGGCCATCCGGATTTGTCGTCGTCCGGTTTCGTTTCGGAATACCGCCCAGGTGCCATTACAACACCGGAACACCCATATTGCCAACATCTGCGCCAGCGGGACCTTCTCATAGCAACACCTGGGAATATAGGAGAAAGGCGCATAATGTTTCTTATGTTAATCTAGCAAGCTCTCACCTGTAACCCGCCCGCCCGCTACCGGCGGCACATAACGACCTAACTGGAGCGAGATCAAGCCAGGAACCATATGGATGGCTTGGTGGGCCTGGACGGTTACGATTATTTTACAATGAACAGAACATTCGTTGTGGTATCTGAATTCTCGCGATCCCTAACAGGGTTATCGTTCCATTTGTCGAAATAGCTAGAAATTCCACACACCTGAGAATCATTCCCAGGCGAGTATAGGATCAAATCAACAGAGTACTTGTTCTCTATATAAATTGCGCGCTGGATTTTAAATTTCAACGAGTCCAGCATAGTTGAATCACGAAAACAGTGGCAATTTTCACTGCACGCCGCATGAATTCGAAATACATCTCGATCCGAATAGAACTCTCGATCAACAAAACCCTTGATTTTCATTTCCTTGAGAACACCTCTAAATAGCAGATTCTGTTTCAACCATGGCGGGAGATAATTTGTTCCGTCGAATTGCCGAACTATTTGAAAATATCTTGATGGTCTGAAAGGAGTCGACTTTAATATAGCAGATCTCTGAACACTCGGTGGCCGAGTATCAAAATGAACGCTCCCAGTAAATTGGTTTTTCCAAAAAAAACAAAGGTCTGTACCGTATTGATAGCAATTTTGATTGGCATAAAGCTCCCAACCACCCGCGGAAATCGTGTATATCGTGTAAACCTCCATGCCATTAAATGCTTTTGGATCCATCAAGGGTCCCACTTTTGCGGTATCGAATGAGCTCCCGCTTTTGCAAGCCTTGATCACTCCCGTGCAAAGCATAGAATGCCTCGAAAAAAGACTATCGAATCCATGCGAAAAGTTAAGCAGGATTGAGATTATTATAATTACAGACATTTAAGTAGCCACAAATTTCAGCGACCAATAGGATCAAAAAAGCCAGGTGTGATTGCATCAACTGCATTCTCACATGTAGACGGAACACCATCAGCATTTGGTGTACAGCGATCAAACACCACATGATTCCAAATCGGTGATTTTAATAAGGTCCCCGGAAAGTTGTCATCAACCAAACTTCTAAGGTCCACATTTTTTGATTTCACACTCACATATTTTAGCAAGTTTTCAGGACACACATCCAGATCTTTGCTCGTAACGCATTTTGCCATAATGTAGTCACGAATACCTCGGGAGGTAAAGCCATAGTTGCTTGAAAAACCTTGAATGAAACTTGGGAAACCTGGGGAGCCTTTTACAGGTAGTGCTTCGTTGCAGCTATATCCGTAATATGGAGCCCCTGTCTCAATTATATTGGAGCCACCTTTGATATCATTGATCCAAGATGCAACCACTTCTTTGTCAGAGAGAACACTGATCTGATTTGATGGAATCCAACAATCTTTCCTTCCGGCAGTGATACAATAATTCAAGCCATTATTATTAGCAAAAAGATCTCGCCTTTGAAACTTTATCCCGGTAATTGGCTCTCCTCCGATATCTTTATTTGAATGCCCAAAATACGAAATGCCGGAAATTTTTTGACTCAAAACATTTTCATCCAACCCGGGTGTACCACAAAGAGATGGATTAGTTGTCCAAGAATATGGCACGCCATCAAGACAGCTGGATAACTGATAGCCATTCATCCCCCATATATCATACAAATTTCCATTAGAATCTTTGATCGTGCTGTCAGGATAATACCAATGATCTTTGCCGTTCGGAGACATAAAATTTCCCAATCCTTTCGTGTAAATTAAATGCGGTTCATAGCCATCCGCCAAAACATTTAATGCATCGTAAAGCGCAGCTTGCTTAGACCATTTAATGAATATGTCATCTTCCTGCCTAGCCATACCTACAACCACATAATAAACCCCATCCAAAATCCGACCTTTTATCGGAACCAGCAAGGGATCACCGGTTTCACCATTGTCTACTGACAAAAGCACTAAAAACTCGTCATTTCTGTTCGCAGTGCCAAGTTGGCTAATGGAGAGACGATCCCCATCTAATCGCACCGAAAACTTATCCGCATCTGAATTAGACAGCAATGAAAACTTTGGATTAAGCAATAGCTGATTGTCATAAAGCATCTCTCTATTTGCTCCTTTGTGAATATACAAACTATCCCGTCCGGATTTGTAATTCAGTGGGTCGGCATAATATAGATTTGAGGCGAAAACATTTTCTCTACTGCTGTAGTCTTCTTTTATCACAGGATCATGAACTCGGGATAAATTTGCCGTGACGAGTTGTATTCCGTGAACTGACAACTTTGCTGATTTTTGATCAGTAACATTTGCGTCATATTCTATCCAGAGGCCATCCCGAACTATTTCTTGGAATAAATCTGAAGAACCATTTACTATGATTGAGTTATCGTTTCCCCATGTCCCTAAAGGAATCATGGATGTGTTATCTGAACTTCTCGCGTAAACATTAATACCCGGAGATCGCAAGAAATCCACATCAAAGTCATCTTTTCTATACAGCAAAGGAAAACTTTCCGAAGCTAAAATCCCTGAGTAGAAGAAATCGATAGGTACTTTTTTCCACATGTCCAGCAATAGGTCCGGATTTTTTAATGGAGTGACGAGAGCCAAGAGCTTTGGATACAGCCACCCTCCATTCCTCCCCTCAATCCCTGTTCCGTCTGGACTGCCACTTCCTAGCACAAGCCCAACACTCCCAAGATTCGCATACCGGATATTCAAATCCGCAAACACATCATCGAGGTTGTCGATGGACGATGCCTTATCCAGAATAGCACCCATATAGGTTTTGAAGCTTGCCTGTGGAACCCCTAAGATCAGTTGCCCAATTCGCTGCCCAGTAGCGCTGTTGACTTCCTGAATATTGAAAATTGCATTCACTGAGGAAGTCACAGCCTTGATCAAAGTCGTTGGACTGGCCGAAAATGCCAGGAAAACCTTCCGGGTATTCGATATGTAGCAGGCTGGATTCGTTGCCTCTAATGCATTATATTGGAACGATAAAATGTCTGGGCAACTCCCGGCCAGCGGTGTACTCACCCCGTCCGCGACCAAAGAATACTGGGCTGCTTGTCCCCGATCCACGGTTACCCGCGTAAACCATTGCTGGTCCCCTACCTTGGTACTGAATATCTCTGGACCGCAATTGCTCTCAGCGCAAAGCGCGGAGGGCGTACCGTCATTCCCAGCGTAGACCTTCCAAGGTGTGGAATACAATACGCTGCCAGGGTCACTCGGGTCGCTGAGGTAGCTCAGCCGATAAAAGACATAGAAGGGAGCACCAAAAGATGTCGAAACTTGAATGGACGAAGCTTGCGTCGCCCCTTGCAAAACAGGAACTACCTGCCGATGAAGAATTCCAGGATCATCGGCAACACTTGTTAAAGCAGTATTCGCAAGAACTTTACTGTTGGAAAGTACGACTTCAAATTGATAACCAAAATTCAACTGTGTATTTGAAGAAAGTGTGATGGTGACAGTGTTGTTCGTTGGTGTTACCACCGGGGCTATACTGATCGCATTACTGGCACACAATGTCGGCGCGAAGGCTTGAAACTCACAATATGTGGTGGGCGTGTCCGCCAGGGCGACACGCACTCCTCCAACCATCAATATCGCTCCAAACATCCAACCAGTTGCTCTCATCGGTCTACCTCAACTGAATTGCCGGAATGGTTTTAGCCCCATCCGACTCAATGACAAAGCCCCGCGCATCTGGATTCAGAGGCCGCCCAAAGATGTCCACTCGCCGCGTGGGGAAAAAGATCGCAGGAAGTCGATCCGATTTCATAACTCCGGAGACTGGATCGTAACTGAAATTGATTAAGGCGCCAGCGTATGGATTCCCACCAACAAAGCCAACCGATATTCCAGTGTCTCCTGTGTCTATCGCCAATACAGCGCTTTTCACGTGATTATCGTATGCGTCAATTTTCATCGAAGGGAGATGAACTATATACCCAAAACAAATCGTCTGAGCGGTAACGGAATCTATTTTCAAATGCAATCCCGATGGGATTGATGTCCACGAATAGGTGAAATCATCTGCTCCAAAGGGATTCGGTCCCAATGCTGTTTGGTTACGTGTCCCGGCAACAGGTACACCAAGCGACAAAACTGGCTGAGCAACATACGCAGGACTTACATATTGCCCTGCGTCATTAAACAGTCCTGGCCTGTTGTAGATCAAATCTGCAACCTGTACAGAATAATCCTTGATCAAGGTAAACTGTGAATACCCCAAGGAGTCCATAGCTTCGGCAAACCAAGGCGCTTCCGTCAATGACCCTGTATCTATGTACATGCGCCGCGAACGGAATTCCCAAGTCTTGCGGATCGCGGAGTCTCCGAAGACATGCGCCAACTCCCGAACGAACACATGGTTCCCATAAGGAATGGAACCCCCTGAAGAAAAAGCACCGCCGAATTTGTTTGAGATGAACCCTGACAGATATCCCCAATGCTGATAAATATTGGGGTAAGCCCGAATCTCAAACCATACCGCACACATTTCATGGTAGGCGTACTGGTAGGCATATTCATATCCGAATTCGACTGTGTGGAAGAATTCATGAGACACCGTAACCTTCCAGCCCTTGTAAATATCGGAGGGATTCGAGTAGTCGTAGAGGATCCCGCCCGGAGCCTGCGCCGCCAGCACTTGGATCGGTTTTGCAGGTGATCCATACAGGAAGTCATTTTCTACGACGATCTCGCAACCTGTCCCATTTGGATCTAGGCTAGGATCGGTGGACATCCCCATCATGGAATTGTTCCACGGCGCGTCGTTGTTCGCATACCCCAAGTCCGCCACTTCGATGGGCATTTTCCCTGTAGGTACAGCCTGTGCATAGTAGATGAGGTTTGAAATTCCAACCGGGGCCTTGAACCCCAAAGTGTCCACTGCCAATCTCCAGCTCCGCTCGGCATCTGCCCCGATGGAGTCAATCGCCACGGGAACCCCGCTCCCATCCACCTGGGTCGCGTTGTAAACCGCGTTAGGGCCTGATGTCTGGTAGAAGATGGCAAAGTGGGAGGTCTCGTACTTGTAGACGGTCCCGGTGACCATCGACCTCGCCAGTCGGACCGTCCTAGCCAGGACGGGTGAGGACCCCGACCCAACCATGGCGAGAGCGAGTGGCAAGACCATCCTCTTCTTCCAATTGCTCGTATCCATCAATTCCCCCACTTCACCTGATTATTCGATGCATGAGAGTCCAAGACTCCCAGGGAAACAAGTCCAGTGGTATCCGCCCATGCAGTCCACTGGGCACCCGTGGGCACCTGAGCTCCCAACGAGAAGGGTACGTCCTCCCACTCCCCAGGGCGCAGCGTTCTAGTGGTCGTGGCATCGGTCTGTCGTACCCCGCTGCGGGCCAGATGGACCAGAACTCCAGCGGGCAGGTTCACCGTGCCCGCATTGGCGATCCGCACGGTGAAGCCATTGCCGGCCAACAGCGCCTTGGGTGCAGACACCGAGACATCAGAGCATCCCGAGGGCTGCCGAACGATGCTTGCGACACGTGTGGCCATCCCCTGTCGGCTGCACCCCGAGCTGCTCCACAGAAGATCGCGCTGTCCCGACCACACTTCTACACATGCGCCTGCCACAGCGACGGAATCCGTGAGCCCTTCGTCGGCCAGATCCAAGGGAAGAATTGGAGTCGTGGCGCCATCCCAAACCAACTGTCCATTCCGATTCCACACTTGGTTTCCGGCCAAAATCTCGGGGATGCCATCTCCTTGCACATCCCGCACAGCCAGATCGGACATACTTCCGACCGTGGTCGCCGGACGAGTCCAAATCGTGTCCCCTCCCTGGTGGGCCAGCCAGATCCGGCCCGCCGATACCCACAGGACTTGAGCGCTATCGCGATCATCCACCGTGGAATCTCCATTGGTATCCCACAGGCGGACTCCCAACGACTGGGACAACCCCGGGAAATATCCGTTGGCGATCACGGGCGCCACCAGACTTTCAGCAGAAGCAGTCCAGGTGGTCAATTTCCGTTGGCGGCACGGGCTGGGACCAATGGCCAGATGATCTCCTGCCTCCATCTCAGGAGCAGTTGCGCCGGCATCCACCCACGCGAAGAAGAGTTCCTCCGGGAACAGACGCGTACCGTTGACGGTGAAGTTCAGGACGGCGGATTGACCCGGATCCAGCGATTGCAACGACTGTACCCCAAGGACGGAATCCACACCGGGATCGTATTTGAAGTTGCCGTTGACATCGCGGAACAAGATCGCTTGCAAGCCAGCCCGGAAGGGTGCCCCGCCGTGGTCGGCCACAGTGAGTCGCACCACGCCCTGGGCCTGCAAGGACACGGCACTCACCGTCACGCTATCGGCATCCAACCGGTCAGCGCGCAAATCCGACAAGGCCCATTGCTTGGAGATGACCACGGTCTGGACAACTCCAGTTGTCGTGTCCACTTGGTTTGCCACCCGTGTTTCTCCCAGTCCCAGGACGGCCGTTCCCAGTTGGCTTCCCCACCCCGCGCTGGAGGTCAGATGCAATTGATGCTGGTCGCTATGGACATCCAGGGCTGCGACAGATTGCAGATCCAGATTGGCGACAACGTGCAGTCCACCCGTTGACTTGCGGCCACCACCCAAAGCATGCACATGCACTCCATCCAGATGCCACGACGGAGGCACCACAGTCAGGTCTTGCGACCAACTGAAGTAATGGGCGCAGGAGTTGGGATCCAGAACCTGGGTCAGATCCACGGTCTGGAGACCTGCTGGGAAGACCCGCGACCAAAGTGGCCAATTTCCTTCAGACGTCACCGTCGTGCCGTTGGCCGTCCACCCCGCAATGGAATGAACTCCAGCATCGGGAGACAAAGCCAGCCAGACAATTGCCGTCCGGCCCAAGGTGTCTTGCCAGCTACGGGTCCCGCAATCCTTGGGCACATGGATCACCGTGCCTTTGGGCAAGTTCAGACCCAAGGTGTCGCCGTCGGGCAAAACCGTGGTCGCCTTGCTTGATTGAATGGTGTCGGAACGCATCTCGGGACTGGTCCGGTCTTGAGATGTGGAAACACCTGGTGTCACAAAGATCAGAACGGGATCGTCGGTCCAGGTCAAGCGCCCCAAGTTGGCGCTCGGTGTCGGATACAACAGAGTCAGGGTAACCGACTGGCCTGTGGCCGCGTTGACCACCACCACGGTGAGACCGCTGGAAACCCAGCCATTGGCGAGGAGGGAATCGCTCAGGTGCGAGCCGGCCGTCACCGCTATCCACACCAGTCCGGGACCCGACAACTCAGCCGTTTTCGCACCAGTGGCCAGTTGGGTCGCCGTCACCAGAGAAGCGGAATCCAAAACCGACGGAAGCTGCTGCAACACCCATCCACCCGCAGTGTCGCCCGCATGGATGGATGTTAGACTGCTAGGACGGTCCGGGAGCAGTCGAACAATCCAGGAATTCCCCTGGAGATTTCCTGCAGCCCCACCTTGGCGAGGCCCTGGCAGTGCCACATCGCCAGGCAGTACCGATTGGCACCATACCCCCAGGCGATTCAAGGTCCACGCACTCCGAGTCCATCCTGGCTGGGCGCTCCAAGCGCTATCCTGCACCACGCAAACCTCGGCGCTTTGTCCGTTCTGCCAGTAACTGCCCCGCGTGGCCGTGTCCGCGCGACGAGAAGCCTGTCCCTGCACGAGCAATGCACCAACAAGCGTTGAAGGCAAGCTCACGACGGTATCTTCGCGGTCCGCCCAGATCCGAACCCCAGAGGCTAGACCGGTGGTGTCCAGTGCTCCACCGGACAACGCTGCCAAGTTGGGGCGAAGACCGGGAATGATTCGGTCGGTGTGCCACAGATCGCTTTGCGAGCGCTCGGAGGCCCAACGCAAGCGCTGGCTCTGCGGAACCTCGACCGTGGGTTTCCAATTCAACCACCAGGAATTGGTCACCAATTGGACAGCGCCCTGGGGCAGTCCTGCGTCGAAGCCCGCGTGCAAGGTCCCGCCACCCACGAATCGGCCGTCCAGATAGATGGCCCCCTCGCCGCTTCGGCCGTCCCAAGTCAAGCCTACAAGGTGGTCGGAGGTCGTATCCAACACCTGTGGGAAGCTGCGGACAGTATCCGATCCCCAGGCCCAAGTCAAACGCCCTTGGGGGTCGGTCGTGAGTTTCAGGTTGTTGTTCTGGAAAAGAATCCCAGAGACACCATGCCAGCGGAACCAATAACTCAGCGAGAATCCGTCACCAGTGGAAGCCGGTAGGGTCCAACTGGAGGGAGGAAGGGAAACGAACACCTCTCCCGGGTTAGGTACTGTCGGGGCAGTGGCCGTGTCTCCCAACCAGAGCTGGGCATTGAAGTCCTGCCCAGGCTGCAGGGCCGCAACACGAATCCGGTAGGTCAGGGTCCGATGGATGGAATCGTAGCCCAGCACTTGCTGCGGCAGGATCTCTCCCTGTGCGTCACGAGCCACCGGTGCTTTGAATCCCCATTGCGGAAGATCCGAGCCTTGTCGGCGCAATGTGACCACCGGACCGGCCTCTGCACTGTCCAACAGACGTTCCAGGCGGGACCCGGGAATTGAGATGATGGTGCGTGTCCAGCCAAACCCTTGGGCCTGTCGAAGAGAGAGGCTCCAGGCCGAGGCAACTCCGCGAAGCACAGAATCTGTCCGTCCGTGGAGCGTCCAGACCGGGCGTACCCAAAGAGATCCGGTCGTACTGGAATCAGCAAGCCACCCTTGATCCGGACATGTGCCCCATGCAGCGTTGTTCCAGCGACATTCCAACGAAAGCGCCGAAGCACCCGCCTTGGAGATGGTCACGGCTGGATTGCTCGTGGGCCAAAGTCGCGTGCCAGCCAGCACCGAATCGCGAGCGGATAGAATCCGTCCGTCCGCAGAGTTGAGCTGCAACGCCACGGGAGCTTGGACCAAGAAGACCGTGTCCAGGATGGTCGACACCTTGTTGGTGAGGGTCAAATGGACATAATCTGTCTTGGAAACCGATGTCCAGTTGGTGTCTCCCAACGTCCAACGCACCGGGATGAAGGAGTTGGGAATCCCCAGGCTCCAGCGCATCGTCTCGTCGGCATCCACTCCATGCACCCGGAAGCGTCCGGGAGCAACCTCGATCCGGAAATTGCTGCCAACTCCTATGCGTGGTCCAAGCACAGAGAATCTCGATTTCCAATTCGGATTCCCAATGCACCGTTGGCTCGCATTCGTTTCGGAAGCAGGAATCTGAATTTGGATTCCAACCGAATCCGCCGTCTCTACCCAGGTTGGCAAAAGGAAAGATACGCCCCATGAAGAAGGCATCGTGACAACGGTATCCGGCGTGTGTCCACTCTGGCTGACCACGGCGAGCCACTGCAAATGGTTGTAGTTGTGCACCTCGGAGAACAGAGCCAGAACGGAATCGCCCTGGTGGAGTCGCTTGGGATAGAAGCCATTGAAGTCCATCCCCCACTCGTAGTGGGCGTCAGACACTGGAGAGCTCCCTTGGAGGCAGGAGATCCGGTCAGGTGATTTTACAAACTCGATGGCCCGTGGATCCGATTCCACGTTTCCACCCGCGGAGCGATTCACAACCGACACCAAGATATTTGCGGTATCCTGGCCCAAGTCGGGCATGGTCTTCCCTTGCCAGTTCAGCACCAGGGTCGAGTCAAAAATCGACACGGTGTCCGTGACTGGAACCTGAAGGGTATCCATCAAGACACCCGCAGTTGTCTTGAACTGGAGCAACGGAGGGGCGCCGCCCACACTCCAGAGATTGTCAACCCGGAAGGTCAGGTCCTGAGTCCGGCCATTGAGCAGGTACGGAGTTTCCACCAACCCGAAGGAAGGCTTGGGAGGTGTGACGCGAATCGGAACATCCAATGTGTCTGCCGCTCCAGGTGTGCGCCGACCCTGGTTCCAAGCAAAGACCCGCAGGTAGTAAAGACCATACGGCGTGGCTTGCTGCAACAACTCTCCATCGGCACAGCCGCGGAAGGTGGTATCCTGCACACGCCCGCTGTCGCTATCGTTGGGTTGGAGCACGGAGGTGCATGGCACGTCGCGAGCAACGGGCGAGACCAGCAATGCAAGGGTGTCCGCTAGTTGGGACAAATGCCACTCCAGATCGCCACCGCCCACCGACGGCAGATACTTCACCGAATCCGGGATGGGCGTCTTGGTCGAATCGAGCCACTGCAATTCCGTTGTCGCGTAGTCCGTGGCTGGACGCAGAGCGGTGGTATCGGTGGCCTGGAAATTGGCATAGGCCAGACGAATTTTCGCACTATCCCCGCTGCCGCGTGGAATAACCCGCGGACCAGTTCCCGTGTCTGCCCGGCTCAGGGAAATCGTGTTGGTGCTAAGATCTGTTCCTCCCGACCCCAGAGCCAAGGTGCCTGACCAGGTCACCGCCAAATCGTTGTGCTTGAGGATGGTGGTGGTGTCGCCCTCCACCAAGGTGAAGGGAACCACTCGAAGCTGGGAGGGAACCTGGAAGAACCAAGTTGGATTGGTGGCTGTATCCAAGATGGTAGCCAAGAGCCTAGTGGTGTCGAATCTCGCAGAGTCTTTCAGAGAAGGCTCTGGCAGGTCGATGGACCAATGGTCGGTTGCGCCCACCAGGAAGTCGGTGCTGTCATTGCTCGGCGAAATCCACCGGATGGCATAGCCTCCCAGGTCGGGATTGGGCTTGGACTTCCATTGCAGGAAGATCCGACGTTTTTCCTTCGGGCCCGGATGATCCGTCGTGTCTAGCGCCGAGGTATAGGCCGCCAGAGCCTGAACGGGGAGAATGGGGTGGACATTCACCCATGCGAACATGGAATCCGGCTGGTTCGGTATGTCGGATCGCGGGATGTCCACACGCCCCAGTTCGACGATGTCGTCCGATTGGGCTTCAGGAACGATGGTTCCTGCGCTCGTTAACAGGTTGACCGCCTCGAAGCTGGCTTGGACCTTGTAGCTACCGGTATTCCATGTCGCATGATTCCAAACACAATTGTTCAACTGGAAGACACCGGGCTCAAGACTGTCTACGCAGGCCTGATTCTCCGCGAGAGACAAACTCCCCGCCGCCTGGCCACCAATCTGATCCAGTGGGATCTCAACCGCCGCTCCAGAATCCGAGGTCACACTTCCTTGCTTGTACTCGCGTCGAGTGACGTACAACTGCAACCGGTCCTTCTGACTCAACAATATTTGGTTGGAATCATTGCTGTTCGCGTTAAGACTCTTTTCCATGCTGGTCAGGCTGCGCTGGATCGTCCTGGCACCGCGGTGGAAGCCCTGGACAGTTCCCGAGATGCAAATCGTGGAGTCGCCGTTGTCGCAAGATTTCGCCGAAAGCTGTGCAGTGGGTGGAGCCAACCCAATGATGAACTGTTCGTCGCCCCAAGTCTTGGAAATGTTTGGATCTGTCACCGCCTCAGTAGAAGTCGTCGCTGTTCCGACCTTCAGAGGGGCAATGAAATAGATCCGGCCCAGATGATTGTAGTTGGTCCAAGTGAGTCGGTGGAAGTTCAGACTGTCCTCACGCTCCACATTCGTTGAATCGAACTGGTCATCGAGGCTGACGGAAGTAACCTTGCCAAAGCGATTCTGTGCAATGCCGGAAGAGTCAAGAAGGTGCAGTTGTTCCCCTCCCCAATCAGTGCCTTCGGCGGTAGCAACGATCGCCGTAATCTCTTCATCTCCTTGCAGTTCAATCCCTAGCGGAAGCATCGCGATCTCGCTGGTATCCAGCGTCGTGATTAGGCCGTTGTCCGTTGGTTTGGCCAGTTTGTAGCGGCCCACGTCGCCCAGATGGAAGGAACCACCTACGTACCCCATTCCCCAGGTCCGGCCCAAGGCGTGGATGCCTGTTGTGAACCCATCGGATCCATTTTGAAAACGTCCGAATCTGGTAACGAAAGGTCCGAACAGGCTGCGGTGGCGGGGATACTTAAACCACCTGCAGTGGATGATCGTTCCGCGATTTAGACCGACGCTGGCATCCGCTTCGGCTGCCATGTTTTTTCCATGATCGTCCGACCAGATGTCGATGTAGAACCCACCCTTCACCCACAGGTCGGTTTTCAATTCTGCCTGGATCTGGCCATGGAATATGGAACCGTTTCCGTAAAGGGCCGCACATGCCGAAGCGTAAGCTTTCCCCTCCATCAGATTGAATTGGCCATCGATTCCAAAATTCAGCTTGTTCAACTGCATCCAGAACCCGGTGATGCCGTTCATCACCTCCGGCTTCTGCGTCTGGATGAAGATCGCGAACTCAAACTTCATCCCATTGGGCAGCGTCATGATTCCACAGTCTTGAGCGCACTTGGGAACATAGGACCCGTCGTAGAAGGCACCGCGGAGGCCGGCCAAATACAACCCAGTGGTCCCCAGAGGGAGCGGAGCATTCTTCATCTCAAGAGTGAGAATGGCTTCGCAGACTCCAGTCCGACAATCCTTTTTGTCTGGCTTCTTCAGAGCCATCTCGACATCGATGCCACTGATGAAGCCCGGGATACCCAACCCTGCACTTCCTTCGAATACCCAGTTGTCATCACTGTTCCCTTGCCCGTCTACAAACTTGAGGGCGAGATTTGCGCCCTGGAACTTGATGGCTGGTGTCAACTCAATCGCTGGGATCGGCAGACGAATTTCCGACAGACTTCCGCGCGCATGGATGTAGGGAGAACGGCCATTTAATGTCACTGCGAAGTTCGTCGGGAACGTTTCGCCACCGAGTGTACTCGGCAACTTGACGCGGATGTTATCGAAGGCGATACCCGCCTTTCTTCCTGAGTTGAAGAGAGGTGTGACGTCCAGATTGGCCCAGACCTCAACGCCGACGTAGGGAATTTCCAGGTGCAAATCACTCAGCGCCGAAAATCCGATTGGATAGGGTGTACCGACGCTGAACTTTTTGTCCGCATCGGTGTACTGAAGATTGGTGATGCCAATCCCTGGGGCATCGCCGTTCGCGGATTTGCCCAACAGCAAGTAGGTGCTCGCACTTCCTAATTGCACCTCCAAAGTATCGACGCCTATGGTCAATCCTTTGTTGTTATTCACATAAATTCCTTTTGCCGTGGCCTTCAACGCAGCCACCGTGCAAGTGAGATTTCCTCCAAAAGACCAAGTCAGCTGCAAGGCATTGGATTGGTCGATTGGGGATCGGAAGAATGCCGTTCCGGACCCGTCGCCGGAACATGCCGAATCAGCTTGGATGCTCATAGAAGGTGTGGCGGTGATCCCGAACCATTTCTGGGAAACTCCATTTACAGTGTTAGTCCACACCTTGATCCCAAGTCCCGTCACTCCCACGGTGAAAGGATCGTACGACTTCTTATAGGTCGATCCAGATACGATGGCGGCCGAATCAAGCTCGAATCCCTTGGAGGAGGCGGAGAGTTTTACGCCACCAGTAAGATCCAAGGCCCCGACTACGAGCAGGGGCTTCGAAACGATGTGAGCTTTGTCCACCGTGAAAGTGAGTTTCGTGCCATCGAAGGCGATCTTCAGTTGGGTCCCAACTGGACTTGAAGAATTATCGATCCATACCTGCCTACCGGTATCACTTCCAGTGAGCGGATACAAGGTGATGTCTTTGTTGTCAACAATGCAGACATTCCCTTCCAACGTCCCATCGAGCCTGAAGGTCAGGGTACTTGCGGGAGTTCCACCGCCACATCCTTGCAGCGTATAGGTGTTTGATCCAATTCTAACCCCACCCAGCGAGATGCTCAGATTGGCGATCGAGTCCGAAGTCCCCGTGTTGACAAATTCTGTGCCCATGGACACCCGCACCTTCGGCGTGCTGCTGTTGTTCACCGTTGTTGGCAACAACACAAAACCAGGAAGGATCTGGAGACTGTCGAAATCCTGGAACCCACTTCCACGGAAGGTCCGGAACGAGAGTTTGCTTTCCGATCCGCTGCCGCTGTACTCCATTCCCAGCGTATCCAACTGGAGGTTTATCCCCCGCATGCTTTCGATGGGGAAATTCTCGGTCAGCTGCAGGTTCCATTTCGCGATCCCGAGGTCGACCGTATTGTTCGCGCCCAGATTTGCCGAGATGGGATTTCCGCCCGTATACAAATGGACGTATTCCGTCCCTCCTGAGGAGGACGCGTCGGTCTCGCCGAACCAACTTTTCAAGCGATTGCTCGTGAGTCCGATCGACAAGGGAAGACCCAATGGGGCAGTCTGCAGGTCGGTGACCCGAGCAATCGGCAAACTTGGCATGGTCGCCTTGGCGTCCAATTCCAGGCCGATGTTGCGAAGCGGAAGCCTCCAGCCGGAAAGCCCAATCTTATCGAAGACGCTGCCCAACTGGATGGTGGTCGGTCCGGAGAGTCGCGCATAGGCGTTTCCAGCAGTGACTCCAGCCTCCAGGTTGATCTTGCTCAGCAAGATGGAGCCCAAACCCGAAAGGTCTGGGATAACCAGATTCTGCCAATCGGTGGGGACCTGAAGTTGCGAGCCGACCGCGACCGGCATTCTGCTGGAATTGAAAATCGCCGCATGAATCCAGGTCGATGGGTTGCTTTTCTCAGGCGATGAAGACGGCCAAATCTGAAGCCAGGCCGACGGCTTGACGAGCCTGACCAGGATGTCATTGTTTCCCTGCATCAGTTGGAACGAACCCGCCTGGAAGGGAAGCCAAGGAAGTCCCGCCGTGTAGACGATGGGTGTGATCGCGGATCCTGGGAATACCCCTTGTCCCTGGACCGATTGAATGGCAAACCACTCGCCAAGCGTAAGATTCACACTGCTCGCATTAGCGGAAACGAAATTACCCGGGAACTGATCGCTACTTGCGGTAAAGAAACTGTCCAGCGTGATGGTGACACCACTGGTGGAGAGATGCAGATCGCTTCCCTGAGAGGATAAGATCAGGGAACCATTCACAGCGGCACCGCCTGCCCGCGCAGCAAAGGTCTGGGTATCGGACACGAAGGCGTATTCGCCGGGTCCGAAGACGATGTTCTGGATCGGCATGTGGATCGAGTCCGACGCCTGGTTCACCACACCAATCATCGTGTAATGGAACGCCCCCGCTGGCTGCGGCAGGCTCATGGTCAGCGCGCTGTTGTCGTTCTTCGGGGTGAGCGCAAAGCCGTATCCGAAGTAGTTCGAGAAAGTCCAACCGGTGTGACCAGAAAGGACATCGATTGAATCGAACTTCAGCGGCGTGCCATCGCTGGATTGGGCCGACCCGTTGAGCACAGGCATTCCCTGCATGATGCCCTTGGTGGTGGT
>OCZT010003587.1_pt1 | contig 15802 bp, 13 predicted proteins | sample 1539031 | NCBI WGS metagenome assembly OCZT01 (sample SAMEA3539308, study PRJEB22396) | soil metagenome | biome: tundra; feature: field; material: soil | place: USA | collected 2010-05 | depth 0.15 m | reverse complement strand
CCGTTGATACCTACTTTAATTTTTGACATTTCTGTTTCATTAATTAGTTAATAATTTGATACACAAAAATAGTATTTTCCGCTGAAAAGGCAAAAACTGGAAGAGATCAATTATTCTTTTTTCTCCTGAAGATATTTGAGAGCTTATTTGACTCGGGATCGAGTGGGTCGAGTATCATACCGAACCTGTAGCTGACAAATAATGAAAAAAACAGGGCTTTGTTACCTGAACCGGCCATTATGGGAATTTTAACCGGAAAGGCATTGAGCTGGCCTCCGAATTCTATTGCATGGATTATTTTATCCTTCTTGCTATACTCAAAATTAAAGCCACCCTTGGCATATAACCCCGGCATAACTTTTGTTTCATCGAGTCCTTTGAAAAAGGAAGCTTTCCCATAGATATCCTGTGATGCTGCAATTGAAGCATCAAATTTTTCCTCCACAAATTCATATTCAGGAGTGGGAGATGATGACACAAGCTGTGCCACTTTATAATAAATGGGCTTATATAATGCAAGAACAGGTCCTGCTGAATAGAAATATCTGATAGCTATTCCGCCAATATCGGCTTTTTTGAATATTTCATGCTGATGTCCTAAGCCACCTCTCAGGTAAAAAGTCGAATTCAGCTTCCCGAAAATAAAAGTTCCGCCCTGAATCTGCTGACTGGGTTGGCTGTACTCTTTAACAAGCTTCAGATTTCCTGCATCGAATTCCAATATATTTTTATTCCGGAAATCAATTCTTTTAGCTTCCCTGTAACTGAATCCTATGCCATCGCTGTTAAGAAGAATAGCGAGTGATCTTTCATTTCGGAAAAAAACCTTCTGCTGCTCATTTAATTCACCCTGTGCAAACAATGAAGTTGTACCAAATAAAATTATAACCGCTACTATAAGCAGCTTTTTCATTTTTGCTAACTTATAAAGTTGGATGAGGCAAACGAATAAAACTGAATTCAGACATTCTTTCCTGCCTGCTCAGTATTAGCTCTGGCATGCCCCTTTGAATAAGCAGGGCATTCCTTCTTATTGCATGAACTGACAACAGTTGCAGTAACAAAAGTAACAAGAAGTATAACAGCTATCTTTTTCATATTGATTCAATAATATATAATAGAAAAATATACTTTTCATTCTAAAAACAATCTTTATGCCAAAAATAATATTTTCAGGAACTAACAATATTATTATTTTTAAAATTGCAAGATCCCCTTTTGCAATGAATATACCAGGGGATTCTGAAAGTTTTCACCCCTAACTCCCCAATTGAGCGGCTTTAATGTTCTTTGGAACTCTGAGCTCCTCTGTGTCTCTCAGCGACAGTTTTTTCATCAGTATTTAAAAATAAAAGTGACTTTATTTTTACCGGGAAGTCTGACAAACAATTAACTTTAGCAAGTTTTAATTGAATCTTCTCCGGGGAAATGAACTTAAATGATTATCACGGTCAGACTTTTGTCAGGCGAAGGACAAAATTCTGGCTCATTCTTGCCGGCTTTATAATATGCCTGGTATTTCTGAAATCGGGTAAAGCTGTATTATCATATACCTCTTCCGATAAATATTGTGTCTCATGTCATATACATCCGGTAGCCGATCAGAGCTGGAAATTGTCTCCGCATTATAATAACCGGGCAGGAAATATAGTCCATTGTATTGATTGTCATCTCCCTCCTGAAGGACATGGATATCTTTTCGCTAAAGCAAAACATGGGTTTAAAGATGTGTACGGGTATTTCTTCAAAGACAGCGCAAAGATTAACTGGCAGGATAAAAAGCTGCTTGAGAATGCAAAGGGATTCGTTTATGAAAAGTCGTGTCTTGAATGCCATCAAAACCTTTTCCCCGTAAAATTATCGGCCGACGGAAGCAATGCACATCTTTTTTATACTACAAGCAAAGAACCGTTAAGCTGTATAAACTGTCATCTTAATGTTGGCCATTTTGATAAGAATGAACTCCATGCCCATAACATAAATTTTGGTGTCACAATAACGGAAAATAATGCAGCATATACCGAGCCTGCCAGGGTTGAAAAATTTGATAATTTCACCGAAAAAATACCCGGCACGGATGTATCGTTTGATATGGTAGCGGTTCCTGGCGGAAAATTTCTGATGGGAAGCCCCCCCGGTGAACCATTTCGTAAAAAAGACGAAGGTCCTCAGAGAAAAGTCACTCTTTCTAAATTCTGGATAGCGAAAACTGAGGTAACCTGGAATGAGTACCTTGCATTCTTCAGGGCAACAGGCTCTCAGGGAAGAACTGAAGGACAGGTTGTGACCCATAAGAATGTTGATGCTATAAGCGGAGCAACTCCGCCATGGGGAGCTCCCGACCAGGGCTGGGGAAAAGGTTCAAGGCCGGCTATTACCATGACATGGCATGCAGCAGATGTTTATTGCCGGTGGTTGTCGAAAGTCACGGGCAAAAAATACAGGCTGCCAACTGAAGCCGAATGGGAATACTCTTGCAGGGCAGGAACTAAAACTCCATATTTCTTTCCGGGAAACCCAAAAAATTTTACATCAATTGGACTCATAAAGAAGATATTTGGTCCTGATACTTCAGGAATTGCTTCAAGTGTAGTTTATAAAGTAAACAGTAATTCCAGGACAAAAGAACCCATATCTGTAAAGCCGAATCCATTCGGTTTGAAAAACATGCTTGGAAACGTAGCAGAATTTTGTCTTGATTTTTATTCACCTGACACCTACAGGTCAGATACTACAGAAGCTGTCAATCCGCGAGGTCCTGCTACTGGGTTGGAACATGTAATACGTGGAGGTTCATTTAAGAGCGATGCACGGGATGTGCGATCAGCTTCGCGTGATTTCACAAGGACCAAAGCATGGCTTGTCACAGATCCCCAAATGCCTAAAAGTATATGGTGGTACTCTGATTGTATTGATGTAGGTTTCAGGGTGGTATGTGAGGCTGACAGCTCGTTTGGAAAGTAAATAAAATGTTTTAACAGCAATCATATGCAGAATATTGACAGAAGAAAATTTATTGGAAGAACAGCCCTGGCAGGATTGGGAATTGCTGGAGCCGGAGCTTTGATGACAGCATGTAAAAGGAAGACTGATGCAGAAGTATCAGGTCTGCCTCCAATACTTAAAGGTGCTCCAAAAGGCAAAAAATTAAAAGCAGGTCTGGTCGGTTGCGGAGCAAGAGGAACCGGAGCAGCAATAAATTTTATAAGTGCAGGGCCTGATCTGGAGATTATTGCTCTGGCTGATGTGTTCCAGGATAAGATAGATGCATGCCGCGAACGATTTGCATCGTTCAAACTACCCATTCCGGCCGAAAATTGTTTTGTCGGACTTGACGCTTACAAGAAACTTATGGCTCTTAGTGACGTTGATGTTGTTCTTCTGGCGACACCATGTAAATTCCGTCCTGAGCATTTCCTTGAAGCTGTTCAGAATAATAAACATGCATTTCTTGAAAAACCTGTGGCTGTTGATCCTGTTGGTATCAGGTCGGTTATTACCACTGCTAAAAAAGCTGCTGCAATTGGCTTATGTGTAGTTACAGGTACACAGCGCCGTCATCAGGAGGATTATATTGAAACCTATAAACAGATCGCAGGAGGGGCAATTGGAACAATAACCTCTGCCAAAGCATACTGGAACCAGGATCATGTATGGTTCAGGGAACGCGAAAAAGGATGGAACGATATGGAATATATGATCCGCAACTGGAATAATTTCTGCTGGCTGTGTGGTGATCATATTCTTGATACTCATGTACATAATATAGACGTAATCAACTGGTTCCTTGGCAAACATCCGGAAAAGGCAATAGGCTATGGCGGAAGAGCGAGAAGGGTCACCGGCGATCAGTATGACTTCTTCAGCATAGACTTTGATTATGGAACAGGTGTGAGTTCACATAGCATGTGCCGGCAGATCGACAGTTGTTCAAATGGAACGGGCGAAATTATTATGGGAACTGAAGGATATACAAATTGTGCCAACACGATTTATGATTTGAAAGGAAAGGTGAAATGGCAGTTTGAATATCCAAAAGATGAGAATGGAAATCCGATGAATACCGTTAAGATTCCTCCCTATGTCCAGGAACATATGCATCTTGTTTATGCTATCCGCACCGGAAATTATGTGAACGAAGCCGAACAGACTGCAATCTCCACATTAACGGCAATAATGGGAAGGACCGCCGCTTATACTGGCCGGCTCATTACATGGGATGAGATATTCAAGTCTGATATGGACCTAGGTCCAAAAAAAATTGAGATGGGCCCTGTTGATATGGTATTCGAAACACCTGTACCGGGAACTCCGATAGCCGTTTAGTATTTAAATTGATATTTTCCGGATAATTTTAAATAATATATTATGGCAAACAAATCAACAAGACGAGATTTTGTTAAGCGGTCAGTATCAGTGGTTGCAGGTGCTTTTGTTCTTCCTCAAATCATACCTTCATCAGCTCTGGGGATGGGGAGAAGAACAGCTCCAAGTGACCGGATAGTGATGGGTTCAATAGGCGTCGGGTCGCAAGGTTCGAGTAATCTGAAGGATTTCCTTAAACTCAAAAACGGGCTCCAGTTTGTGGCGGTTTGCGATGTGGATAAACTCCACCTTGCTGCTGCCAAAGAAACTATTGACCTTGCAAACAAGAACACTGATTGCAGGATTTATGGCGACTATCGGGAATTCCTCGAAAAGGAAAAACTAGATGCTGTATCTATTGCTCTTCCCGATCACTGGCATGGGATAATTTATTCAGCAGCAGTCAATAAAAAACTAAACGTTTACGGAGAAAAACCGATTTGTCGAACCATAAAAGATGGCCAGACTATTGTAAGCGCTGTTAAGAAGAACAATATTATATGGCAGACCGGCAGCTGGCAACGTTCTGAAGCCAATTTTCGCCGCGGTGCTGAACTTGCTTTAAATGGAAGGGCAGGAAAAATAAAATATATTGAAGTAGGCCTTCCCGACGGAAGCAAAGGAATCGGAACCCCGCCTGTCAAAACGGTTCCCCCAGAGCTGGACTGGGAAATGTGGCTGGGACCAGCCTTAAAAGTGCCTTACCGCGGTGTTTCGCATTGGGACTGGCGATGGATTCTCGATTATTCAGGCGGTCAGCTTACCGACTGGGCCGGCCACCATATTGATATTGCAAACTGGGGAGCGGGCCTCGAACATACCGCTCCGGTTGAAATATCGGGAAAAGGTGTCTATCCGGTTGAAGGGATCTTCAATGTTCCTGTTGAATATGATTTTCTCTGCAAATATGCAAACGGAATAGAGATGCGTGTGGCAAATGAATCGAGGCTTCCTCTTGGAATGGGAACCACCTGGCACGGCGATCGTGGATGGATTCATGTCGATCGTGGAAATACAATTTCTGCCTCTGATCCTAAAATTCTTAATGAAGTTATTGGAGAAAAGGAGATTCATTTGTATAAAAGTGAGAACCATTGGCAGAACTTTATTGATTCTATTCGTTCAGGTAAACCTGCTATTGCTCCTGTCGAAGTAGCCTACAGAGCTATTTCTGTTGCTTTGCTTGGCGAAATTGCCATGACTACAGGCCAGACCATTAAATGGGATCCTGAGAAGGAAGAGATAATTGGCAATCAAATGGCATCGCGCCTGTTAAGTCGTCCTTATCGCCAACCATGGACATTACCAACAGCTTAATCACCAGAAATATGAAAAACAAATATTTACTTATATTATTAGCATGCTTATTGACATTTTTCTCTGCCTGTAAACATGCAACAGGTTATAAAACATTGATCATAACAGGTCAGAATAATCATAACTGGAGAGCAAGTTCCCCGGTTCTGAAACAGATTCTGGAAGAAACAGGTTTATTTTCTGTAAAGATTATGTATACTCCTGATAAAGGAGGAGATATGAAAACATTTAATCCTGATTTTTCGAAGTACAGTCTTGTGGTTATCGACTACAATGGTGATCCCTGGTCAGACAAAACCAGCAATGCCTTTATTGAATATGTTAAAAACGGAGGCGGAGTGGTAATCTACCATGCTGCAGATAATTCTTTTCCTAAATGGAAGGAATATAACGAATTGACTGGTTTGGGCGGTTGGGGTGATCGCAATCAGAAAGATGGTCCATATGTATATTATAAGAATAATCAACTTGTTACAGATACTTCTGCCGGAAATGGAGGTTCTCACGGAAAAAGAAGGGAATTTTTGGTACGGACCAGGATAACAGACCATCCAATAACCAGAGGCTTGCCAGTGGCCTGGCTGCATGGTACTGATGAATTATACAGTCAGCTCAGAGGGCCTGCTAAAAACATGCAGATTCTTGCAACAGCTTTTGCTGACAGCGCTGCAGGAGGAGGAACAATGCGGGATGAACCGGTACTTATGACTATCACTTTTGGCAAAGGAAGGATATTTCATACTACAATGGGCCATGCTGATGAGGGTGGCGGACCATCAATGCATTGTGCAGGTTTTATTACGACTCTGCAGAGGGGTGCTGAATGGGCCATCACAGGTGATGTGACACAAAAGATACCATGGGATTTTCCAAGTGCATCCGGAGTTGTATATCGTCCACGCTTCAAAGAGATGACGCTTGAGGATGCATTCTTCAATATCGGAAACTATGTGATGGGTAAAAGCACTAAGAATCTTTCCTGCATACAGAGCCATTTACGAAGCCTTTCAGGTGATGAGCAAGGTATGCTGAATATGGAGAAGATGATGGTTAAAGTTCTTAAGGATAAAGAAGCTACACCTGACTCAAAGAAACTTATGCTTCGTGAACTGAGCTGGATGGGTTCAGATTATTCTGTCCCGGTGATAAAGGAACTGGTTGCCAGTTCTGAGCTAAAGGATGAGGCGGAATATGCTTTGGCAAGACTTAAAAAATAACCCCTATCCCAACCTTCCCCCAACTGGTGGATGGAGTAGAAAATTATAAATGAATCAGGTTATAAAAACATCTGCTTTAAGTTCCTCCCCAAATGGGGAGGGATTTAGGGTGGGGTAAAAAGAGAAAATGCTTTCACTGGTAATACCCATATTTAATGAGGAAAAACTGGTTGATGAACTGGTTCACAGGACTATTTCATCAATAGAATCATTTATAGCGGATTATGAGGTGATTTTTGTCGATGACGGAAGTACTGATCAAAGTCTTGAAAAAATTCTTTTCTACCAGAAAGGGAACCATCATATAAAAATATTATCGCTGTCAAAAAATTTTGGCCATCAGGCAGCTTATACAGCCGGTCTTGAGTATACCAAAGGCGATCTGGTTGCCATGATGGATGGTGATCTGCAGGATCCACCGGAACTGCTGGAAGATATGTACAAAATGATATGTGAAGAAAATTATGATGTTATAAGCGGGAAAAGAACAGGAAGGAAAGGTAAAATCAGCCGTGATTTTTATGCAATGTTATTCCATTTTCTGTTTAAAAATATAGGTGATATAAAAAACATGGAGAATTCGGGAAATTACTCCATGATGAGTCGCAAGGCAGTTGATGCTCTTCTTTCATTGAAAGAAAAGGTAAGGTATCTGCCGGGTCTGCGCACTTTTATTGGATTCAGGCAGGGATATGTTGAATTTGTGAGAGATGACCGTTTCAAGGGAAACCCTAAAATGAGTATCCGCAAACTGTTTCTGCTTGCGGCTGATGCCATATTTTCCTTCTCACGATTCCCGATACGTTTCTGCCTGATACTCGGATCAATAGGAGCCCTGGTTTTCATGGGAGCCGGAATCTATGTTTTAATTGCAAAGGCATATGGATTCGCAGTTTTAGGATGGTCATCCACTTTGCTTAGCATATATTTCCTCGGTTCTATCCAACTGGTTTTCATGGGAATCGTAGGAGAATATGTTTACAGAAACTATAAAGAATCTCAAAACCGGCCTATCTATTTTGTCAAAAAATATTATGACAGTGGGCAGGATAAATTATGAATGAGAAAAGATTAAAATATATCTTTAATTTTTCCTCCGCATTTCTGCTTGTTCTGATGTTATTTCTGAGCAAAAATGCCGGCATAAGCTGTGACGAGGTCTTGCATTATGATCATTCTGTTTCAGTTTACAACTATTTCGCATCTCATGGTAAGGATCAGTCTGCCCTGGATACTCCGGTGACAAATCTGAAATATTACGGACAGTCTTACGATAACATTGTCACAATACTGATTAAATGGTTTAAAATCGGGGATGTTTACACTTTCAGGCACTTAATGAGTTCATTTGCAGGGTGGCTTGTCATACTTGTGACGGCATTATTTGCCGTATGGCTGACAGACTATAAGTCAGGTATTCTTGTACTTTTCCTGTTTGCCGTTTCTCCTACATTTATGGGGCACTCGCAGAACAACCTGAAGGACATTCCGTTTGCACTGGCTTATATTTCTGCTACCTTCTTTACTCTGAAGTTTCTTGTTTCCGGCAGAAAACACTTTTATATCAACTTAATATTTCTTATCGCAAGCATTGGTTTTTCAATCAGTATAAGAGCAGGGGGTTTATTATTGATCTGTTACCTATTCTTATTCTTTATCATATTCAGCTTCTTCAAATTCATAAAGGAGTATAAAGTCGATATAATTGAAATCAGAAATAAGTTTTTGTGGATATGCTTAATAGCTGTTATATCATGGTTCCTGAGTATACTGTTGTGGCCTTATGCCCTTCAGAGCCCCGTAAAGAACGTCATTGAATCATACCGGGTAATGGCTCACTTTCCTTCTACTTTCCGCCAGATTTTTGAAGGGAAAGTTGAATGGTCCGATCTGATGCAATGGTACTATCTTCCTAAATCAATATTGATTACTATACCGTTAATTGTTTTAACCGGTTTTGTCCTGTTTTTTGTTTTTCTAAGAATTAAGTATAATCCTGAAAAAACACTTCTGTTTGTTTTGGTGGTTTTCTCCATATTATTTCCGATTGTTTTTGTGGTGTATGAGAAATCAAATTTGTATTCTTCCTGGAGGCAGTTTCTTTTTATTTATCCCGGAATAGTTTTGCTGGCCTCGACAGGATATTGCAGATTGTTTGAATATTTAAGAAACAGATATTTAAGAGGGGGAATGGTTGTGCTGATATGTATGCTTTCTTTGCATCCTCTTAAGTTCATGTTGAAGAATCCTGAATTTTATTACTTATATTATAACCAGATCGTCGGGGGATTAAAGGGCGCTTATTCAAATTATGAAACAGATTATTATTATGTCAGTCAGACTGATGCTTCAAAATGGCTGCTTGATTATCTTAAAAAAAAGGATAACATAGGAAAAATTAAAGTATGTGCCACTTACCCTGTTGAATGGCAATTCCGCAATCATCCGGAAATAGAAACATCTTATTTCAGATACGAAGAGAGAAGTCAGTCTGACTGGGATTATGCAATAGTGGCTAACAGATATATTAATCCTTTCCAGCTTAGAAATAATATCTGGCCTCCTGTAAATGCAATTCATGTAATTTATGCTGATAATGTACCGGTAGGAGCGGTGATTGAGAGGAAATCTAAAGATGACTATGCCGGTTATGTGGCATTAACCAAGGGAAATTTCAAGGATGCTATGGATCACTTCGAAAAAGCTTTGAAAATTGATAACCATGATGCGATGATTTTTTATAATTTTGGCGCAGCTACCTTTAATAACGGACAGTACCAGAAGGCCGATTCTCTTTTAAAGAGAGGGTTGGAGATAAATCCGGATTTTGAGCTGATCCTTATGTATCTTGGCAATATTGCAAGGTCGCAGCAAAAGACGGATGAGGCAATTAGTTATTATCAAAAAGTTATTGAGGCTGATAAAAAATATTTTGAAGCATATGTCGGAATATCAGAGTTATTGATGGACAAAGATGTAAAGAAGGCGAGAGAAATACTCACTGCATGTCTTAATCTTAATCCCCGGTATAAACCGGCAATTATTGCGCTGGCCGATACATACAGAAATTCTAACCCGGATATCGCTAAGAAATATTACGAATTGGCAAATAGTATGAAATAAAAGGTAATATTGGATGTTTTTAAAGGGGTTAATAGACAATAATAAATTTACAATTTTAAATTTTAATCAATTAATTTATAAACAGTTAAGTAATGAAAAAAATAATTTTAGCATTTTCGCTCACAATGATCCTTATTCTTGGTAGTTTGAACATGGCAGTTGCCCAACAGCAACCTAAACCTAAGAAAGACACTGTTAATATGGATTCGAATGCCAAACCGACCTACTATTATCCCGTTGAAGATGAAAAGAAAGGAAAAGGTCCTGTTGCAATTATTGCGATTATTGCAGGAGCTGTTGTTCTGATCGGTGCAGGAGCATTTATCGTTTTGAGAAAGAAAAAGTAATTAATATTTGGCTGATAAGCAGATTGATTGCCAGAAACAATGGATAAGCTTAAAATATCGACTGCCCAGTTTGAAAACATGAGCGGCGACAAAGATTTCAATTTATCGAGAATTGAAAGTCTGACTCGTGAGGCTGCGCTTGAGGGTTCCCATGCCATAGCTTTTCATGAATGTTCAGTAACAGGATACTCCTTTGCCCGGCGTCTTTCAAGAATTGAAATGACAGACATTGCAGAGTTTATACCTGGGGGGCCGAGTATTAAAAGACTTATAGAGATTGCATCAAAGTATAATATTCATGTACTTGCCGGCCTTTTTGAAAAAGATGTTGAAGGCAGGTTATATAAAGCTTATGTATGTGTTGATAAAAATGGATTAGTAGCGAATTTCAGGAAATTGCATCCGTTCATCAACCCTTATTTAACTCCAGGCGACAAGTATTGTATATTTGATCTTCACGGATGGAAATGCGGAATTCTGATTTGCTATGATAACAATATAATAGAGAACGTGCGCGCGACGACGCTGCTGGGGGCAGAAATTATTTTTATGCCTCACGTAACGATGTGTACTCCTTCAACGCGTCCGGGAGCAGGATTTGTAGATCCAGATTTGTGGTACAACAAAGAGGCTGACCCGACATCGCTCAGGTTGGAATTTGACGGGATGAAAGGTCGCGACTGGCTCATGAAATGGCTTCCATCAAGAGCATATGATAATGGCATTTATATCGTTTTTTCGAACCCGATCGGTATGGATGACGATCAGCTGAAGAACGGGTGCTCAATGATTTTAGATCCGTTTGGAGATATTATAGCAGAGTGCCGGAAGCTGGGTGATGATTATGTTTCAGCAACTCTTGCTCGTGAAAAACTTGACCAGTCAGGTGGGTACAGATATTTAAAAGCCAGAAGGCCTGATCTTTATAAAGATATTATTGGTCAGGATCATGTGCCGGAACAAAAAGTTATCTGGCTTGAGAAGGCGCCTCTCCCCAACCCCTCCCCCAAGGGATAGGTTCTAAAATATTGATTGAATGGATTTTACTCCCCTTCTCTCCTGGGAGAAGGGGACGGGGGATGAGGTAAAAAGTCAGATTTTTACCCAGATATTCCCTCCCTTGTTTGAATCAACAACGGCATGAATGAATATCATTCCTCTTACTCCGTCATGAACAGTTGGGAATTCACCGTGCGTGAATTTTTCACCTCTTATTGATTTAGCTGTTCCTTTATAAATATTGGCAAGAGCTTCATAAATTCCCTCAGGATGCCCTGCAGGCATTGTATGGCTGCTCTCTGCAAGCTGATCATTGTATCCATGAGCGGGTTTATAGATTTTTGTCGGTTCCGAATCACTGAGCATATAAAGGTAGTTGGGGTCTTCCTGTGCCCATTTAAGGCTCGCTTTTGAACCGTATACAGCTATTGTCAGGTTATTCTCCTCTCCGCCACAGACCTGGCCGGCTCTGATTACTCCTTTCAGGTTCTTACTGAAACGCAATAAGACAGTTCCATCGAGGTCGAGCTGAATATCCTCCTTAACCTGATTAAGATCAGATAATACCTCTTTGACTTCAAGTCCGGTTGTATATTCAATTAGATTAAAGGCATGCACACCTATGTCACCCATGCAACTGCTTACACCTGCATACTTTGGATCGAGTCTCCAGACCCCGGTTATCCTGCTGCCTGTTCCATGGATAATTGAATTGATCCAGCCCTGGTAATACTGTGCATCAATTCTCTGGATCGTTCCAAGAAGTCCCTTTGAGATTATGTCTCTCATCTGCCTGATCATGGGATAACCGGTGTAGGTGTGAGTCAGAGCAAATGTCAGCTTCTTTTCTGCGACCAGTTTTTCCAGTTCTTCAGCTTCACTGACAGTCATTGTCATGGGCTTCTCGCATATCACGTGAAATCCTGCGCCCAGGAGACTTTTTGCGAAAGGAAAATGCAGGGCATTTGGAGTGACAATTGAGACAACCTGTATGCGGGAATCAGGAGGAAGAGCTGATTCAGATTTGATAAGGTCATCAACGCTTTTATAACATCTTTCGGGTTTTATGCCCTCGTTTTTTGCGAATTGCTTGCTTTTTTCATAGTCGGCATCAAAAACGCCTCCTACTAATTCGAAATCATTACAGATTCTGGATGCACGACGATGTGCGTCACCGATAAAGGCCCCAATTCCCCCACCTATCATTCCCATTTTAATCTTTTTCATACTCTATACTTTTATCTTTTGTCTTAATTTAATAGTTGTTTCTATTCCCCGATTTCCCCAAATGGGGGGAAAGTAAAATACAGTCTAAAAGTCGCCAAATGGGGGCTTGTGAGGTCAAACATGTTTTCTCTTCCAAATATGCAGAAATACAAAGGCGATAATCAATACTGCCGGAACAAAAGCAACAAATCTTAATGTATGTTGGCCACCCGTAAGCTGTGCTGATGCCCATAGAACTGTTTCTTTAGATCCTGCAACTGCAGATTTTAATGCATCAATAGTTTGTCCTGAAGGTACTGCTTTAAGTGTCTGAGAATCAAAAATAGCTCCCAGGACAGGTTGTGCGATCGCTCCACCAAAGAATCCTATCCCGCCCATAATAGCCAGGCCTAAAGCACCGCTTTGTGGAATATTCTCGGATACAAATCCTAACATAGATGGCCAGAAGAATGCAACACCAAGTGCAAAGAGACCTGCTGAAGCAAAGACCATGGTTCCGCTGGTATAACCCATCAGAATACACCCTATGAAAGCCAATATTGATGAGGTAAGAAGTACAACTGTTGATTTCATATTATGGATCAATGAACCTCCAAACTGACGTGCAAGGGCCATTATACCTGATATCCAGACTAACAAAAGGATAGGATTACTTGATACATTGGCAAGTAAAGCTGCTATCCACTGATTGGTGCCTAATTCTGTTCCGGCAGTAAGAATCATGCAGCTGGCCATAAAAATAAACAAAGGACTAACACAAGCCTTTAACATGTCCTTATAACTAAATCCTGAGACTACACGTTCTGTCTGAGGAAACTCCTTATTAAGGAACATATATCCGTAAGCAAAAGTGGGAAGAAGCATAATTCCCATGGCATAGCGCCAGTTTATAAGTCCGATTTTGTTGAAAAGAAAGACAATCAGCCCACCTATTACAATTCCTGTAGGGAACCAGGCATGAAAACGATTAAGCCGGCGTGTTTTCTGATCAGTATACATACTGGTTATCAGAGGGTTGCATGCAGCTTCGATACTCCCGTTTGCTATTCCTACCAATAATGTGGATATGAAAAGTGACCAGAATCCTGTTGCAATGATCGTAAGAATTATTCCTGCAACGTGACAAACGAATGCAATAGAAATGATCCTCCCGATACCAATTAGATCAACCAGCGGACCACCAAAAACCATGGCCAGGGTAAATCCCCAGAATGCAGTTCCTACTATCCATCCGACTTCCGTATGGGTAAGGTTGAATTCGGTTGCCCATGCCTGTACAAATGAACCCCTTGTGGCAAAGGCTAATGCAGTAACGACTAATGCAACACAACTTGCATTGAACAATTGAGTTTTCTTAATAGTCTCCATATTAAGGTTAAGGTTAAGGTTAAGATTATTGCAGGTTCATTTCTTTTCAAAAGCTGCATCGAAAGCAATATTTGAAGAGGGAAAATCTACTTTACGAACAAATTCACATGCCTCTTTTGCACCAAACTCCCTGTCCATTCCCCCATCTTCCCATTCAACAGATAACGGGCCTTTATAATTGATTCTGTTAAGTGCTCTGATAATCTGTTCAAAATCGATATTCCCATGACCCAGGCTCCTGAAATCCCAAAAACGTCCTGGTGTTCCGAATTCGGTATGACCTCCGAAAACACCTGCCTCAGCCGGTACTTTTGACCAGCCTGCGTCTTTCATGTGTACATGGAAAATTTTCTCTGCGAAAGTGTCAATAAACTGCACGTAATCAACACCCTGATAACCAAAGTGAGAGGGGTCAAAATTAAATCCGAATGCAGGATGGTCTTTAACGGCCTTCAAAGTTCTTCGTGCAGAGGCTATATCAAATGCAATTTCAGTCGGATGAGCTTCAAGAGCAAACCGAATCCCAAGTTGATGAAATTTATCCAGAATTGGTAGCCAGCGCGATGCAAAGTCTTCATATCCATTATCTATCATGGCCTGTGGAACTGCAGGAAATGAGTATAGAAGCGGCCAGATAGAACTTCCTGTAAAGCCAGTGACAGTTTTAACACCAAGCTTCTTAGCAGCTTCACCGGTACTTATCATTTCGTGTGCTGCCCTCTGACGAACACCTTCAGGATCTCCATCGCCCCAGACATAATCGGGTAAAATGCTTTTGTGCCTTTCATCAATCCGATCACAAACGGCCTGGCCTGCAAGATGGTTGGCTATAGCAAATACTTTCAGCCCGTGCTTAGAGAGTACTTCATTTTTTTTTCGGCAGTAAGCCTCATCAGCCTTATTAACTTCAAAGTGATCCCCCCAACAGGCGATTTCCAAGCCATCATAGCCAAACGATTTAGCTTTCTGACAAACAGTTTCAAATGGTAAATCTGCCCATTGTCCCGTAAAGAGTGTAACTGGTCTGCTCATGATTTATATTGTATTATTAATTATAAAGTATTTGATTTAATTCAGCAATCTGCAATTCTATACCAAGTATAGAAAATATTCCTCTAAAAGCCATAATAATTAACTGCAATCCTTTCAGGCAGGAGTTGAGATTTTTCTGGTTCATGCTAAGATATGAAAATCCTTTTCTCCAATCGAATTGTTAAGGTAGATTTTATTTACTTTGTGTGATATTCTACAACATAAAAAATGAACAATTTTTCAAATATCCTGCGGGATCGCAGATCAATCAGGAAATACTCATCAGAACCTGTCGATGACAGGCTTCTCAATGAGCTTCTTGAAATGGGATCACGTGCATCAACAACAGGGAATATGCAGGTTTACAGCATAATTATAACAAGAGATGAAAATAAGAAAAAGGAACTTGCTCCCTTGCATTTCAACCAGAAAATGGTCACTGAAGCTCCCATTGTTCTGACATTCTGCGCAGATTTCAACAGATTTAAGAAATGGTGCCGTTTGAGAAAAGCCGAGCCGGGTTATGATAATTTTCTTTCATTTATGACCGGGGCTATAGATGCCTTGCTCGTTGCGCAAACAGTGTGCATAGCGGCTGAGTCGAAAGGTCTTGGAATCTGCTATCTCGGAACAACAACATATAATGCACACAAGATAATTGAGCTGTTGAATCTTCCCAAAGGTGTTGTTCCTGTCACAACTGTCACTATCGGTTGGCCATCTGAAAAACCCGAACAGGTTGACAGACTTCCGCTTGAAGCAATAATTCATAAGGAGACAGATCAGAAGAGCACACGTCTGAACTCC